>JACCDT011100732.1_pt1 | contig 24525 bp, 20 predicted proteins | sample 7446291 | NCBI WGS metagenome assembly JACCDT01 (sample SAMN15323446, study PRJNA562643) | freshwater metagenome | isolation source: river surface water | place: USA:Blue River Watershed | collected 2017-08-17 | reverse complement strand
TGGCATATTTGGTGGGGGTGGAGGTGGGGGTGTGATTAATGACAGCGTGTTGGCGCCGGGCGGTTCAATCTCAAACTCACATGGTGTCTATAGCGCAACGTATACTGCACCGCAAATGGTCCCCATGTCATTGCCAGCAACGATACCTACTGCTCTTCAACCAACAAACCCTACCACCACCACCACTGTTACCTCCACCAACCCTATATTGCCTGCTGCACCTACTACCACCTCCACCAACCCTATATTGCCTGCTGCACCTACTACCACAACCACCAACCCTATATTGCCTGCTGCACCTACTACCACAACCACCACAACCACGACCGCAGGCGCCGACCCTAAAGTGTCTAATCCTAAATCGACGGCTGTTGCGGATGGGCCGGCCACGGCATCCAAAGGCGGCCCCGTCCCACAAGGGGGCGCCGCATTGCCTGCTGTGGTCGCGGACGAACTCGTTATTAGCGAGGATGGCATGCCTTACAGCGGGCTCGCAAGCACGACCACCTTTACCGACGCGTCAAAGACGGCATGTGGAAATCGGTGGCAAGGAACGTACAAGACGGCAGATGGCAAGTGTGGGCGAAATTACACCATGCACGGCCCATTGACCACGATATCTGCGTATTGGTGGGACAAGCGATTCAATGCTTTGCAGTGGGTAGAAAACGCCGATGGCACGGGCAAGTGCGATACTCCCGGCTATGAGCTATGCTACGAACTAACGCCGGTCAAGTCGGGTGCCATCAAATTTGCGGGGGAACCTCTACCTCCACCCTTGGTTGTCAAGGTGGGCGATCGCTGTGGAGACAAGGGCTGGTGTGATGGCACCAATGACCAACCGGGCTCCACGACAGGTCGCGACTACTCCGTTTCAGAAGCAGTGAATTCCAAACCCGCGTGGACCATCGACGATGCAACGCGCATGCATTTTGACATCATGGCCGGCAGCATTCCCATGGACCACCCCTGGTCGAATTTCAACTACAACAAAAACACCAATGGCAACTGGAATTTCTTGGTGAGGTTCAAAAGGGTTGACTGCTCCCAACACATGAAGGTGCCCTCTGGGACCGACCAATATGCGCCGGGCTGTGAATGTTCCCCTGGCAAATGCGATGACTTTTGCAAGGATGAGATTGGAAACAACTGCAAGCCCCCTGCTTAGGACTGCTGTGCCTTGAGCTTTTGGTAGCACGAATTCAGGCAGCGCTCGATGGTGCCATGGCAGTGCACAGCCCATATGTGTTGCCACGTTTCTTTTTCTCCAAGGTGGATGGCAGACAACACATCCTCCACACTAGGATTTTGAATTATTTTGACAAGGTTCATGGAGCGAAACGGCAAGGTAATGGTCACGTCGCCCTCCCAAGCCTGTGAAAAGAGCTCCAACCAATCCAAGCCTTTGACCAACGTGCCCAGTTGCTGGCAACGGTGTTTCAGCTCCATCTCGAGGACTTCACCGACGCGGCCGAGGCGTTTTTTGGCGCGCAAGAGCGGCACAAGGTGAGGGTTGCATTGGGAGACAACGGTGAATGTGCAGTTGAAAAGTTCAGTAAGCGAGTGAATGGGGAGATCCATTTTGAGCGCGCCATCGCGCCACTTTCGTCCGTACTCGTCCTTGATGTCCAAAGCGCTTATGACGCCGCCGACCGTTTTTGTCAAGATGCTTTGTGATGGGAAGAGGCCCGGGAAAGCCGCCGACGCCGCCACCGCGCTCCAAATGACGACGTCCGGGGAGGTGAGGTAGTTGAGCAAGCGCGGCTGCTCGTTGGTCTCCGCAGGACACACTGAAACGTTGAGGATCCGCCCCGTCTTCTTGAAGGCCTCGCGAAAAGTCAGGTCACCCAAGATAATGCGCAAGCGGCTGATGAATTGGTCTATTTTATATGCGCTGCCATGCTTGACAAAGTTGATCAAGAGCTGGATGGCGTTGTGGTCTGCAAAAAAAGCGACGTCCAGGTCGTCTATGTGTTCAAACGTGGAAGCCAACTCGGCGTCCGTGCGCACACACACAATCGCAGCCACAATGGCGCCCACGCTGGTGCCCGCAATGACGCAGGGCAGTTGCCCACGGTCAAAGAGGGCCTTGACTACGCCCATGTGGAAGGTGCCCAAGCTCGCGCCGCCGCTGAGGACCAATGCCGTTTGGCCGTACACCCGCTTGCACTCCTTGAAGTACTGAAGTCGCATTTGGAGGGGAACCGTCTTGCTCCAAGCTATCCTGTACAAGTGTGCGGTGACGAGGGCAATGTAGCATGAGATGTCTCGTGGCGCGAGATAACAATGTTCGTGCACCTTGGATTTTACGATGTTGCCAAAGTTGCGTTGGAGATCGAGGCGGACGCTGGCCATGAGCGTGTAGATGTCGTGATCGCCATTGGTCAGGGCCTTTGTCTTTTTTGCCACGAGCTGCCTGTCGTAAAGCTTGCCCGCAAGTGAGTGTGCAATGAGGTCGTGTTGTCTAGCTATGGCCATCCAATCTTGAAAGTTTACTGCGGTGACGAGGCTCCGCTTCAACCTGGAGAGTGCTTGGCGCTGGGGGTCGCACCACAGCACGAGCTTCAAAACGTATAGTATGGTCATCAAAGCGCATGCGTCAATGTACTTTGCAATAAATAACTTTACAGGCATCGACAACCTAAACCACAATCTGAACACACGCAATACGAACAACACCATTTGATGACCGTGGCTCCTTGTCCACTACTCTCAAAAATAAATCGGTTTTTTATATACTACTACGTCGGTGCTATGCCAAGAAACGCCAAGAATGTGAATGTCAAATCGACTGGAAAAGTACTGGCTTTTTTTCACAGGGTATTAGCGCGGTGCGATACCGTTCACGACTTTACCAAAGCACGAGCACTTGCTGCCATGCGCCCGCCATTCTCGGTCGACGACATTTACGCAACCCTAGACAAAATAGATGCGCTTAATGCATCCAGTTTGTCAACAGAGTTCAAGCGGCTTGCCGGCGGCGCCAACCCTGAAATTACACGCGACTTTGAGGCCATCTTGCGCAACACCACCCCGCGCTTTGTATTTCTCAAGGCGTACGCCCTCGGCGGGGACTCCAAGAGGGTGGGGTACGAACCCAGCGTCGTGCAATTTTTTGAACACTTCCTAGGGCGCTACGACCTGCTAGACGACTTCTACCTGACGACCTCTGAAAGGATCTTGCGCACGTGCTACGTAGACTACGCAGGTGCAGATGTCAAAAGCGCTGCACGCCTACCCCCTGGGAAGGTTTGCGTGATGAACTTGGGCCACATTGCCAAAGAAGAGATTGGCAGGGAGGCGTCGGGGATCTTTGGGAATGGCGACGTGCTGCGTGCATTCCAGAGCGATCTTGGCGAGTTTTTTGCGGGTGGGGGAGGCGCTGATGGAGTCAACTTTCTCGTGGATGCCAGTTGCGTGCGCCACGAGTTGTTCCACAATCCCGAGGTGGGGCTCACGGCCGTCCACACAGCGGCCTCGGAATGGGACTCTGCGCACAAGTTCTCCTTTGGACACACCCTCGATTCGCCGGCGCTGCAGTTGACGCGTGAGGACTCTTGTGGTGTCTTGCACGCGGTCGACTCGTTGTACGTGTCTCTGAATCCTTACGGATGTGCGGTGAATACAGAAGCCGTGGACATGTCTTTGTTGCCTCGCGAGGTAGGGACCCTTCTTTCGTGCGCCCAAGGTTTGGAGGACTCGAACTCCCGGTATCGCAAGGCTGTGGCCAACTTGGACGCTGCTGTCTTTGATCCCGAAAATCCGCTTGACAGGCTCCCTTGGTTGTTTGACATCAAGAGGTCCGGGGATGGCGGTCAGGTCTTGCATGCCAAGACCATGAGTGAAACTTTGGGGGGCAAGTTTGTGTTGGTGACCAACGACCACTTGGCCTTCTTGAAGGCGCGCATGTGTGGTGTGCCGGTGGTTTTCACAAAAAGGAATGGCCGCACGGGGGCGATGATGCTCGTGTGTGTGCGTGAACGTGACAATGACACAACTGCATACACACAATTGTTGGGTGAGGCTTTGAGGGAAGAGTCCGCTGAGCTGATGGCAGTGTGCAAGGAACCGGCCAAAATCAAGGAGTCTCTTGAGGCGGTCGTCCGAGCATTTGAGGTGGTGGCAGATGCGATCAAGCAGCGCTTCTTTCTAAAAGACGACGCTTTCAAGCGGGCGGTGTACGCTGCGCTGACACAGGGTGTAGGCGGCCCCGCCTTTGATGCCCTGACACCAAGGCAATCAAAAGACCTCGACACAATTGCGAGTCGGGTGCAGGTGTATCTATTGGACTTCTTGGCGGTGCGCGAAGATCTTCTTGTGAGACTTGAATCTGTGGATGACACATTACACACCTTTGAAGACCTACAAAAGGAGGGCTCCTCTGCCAAGCAGTTTGGTTTCAACCTCGCGGTGCTGAGGTCCAAAGGGTATGGCCCAGAGGCGTACTCTTGGTGCTTGGTGGATGATCAAGTCGAGGCGGTGCTCAACAAACTAGAGGGGGTCGCGTCCGCCATTGAAAACACGTCCGACGAAGCTCGGTTGATGGACATTCTGAACAAGCACTTTTTCTTGGAGGACAGCTCGGTCACACAACAGGCCCTCAATTTTCGGCCGTTGCATGTATTCAACGACATTTGGCAGTTTGCGCGGCATGGTTTTGCCAAGTTGTCCTTGAAGACCTCTCCTCGCGCTGAAACAAGTGCTACTAGCCGGTTTGAAGAGTCCTTGCGCGTCTTTGTGGCATCCAGGGAAAAGGCGCTTTTGTCCGCGGCTATGGTCAAAGACGAAGATGCCATAGACATCGTCAGGCATCAACTCGACGAAGCGTACGCCTTGCACGGATTGTACAAAGAGTTTGTGCTTGAAGACAGCGAGCAAAACTCAAGCGGCGGGGAAGGGCAAGTGGAGCGGAGCGTAGATATTGTGCAGATGGGGGGAGAAAATGCCGTCTCGGACTTGGACACTCGAGACTTGCAAAACTTGGAAGACTTGTTGTACTTGGAGGCTATCCAAGACTTTCAACGTGTTTGGCCCCAACTTTCAACTGTCGGGCGTGAAGAAGACATTGCCCCAACTGAGAGCTTTGAAGCCTCGGACCACAAGATGGAGGGCGGGGCAAAGTCCCACGCCGACCTACTTCAGGCGGTGGCCAATGATCACGCCGAGGTGGTGCTGCAAATCTGCATCATTTCCTTGTCGTATGTATTTCTGAATGGGATACTTGTCAAACACAATGACCCCAAGAGACCCAAGAATTTGGCGCTGAACATCTTGCTGAATAGCGGGCTCACAATGACATTTCTGTTGGTCGAATTGCAAAGCAACGTGAAACTCTATGCTTTTGCACTGTACATGGCCGCTGTAGGGTACATGGTCTCGAAGTTTATGTGACTCAGACCAAGTCATGTAAAGGTTTGAGTTGTCGGGATGTCATGGCCAAGACCGTTCCCGGCATTGCCAATCTCGGCAACACGTGCTACTTGAACACAGCGGTGCAATGCCTTGCGCATTGTCCATCCTTTGTTGGGTTCATGAAATCGACCGACGTCGAGCACTCTCTCGTGGCGCAGCTCAAAGACGTCTTGAACATTCTATGGTCAGAAGATGCACAGGGCGTCATGCCGCGTGGTCTCTTGGGTGCGGTGAAAGAGAGCATTCCGAGTTTGTACATTCACGAGGAAAATGACATCCAAGAGTTTCTTGTTCTTCTCATCGATCGTTTGAATACTGCCCTCAAAGTCCAGTCTCCACCGCGCCCACCGCCACTCGAGGAAGAAGCCGCAAGTAAACCTTGGGGGCGCCTCAAGGCCAAAGTGGACGCCGCGTGGCACCAAAGTCACGCCAAGGACTACTCACCCTTGGTAGACATATTTCATGGCCAAAGCATCAGCCAGGTCGTGTGTGGTGACTGTGGCAAGATTTTCCACAACTACGAGCCGTTCACGACATTGTGCGTCCCGCTCAGTGCGGACACTGTAACTGGATGCTTGGAGCGCTACTTGGACCACGAGCACGTCAATGCAGAAGCGGGTGATGACGGGTGTTGGACGTGTGACGATTGCAAAGGCAAGCCCAAGAGTCTGAAGAGCACCAAGTTTTGGCGGTTGCCTGAGGTGCTGATGTTGGTCGTGAAACGCTTCACGCCATCCCTGCTAAAAAATCATGCCAAGCTTGGGGTGGAAAGGGTGTTGAACATGCGCAAGTACAGCTTGGGTCCTTCGCCACACAACACCTACGATCTGTGTGCTATTGCTTGTCATTCTGGGTCATATGGCAGCGGCCACTACCACGCGGTCTGCCGCCGGCCAGGAAACAAATGGTACGTGATCGACGACGTTCATATCAATGCCGTGCCTGCGCCGGAAACATCAGGGAACGGCTACGTCTTTTTCTATCAACGGAGGCGGGGTCACAACTCATAAAACTTTTGGGGCATGTAAGATTCGTCCCGGATGAAGCCGCCTTCCTGAGCTGGCGGTACGGTCGCAAAATCGCTGGTTGGGACGTCAGTGGGGGCAAGGAAGGGGGAGGCGGGAGCGACGGTGGTGGCTGTAGTAGGGGCAGAGGTGGCGACGGCGGTGGGGGTGGCAGTGGGGGCAGGGGGTGCGGTTGTGGTGGTCGGCACGGCCGTGGTGGGAGCAGTGCCACTTTCGCCGTAAAACTCTTGGGGGAAGAAGGAGCCGTCCCTCACAAAGCCGCCAGTGGCGTAGTAGCTCCGGAACCGACCATCCCTAGACCTCGGCCTGTACCTCGGGGACTCCGGACTGGGCGTGCGGTACCTGTAAGACTCGTCTCGCGTCCTGCTCAAGACGTCCTCCTCCACCACGGACCGGTAGCTGGGCCGGCGTTCGACGGAGCGGGGTGTGGGGATGTAGGAGCTGCGCGTGGACGTCGACGCCGACTTCTTGTCGCTCTTGTACTTGTCCACAATGCCCACCATCTCGTTGGCGAATTCCGTCTCGCGCTCCATCAAGAACTTCAGGATGTCTTGCAAACTCTGTTGCTTTTGCTTCTCCGTAAACTCCTTTTGCTTGGTGATGCTCTCGACGACGGACGACGTCAATTCTTTGAGAGAATCGCCAATGTTTGCAGCGTCGCTGCGACCGTAGGCGTCCTTGGCCTCAATGTCCAGCTGCTCTTGGAAGGTCTTGACCAAGTTGCGGATAAGCATCAGGTGGTACTTTTCGCGCGCCTCGTAGAAAGCGCCAGTTTCATTAACAAACTTGATCAAGGTCTCGTTGACGTGATTGATAAACGCGATCAAGAAGATGTTCATCTGCAAGTACTTGTATTCGAAAAACTTGTACTTGCCGCGGATGCTCTTGATGCTGTTCGCGACATCCACCACGCCACGTTGCACCATGGGGTCCTCCTTGATGAAGGGGTTCTCCATGTAGGCCTTGATCTGCTCGTCCAGGTCCTTGTCGACGTGCTTTTGGATGTACTCCGACACCGCGGTGTTGCTCTCGATCTTTTTGCCCTTCTCCTCGGCGGTGTAGGCATTGTCGATGCTGTTGAGAAGAATGCTGTGAGAATTTCTGAGCTTGTCCACGATGTTGCTGGGCACCTTGATGCCCTTGGACTGGACGTCGTCGAGCATATAAGGCACGTCGTTGCGGTTGAACTGCTTCATCAAGTCACTGAGGCGCGTCAAGCTCGACACCAGGTTCTTGTCAATGACCACTTTTTTGTCTTCAATTTCCTTGGCGATCTGCTGGGTGGCCAGGTTTTCCGCCAGACTCTCCTGAGTGCCGGTGGCGGGCAAGGGGGACGATGACAGGCGCGCGGTCGTTTCCGCGAGCGTTGGAGACACTGTGGTAGCATCAGTTGAGGTCGTAGGTGACGCAAGGTAAGAAGAATCAGCTGGCCTGGAATTAGCTGCTCCCATACGTCTGTTTATTACTCTAGACAGACAATTTTATCCACAAGATTAAATGAAGAGGGCCAGAAAAAAAGAACACGTCCTTGCCATAGACTTGGGCACCTTTTGCGACAACAAGCTCATGGAGTCTGCCCTGCGAGAGGTAAAACGCAAGTACAAGGTGGTGTACCTCACAGATGAGGGTCACAAGCTGAAGGACACGGCGTACATCAAAGAGGGTTTCACCACACCCGATTTTTTCACCCAAGACCCCCACACCCGCGTTGCCAACTCGAGCAAGGGATTCTGGTCATGGATGGTCACGCACCCAGGGGATACCTACCGCGCCTACAAGTGGGCCATGCAGATCAGGGAAAAGATCAACGCCGTCATCGCCAAGTACGAGCCCAAGTGCATCCTGATCCTGTACCCCGCCCTCAGCGTGGTGTGGCTGTTTGAGCAGCCGCCCGAGATTCCGATTTACGTCTTGTACTACGCACCTGGCATCGTGTCCCGCGACATTCCATGGTTGTTTGATTCCAGACTCAGAGACCCCGACTTCCGACTTTACAAACCATCCAAAGAAAACGTCGAGTCCGGCGTGGAGTACCTATGTAGGATTTCTTCACACTCTTTCAGGAGCACAGACACAGAAGAGGTGTTTAGGTCCCTGCACCACGTGTTCTGTTGGGACGATGCGCTCGTCCCCCAACTCAAGCTAGGTTACAGGGGATTGCACGTTCACAAAGCGGGGGCGTTGCTTTCTGACGGCACACAAAAAAAGGTCGTGCGCGCCGGTAATCCAATTTTGAGAGATATCGTGGCCAAAAACAAGAACATCGTCTTTGTCTCCTTTGGAAGCTATGGCGGCTCCGACCTGCTCAAGCCCCAGTTGGAAAGGCTCCTGCATGCGTTGCACGAGTTTTGCATCGCCCACGACCACGCCGTGGTTTTCCACAATGGGAGCGGGCTGATTCCTCCTGAGCTCACCACCGCCATTCACGCAGTGGACGGGTACGTGCCGTACGAGTACATTGTGCCCAAGAGCAAGCTTGTCATTTTCACGGGCTCCGTGTGCCTCCAAAACATTTCCTTCTTCTACGGAGTTCCCATGGTCTTCTTCCCCGTGCTCATCGAGCAGTTCTACTGGGCCAAGAACTACGAGCATCACACGGGTGTGCCGTACATTGACTACCAAGCCGCCGCCTTGCCCGAGCCGTTCAACACGTTTTTGAGAAAGGCGATGAAGCGAAACAAGTTTTTGGGCACGGTGAGCCGCCATTTGCGCAAGGGCAAGAGTGCCGCCGAGAACATCTTGGACCTCATCAACTAGTCGCTCCAAAAAAGTACAACCGCACCATCTCTTGTCGCCAATCCCTCAGCTTGCGGAGGGTATCCAACCGGGTCTGCGCGCCATCCATGTCTTGCCGCCACTCCTCAAACACGCCGTTGTAAAACGCCTCGCTCTCTTCCAACATGGGATACTTGTTTGTTTTGCTCACCGCCATCCAAACCGCCTCCTCAAGGAGACCAATGGACAACAAAAAGTGCTTCACCAAGCACTCTTTACAATACTTTCGCTTTTCCGCAAGATGTTGTTCAATCAACACCGTGTTCTTGATGACCTCGCGCACGTTGTAGCCAGGGTCATTCACAGGGTCGATGGCACCGCAAGTCACCGGCGAGCACTTGCTTTCACCACCACCAAACCTTTCGACGACGTGAACTTTCTTTCTTTGAATGATTACACCCACGATGGCACTCAGCACGATCAAGACCACAAGCGCAGTAATTTCCATGGGGAACGCCATACTTTACTTTTGATGAAGAAAAAACGGGTCGTCGAGCCGGGGTCACGGCTTAAGGCAGACCATGCACTCTCTCTCAATAACAAATGCGCAGTCTGCACTATTTTTTGCGAGATGTGTTCGACACCGACGACGCGGCGTTTCTAAGCTCGGTGACGTCCAAGTACACAGGAGCAACGGGTGTGATGAGCGTAGATGCCATGCTCGCCCAAAACACGCGCGTGCAAAGCGGCCTTTGGTTCTCCGAGTTGTTCAAAGAGGTGTTTGGGTGTTATCCGTGTTACACCCTGCTCCGGCGGTTTTTGGACAGCGTCGGCGCCGCCCCCTTTGACGCCGGTGTGTTTTGTGACTTCATGACCCAAGCCGTCCCCGTAGTGAGGCTCTTTGCGTTCAACAAGCCCCTTTTAGAAAAGAAGCTGGCCTTTTGCCGCGCCTGCGACGCAAAAGTGTTGTTTGCCCAAAAGCTGAGACACCGGTACGGCTTGGGACCGGCGGAGTATCAACCCATGCTACAGACGTATCGCGAGTGTTGGAAGCACACGGGCGGCACGTTGCAGAGCTTGGTGGATGCCCTCTCTGCCAACTTAGGGGCGGCCAGGATGGTCGTGCCTGAGTTCACGAGCTCGGCGGTGTACTTTAGGTTTCAACAACAGGCCATCACCCATTTCGGACTCGACCGCTTCAACCCCTTTGACCGAACGCGCCTGCCGCATTACGTCCCGGCGCGCTCGTCTGTCACGCTTTTTGATGCTATGTCAGAGTGCGCGACCGAGGCCAGCGTCCTCCTCAAACTCATGGGCGCCAACGTGTTTTGCGGGGACAAGCCCTGGGCCGAGCGCTTTCCCGTAGATGGCGCACTGATGCTTACACGCGACCACCACCGAGGCATCGCCTATTACATGGACGCGGTGTTGCCCTACTTTCCCAAAGTCGCCAACACATTTGTGACAACCGATGGCACCGTAGTGCCGCTGTCTAGGGAGCCTACGCGGTGTTTTGCTTTCACTCGGGACCTGAAACCCTCAAAATACGGCGCGGCTCTTTCAACTGCGCCGATCTCGGATGCGCTTTGGGTGAACGCTTTGGAAGGCAAGTTTCCATTTGGCGGCGACTTTGACAAACTGCATTGGAAGTCTATCCTAGCGTGCTCGCCGTCCGTTGTGTTTGAAGAATTCCTCGCCCGCTATCTGTGCCAACACAAAGACGCGATCTCGAATGCCTTTGCACCATGTTCAGGAGCGCGTAGTGCGGTGGTGTTGATAGACACACGCGACAACGTCTTGTCCGTGATCTCTATGTTGGTCACCTTTTCAAATCTGCGCCGTGATGCTTGGGACGCGGTGATTGTTTGCAAGGAGAGCAACCGGCCGTTCTACGAACGCTTTTTGGGGGGTGCCTGCACATTCGTGAAAGCCCCCGCTGGGGATGCTTTCAGCATCGACAATTACAACACGATGCTGAAAAGCGCGGCATTTTGGAGTGAGTTGTCCCGCTTTGACCGCGTACTGATCATCCAAGATGACGGCATGCTCGTCAGACCGGGGTTGGAGGAGGCATCGTACTTTGACCGCGACTTTGTAGGAGCGCCGTGGGACATTGGGTATCCGGGCAATGACGTCTTGAGCGTGGCCACCGGTTGCAAGTTGGTGGGGAACGGGGGGCTGTCGTTGCGCAAGCCTCGCGCGATGGAGCGGGTTTGTTTGGATCACGCCGACCAAGCGCGGACCCTACACATCGACCTGATGCAACAAGAACCCGAGGACGTATTCTTCGCGAGGCTGGTTGGCAACCCCGCCACACCCGCCGAAGCGGCGCAGTTTTCTTCAGAGGAACTGCTGAACGGGAGCTCTCTAGGCTTTCACAAGCCGTGGATGTACCATTCGCGGGAAAAAATAGAGGAGTTCTTCGACACTCTGCTGAGTCCGGAATACCAACTCAGAACAGCTGGAAGAATGGGAAGAGGACGATGAAACCGCTGATGTAGAACATGACCTCTTGAAAGCTGCGGATGGCCCTGAGACCGTCCGACTTGTAACGGAAGTACTTCTTCTTCATCATAATGTTGCCGATGATCAGGCCAGCGACGACGATGAGCGCCGTGGTCGCGATGTAGTCGCCGATGAATTTGCCAAGGACGGCGTCGTTCACAACAAAGTTGTTGTCGGTGTTTAGGAGATACTTTAGCAGGTACAAGATGATGAAGATGAACAACATCAACACGGCCTCCATGACCCAAAACAACAGCACAAAGTATGTGAGACTGGGAGGGTCCTCATTGTTGGCAAACACCTTTTGGACGTATTTGGCTTGGAACGTTTTAGAGGCGAGGAAGAGGGTGATCCACAGGAACAAAATGCGCAGCGCTTTGAGCGAGTACATCAAGGTGTGCGTAGTCGACCATTGGAACATTGAAGGAGTCGCTTTGTTATAATAAAAGTCATATAATTTTTCTCTATCGCCTGCAAGTCTTTCAATGAATTCATTGTAGGTTTGCTGAATGGCGGGAAGGTCCAGCAAGAGAGCGTCGGACGCGCCACCTTGTTGCACGGGAGGGTTTCCACCGGACATGGGCATGTTGTTGATGACGCCCGCAATTTGCTCAAAGTATGGGTCTATTGTGTCCCTCAAAAAGGTGTCTATGGTCTTCATCGTGCGGTCGGACGCATACCTCCACAAGTATTGCAACTTTTTGATAAACCCTTGGTCGAATAGGAACGCCTTGTGAATGCTCATGTACCTGTCATGCACCCGCTCTACGGATACCAAGAAGCCGGATATGACTTGCCCTTGCCTGCGCTCGTCGGTTTGTGTCAGGATGCCGGGCATGACCTTGGCTTGCTCTTGCAAGTTGGACAGAATGCTCCTAGAGGTGTTGGTGAGATTGATCTTGAAGCGCTCAAACTCTTTGAAGTACAGGTCGATCATCCGCGGATCGCCTGCGTCATTGAACATTAGGTTCTTGACGTTTCCGGCCACCGCTGCCCGAATGGAGGGTGGTGGCACCGGCGGCGGGTTGGCGCCTAGTGCGGGCATGTCTGGATATGCAGAGGGATAACCCGGTGGCAGTCCCCTTGTAGCGTCCTCGGCAAATGGCTCGGCGGCGGGTGGAGGCAAGGCAGGAACGCCGCGCGTCATTGACGCTGGGGAAGAAGGCGTTGTTGGCTTTACTGAAGGAATTCCTGTTGGAGCGGAGGGCGTTGCAGGGCGTGTGCTTGCGGCAGCTGCAACCGGTGCCGCCGGGCGGGCGCTGGCAACGGCACCCGGTGCTGCTTTGGATGGCTTGTCCTTCTTTCCAAAGAGTTTTGACAGCCACGATTCCTTGGCGGGCTTGGACCCGGACGACGATGACAACGGGTTGTTGAATTTGGACCCCGGCTTGGACCCCGTCGATGAGAATGGGTTGTTGAATTTGGAGCCTGGCTTGGACCCCAAAGATGAGAATGGGTTTTTAAAGTTCAACTTTGGTTTTGACCAAGGCTTGGACCCGGGCTTGGACGCTGGATTGTTGACTTTGGCGCCGGGCTTGGTGACTGCTGCGGTCGCAGAGGCAGTTTTCTTAGGCAAAGGTGTCACTTGCCCGATGCGGCTTGTTCCAATAGGACGACTTGCTTTGCTAGGCATGTTGATTGGCCTTATGGAAGCCGGAATTGGCTTTGATCCAACGGGTGAAGCGGTCTTTGCTCCCACAGGTGGACTGGTCTTTGTTCCCATAGCACTTGGCACGGGAGCCAACCCGTCCGGCTGCTTGATGGACACTGACTTTTTCGTTGGTTTTTTGATAATGGCTTCCATATTCTCGTCGCTTTTAGGCGACTCTGGTGTTGTTACATCTGTAGATGGAACCAAGGAATCGGTGCTGTCTTGCACCTTGACAACGGCGCCCTTTTTGGTTGCGCTTTGTGCTTGGGAGGATGAGCCTGGTTTGAGTGCCTTTGAGGTTTGAATCGACAAATCCAGAGGAGAACCTACGGTGTCTTGCACTTTGACAATGGCGCCCTTCTTGCTTAGGCTTGGGGGTCGGGAGGAGGTCCCCGGCTGGAGCACCTCGGGCGTTTGAATCGACGGATCAGAGGCCACAACGTTGTCTTGCACCTTGACAATGGCACCTTTTTTACTGCCTCTTTCTTTCTGGGGTTGGGGTGTTGGCGAATCCGTTGGAATAGGGGTTTGGGGTTGGGCAGGAGTAGAAGTATTGTCTTGAACCTTCACTATAGCGCCACGGCGGGGAACCCTGCCATTTTGCATTGGGCCAACTACCACGTCTTCGTTTTGTACGGTGTCTTGTGGCACTTTCACGATCTTGCCCACACGCGACCTTACGCTTGGAACAAAGGCCAAGGCGTTGTTCCTGGGTACGAGCGCCGTTGCACCCATTGCTTTTGGTACGATCGATGTTGCACCCACGGCTGTAGGTACAAGCGCGGTTGCACCCATGGCTGTTGGTACGAGCGCCGTTGCACCCCTTGCTTTTGGTACGAGCGCCGTTGCACCCATGGCTGTAGGTACAAGCGCGGTTGCACCCATTGCTTTTGGTACAAGCGCCCTTGATGCATTGTTCCGGGGTACGAGCGCCAATGCGCCGTTATTCCTAGGTACTAGTGCTAGTGCGCCGTTATTCCTAGGTACTAGTGCCAACGCATTTTGGGGTACGCGACTATTTACTTGCCCATTGTTTTTCCTCGAGTTGGTTGCAACACCATTTTGTAGCCCATTGTTTTTCCTTGAGTTGGTTGCAACACCATTTTGTAGCCCATTGTTTTTCCCGCTGTTGTTGGTTGCAACAGCATTTTGTTGACCATTGTTTTTCCCGCTGTTGTTGTTAGTTTGGCCATTCTTTTTGGTGATCGTGTTGATATTTGGCAGTGATTGGAGCGCTTGAGGTTGTGGTAGTTGTTGTTGTGTTTGCGATTGCGGTAATTGTAGTTGAGGTTGTTGAGGTTGGGTTTGTGGTTGATACTGTGGTTGAGGGGGTTGTTGGGGTTGAGGCTGAGACTGTGGTTGAGGTGGTTGTTGGGGTTGTTGAGGCTGAGGCTGAGGCTGTGGTTGATACTGTGGTTGAGGTGGTTGATACTGGGGTTGAGGTTGAGGCTGAGGTTGAGGTTGTGGTTGAGGTTGAGGCTGAGGCTGAGGCTGTGGTTGAGGCTGTGGTTGAGGCTGAGGTTGCGGTTGTGGTTGTGGTTGAGGCTGATACTGTGGTGGAGGCTGAGGTTGCGGCTGATACTGCGGCTGGGGTGGATACTGAGATTGGAAACCACTCGAATTGTTGTACGCGTTGTTTGGTTTTGTGGTGTTGTTCATTTTGGTGACCCTAAACCTTTACAGAGAGAGCATAAAAAATTTCAAGGCGATAAAATAAGGCGAGCATGGTGCTCTCATCTGTAGCTATGTTGGCGTGTGGCATCACCGCGTGGTTTATGCTAAAATGGTACTTCCAAACACACATCGATGAGCAGCTGCTCTATGTCACGCAAAACAAGGTGACGCTATTCCTCGTCGTCGTGTCGTACGTGTTCATGTTTTACTACTTTATTCTCCTGGCCGTGTTGGCCCTCATCGCCATCGGCATGTTGATAAAAATACTGTTGCTGGACTTTTTCGGCGTCGAGGTGGACCCCGAACTCTTCAGGTCGATGTTGCTTTTCGTGACGAGCAAGGACCACCTCGTCTTCAACGCCACGGTCGTCGGAGCGTTCACGCTGTTTGCATTCGTGTCAATCCTCCTCAAGGACGGCACGCAAACGGACCCGGCAAGCGTGCGGGCAATGCTAAACAACCAACTGCTGATGTTGCTGGCGTTTTACATGGTCGCAGGGATTATGTTCCTTATCAAGCACAGCGTCACAAGATAATCGCAAACACCAACAAAATGACCATCGCCATGCCAAAGTCGCGCAAAAAGCCATGGAGGTCGCTCACATAAACCTTATCGTTCTCTACCTTCACAGATTGGAAAGACAAAAACATGCTGGTCTCTTTGGGCAGGGAAAACATGCCAGAAGCGGCTAGGTAAAGGATGATAATCGCAATGCCCAATACCACCCATGTCTTGATATTCAGTGCACTACCCGCAACGCTGAGTACGGTTGCCACACCCTTGATGGCCACAGCGATGCCCCCGGAAACGCCGAGGCACAATACAAAGACGATGAAAAACACGTTCAAGGCACCGCGTGCCTCTTGGACGCTGATCACCTTGGGCTTTTGGACACCATCCTCAATGTCCTCAAAGTCGATGTCGTCCTCGTTGTTGCGCGTCTTAAGGTATATGTACATACGTGCGGCATAATAGGCCGCGATCAAAGGAACGACCAAAGACGCTGCCAGTGACAGCAGTGCCAAGTTCATTTACTATTTCCAAACCTTTTTCATTTTCAGGGCACGCGAACAAAATGGCACGAAATATATATACCAAAACCTAAAATGAGGAGGGCAGCTGTTCATTCGTCCGACTCGTCTCTCGAGTTTCAGTTGGAGTTGGTGATGGTGCATCTAGAGCAAATGAACAAGCGCCTCGATATGTTGGAAAAGACCTGCATGGCCCTCATTGAAAAGAGGCTGGGCGGCGATCAACCACAAACCTCTGTCCCCGCTGATGCCATGGGACCCGAGGTGGTGTGTGAGAAAAAAAACCTTCAAGCGGCCGGCTTGCGCCGTGGCTCCATTGCGTAACGTGGTCACTTGTTGAAAACCCGTAGGTTCCAAACAAGGAATAGGATCGCGAGCGGATACGAGGCGCGCAGCAGAAACTCCTTGCCCGGGGACAGCAGGTTGGCCTCTAGGTGCGCCTCGAGGTAGTGCTTGGCCACCCAATGAAAGCTCAGGGCCAACATGAACACAAACGTGAACATCACCAAGCGTAGGACGTCTCTCTTTTTTGTCCACATCTTGTCCACGTAGCCGGGTTGCGCGTTGGACTGTTGCAACATGTCGCGCTGCCTCTTTAGCTCTGAGGACAACAGGTACAGCTTTTCATCCGAGGTCAACAAAGGACTGTCCATGCTGGACATGTTGGAGGGCAGCGGCGCGGGCAAGGGCACGGCCTCTGGTTGAACGGGCTGCGCTGGGCTGGGAGGCGTCATGGGCGGCTGGCGGGGTTGCTCGGGGCTGGGAAGGCTCTGCTTTTGCTGGGCGGCCGGCTTGGCAATGTGTTGCTCAAATTCCCTTGCATATGCATAATTGAGATCAGTACCTGACAACATCACCGTTTACTTTGATTGATGTTGACAAAAAAATACACTCGGAAATTTTTTCTAATGTAAATTCATAAACAGCGATGCACGATCTCTTCATCATCTTTGTGATTCTGTTGGTCCTACTGACCTTTATCAGTACTTTTGGGGGTTCCATCTACGCAAAGGAAACCTACGGCGGCGGTGGCGGCATGCACCACGGCGGCGGCATGCACCAATACCCCTCGGAGGCTTTCGAGTACGAAGGTGAGGAAGAGGCGCAATACCAAGAGGATGACGGTCAGTACCAAGAGGATGACGGTCAGTACCAAGAAGATGAGGACGTCCAGTATGATGCTGAGGTTGAGGAGTACGAGGAGTACGATCCCGACATGCAGGATATGCCGGAGGAGACCGACATGCCCGAGATGCCAGAGGAGACCGACATGCCCGAGATGCCTGAGGACACTTCATACTCATACGACCAAGGCACCGACTCCTTTAACGAGGAGGAGACGCCAGACATGCCTCAAATGGAGGTTCCCCCTATGCTTGACTCCATGACCTCCGCCGACATGTCAGCCACTGACAACACCGGCATGCTCGACCTCACCACCCCCCCTACAATGATGAGCCCCATGGATACCATCGAGGGCTTTGATGGCGATATGTATGCAGCTTTCTAAGAGTTAGTGTTGAAAGTCGAACTCTGAAGACGACTCTGTGTAATCCGTGCCCCCATCTGAAGAGGCCTCTGCGCCGCCGTACCGAATTTGTTTCTTTACGTGACGACCTGGAAACGTTTCTACGTCGTCTTCTTCATCAGACTCTGGTTCTTTATAGGCGATGCCCCTTCCTAGGAAGTAGCTCGCGAAATCTTTTTGGTAGTTGGGGTTGAGCACGGACCCTTGGAAGCCGCGCTTTTGCGAGGGAACGTAGTACTTGACGGACAAGACCAACAGATGGTTGATGCCCTTGAAGTCGTAGAGCTGTCCGTCACTGGTTTCAAACCTCAACGTGAGTTTGTCCAACTTGCCTATAGGATGAAAAGGCTTGCGTGCAAAGTTCACAAAGTCGATCCTCTGGTGCGCCACGTCGTTGACATTGAACATCTTGAGCACTGCCATGCCCGGGGACCACGGCCCGTAAGACCGGCTGCCGTAGATGTGGTCGTCCAATTCGTCGCACCGCAACACGCAATATCGTGTGCCCAAGAGGTACAATACGCCGGGGGCAATGAGCCTGTGGACGGCGGCCCCAGTGAACATGCGCGACGCATTCGTGATCAGATTGCCGTTGGCGTCAAACGCGTTGGAGGCAAAGATCCGGTTGTTGTTGGGCACCACAATGCGGCGATACGCCCCTCCGTTGTCATCCGCCGCATATTCGTCAAAGCCCATGACCGTGCGGATCGTGGAGACCTCCATGTCGAAGAAAAATCCAAAGTCATCCAGGCTGAAGCGGAGCTTAGGCCGCAACGTGATGTCATCACCTGCTGCGTTGTCGATTTGGATCTGCTCCGTCAAGCTTTGGTTGGCCTCGAAGGCTAGCCCACTGGTGAACACTCGGCGGGTTTCTGCCAAGAAGTTGGACACACCGTAGTTGCCAATGTTGTAGATGTAGTACTGCAATCCCATGTACATGTAGTACAAGGTGGCGCCGAAAAGGGAACTGAATGATGCATACGCAAATGATGGCTCAACCGCTTCTGTCGTGACGACGGTATTGCTTTCCCCCGCTGGGCCAGCGGTGAGGCTCATCGTGGCCGTCTCTGGCACGTACACCTTGGTGCCGCTCGCGTAACTTGTGGGCACCCAGTAGTACCACACCACGCGGTAGGAACGATTGGCAATCCTTTGCATTGAAAAAGAGTGCACGGGGCCTTGATCCAACTTGTACACTAGGGCGTCGCGCGCCCTCTTGGAGAATTCCTCAATCACCCGCACCAGTAGGCGCGTCGAGAGGGGGGCCTCGCCTCGATTGTCGCGGTCGGCTAGTCCCCACTGTAAGTAGTACTTTGTGTTGTGGTGCGTGAATTCAAAGATGTACATGAAGCGCGCGTCGGTTTGGCCACCGCTTAGGGCAACATACGTGTCGTACAGTTGCTTGGCCGTTTTCAAGCCGTTGGTCATATTGACGATGTCCTCAGCCCCAGCGTTGCGTAGGTTGTAGCCCTCGCGGTATTCTTGCAAGAGCGCGAGCTTCTCGATGCGCTGGGGATCGGTGTAGGCCACTTCAGGATCGAAATAGGGCTTGCCCCGCAACAGCAGCCACCTCCTAAAGGCATCCGCATCACTTTCACCGGCCTCTTTTTCAAAGGTTTGCAGGTGCGCCGGCGAATCCTCAAGCATTTGGCGGACATACTGGCGGTTGGCTTCGTCGCAGTTGATGTACAACGTAAACTTGCAGCTTGCCTCCACCGAGGGGGCATATGTGAAGTCCCTTTTGAAGAAGAATGTCTGTAGCTCGGAAGCGCCATTCACCAACACGTCCACCTCTTGCTTCTCCAAGATGACCTTTTCGTAGGGGCGTACCAGCAACCGTCTGACGGCAACGAGGAAGCCCTGGTCGAGCGCATTGGGGCTGTAGACCAGCTTCTTGATGTGGCGCGGCTGCAAGTAGGTCGCGTGCGCGGCGTCGTAATTGAAGAATGGCGTGTCAAAGGCAAAGTCCGGGACGGAGGTGTAGTCTAGGGTCGCCACCTCGGCGGGATCTTGAGGCTTCACCGTGCGGCTGTCGTAGTTGTAAGCCCATGTCAGCGCCGAGTACGACGTCACCAAGATTTTGTACGTAAAGGGGGCAAGATTGGAGATGAAATTTGTGTCGGCCATGACATCTTCAAAGCCTTGAATGCCATACAACTCTGCCAAGATGGGCTCCAGATCAATGCGTTGCAACACGGCGTCTCGAACGGCATTGATGCCAGCAAAGGTGGCCGGCACGCGGTTGTCCTCTAAAAAGTCGTTTACGGGGATGACGTTGTTGAACGTCTCGGGCGGAAAGATGCTGTTGATCTTGTAGATGCCGGCGCGCAGCGTGTTGTTGTTGACATCCACATTGAACATGGTGGATGGTATGGACGCGTCTAAGACATCTATGCCAAAGACGTGCCTGAAGGGCTGGTCGAAGGTGATGACGTATTGGTTTGGTTTGGGGTACACGGCGCGGTCACGTAGCGCGCTGTCAATGTGAAGGATAAAGTTGTCTTGTGTGCTATTTTCTTTTAGGTAGTCGATGTCCTCGATGCTCATGTTGTTTTGGTGGGTAGAATGTTTTCTTAAGTTACGCGCAGACAAAACCACTCTCGATAGCGTTTTTAATACCGCGCGCTTGCGTGGGACTGATGCTTGAGAACCGGTATAAGAGCGTAGTCGGTTGTCAACTCAATGACTACCCCGCCGCCGTTTGATATCATTGTGGATGAGCTCGACGACACAAGCCCGCGTTGTGACCAGCCGCGGACCGCCAAAGTCAGGTTGTGGCCGCACCAGCTCGCGCTCATCCATCGGTGCAGGCAGTATGAGAATGAGAGAATACCACTGTCCTCCCTGCGCGTGCCTCAGAATGGTGTCACGCCAGATGACTACATCCGCACGCAGGTCGGTGTCATCGGCGACTCCGTGGGATCTGGCAAGTCTTACGCCATCCTAGGGCTGTTGCTGTCCAATGACATTTCGCGCAGCGTGAGCACCATCAAGACCTATGGAAACAACCGGGTCGTAATGTGCTTTGCCGACCAAGGGACAAACGTCAAAACAAACCTGCTCGTCGTGCCGCACAACCTGGCCTCGCAATGGCAGACATACATTCGCACTTTCACGGACGGCCTCAATTACACCATTGTTTCCAAGGACCGGCACGTGGAGCGCTTCCATCAAAGGAATGACCTGCCGGATTACGACCTTGTGATTGTGACCTCCTCCTTTTATGCACGCCTAGGCCATTACATCACCTCGCGCAGCTACAAGCTGCAACGCGTCATCTATGACGAAATCGACAACCAAAACTTGCCGCATTGCATGACCATCGACAGCAACTTTTACTGGTTTGTCACAGCCAGCTATGGCAACCTGCTGTGCCCGAGGGGGTATAGCAGTCGCGACTACTACACTCAACGAACGGTGTGGCATGCAGATGGCTTGAGAAACTCGGGATTCGTCAAGGACCTGTTTGTAGATCTGTACAACAACTTGTCCCGCGATTACGTCAAGGCCTTGGTCGTGAAAAACAACGACCGGTTTGTCAAAACCTCCATCGAGCTGCCCGAGGTCCGCACCAACTTCATTCGATGCCTGACGCCCATCCCCATTCATACTCTTAACGGCTACGTGCACAACGAGGTCATCCAATCCCTGAATGCGGGCGACGTGGCGCAGGCGATGCGCTTGATCAGCCCCACCCACGTTGGCACCGAGGAGAACATCATCGCCATCCAGATAGCACGTTTGCAGCGCGACCTCCACAACGCCGAGGTGCGCCTGGCTTTCACGCATTCTTTAGAGTTCCAGGACGACGCCGAGCGCGCCCACGAGATCGGCGTGCTGGAGGGACGGCGCGACGCGGTGAAGCGCAGGATCGAGGGCATCAACGAGCGCATCCGGGAGGCAGACATCTGTAGCATCTGCTACGACGACATCGCCATGAAGACGATCGCCCCGTGCTGCTCGAATGCCTACTGCTTCAAGTGCATTAATTTGTGGCTGACCACACGGTCAACGTGCCCTCTGTGCAAGACAGGCCTCATCCCCAAGAGTCTGTTGGTCGTCAACGACGCCGCGGCGGCGCTAGGCGCTGAAGGAGAGACCACAGATGCCGACGTGAGCTCGCGGCACGACAAGATGAAAAACCTGGAGATCATCATGCAGCGCCTGAGCGAGAGCCCCGAAGCAAAGGTCATTGTCTACTCTGCATACGACACGACCTTTGACAACGTGGCGCGCTCGCTGACGAGGATGGGCGTGAGCTTTAGTTTCTTGAAGGGCAACGAGGGCCAGGTCAACCGGATCCTGCAGCGCTACAAGGACGGCGACCTGCGCGTGCTCCTCGCCAACACGCGCCACTATGGCAGCGGCTTGAACCTAGAAAACACGACCGACATCATTATGTTCCACAAGATTGACTCGGAGAGCGAGAAACAGGTTGTAGGCCGAGCGCAGAGGTACGGGAGGACGGTGGCGCTCAACGTATGGTACTTGTTGTACGACAACGAGTACGATGCGGTTGTGTCTCAAAACCGGGGCTGACGCCACAAAAAATATTTGTTTTTTTCAAGAATGCAACGGTTCCTCAAGACCGAGAAGAAACGTCGCAATCGCGTGTGCCGGAAAAAGCTGGGCGAGCGGGGCGAGTACAATCCAGACATCGACGTCTTTGAGTACGACACGTTGGAGAGCCTCATCGCCAAGCGCCCCTTCAAGGCGCCTTACGGGGACTGCATGGTGAGCGAGAAAGGCTCTTCAGAGAAGGACGCCACGGGCCGCTTCTACCCCAAAGTCCGGACGGAGGCGCAATGCAAGGACGTCAACGGTGTGTGGCGCGAAAAGACGGCCAAGCGCACGAACAAAAGGGATGATGGCAACTGTTGGGTCAACGACAAGGACGCCTACTGCGGCGACAAGTACACAGAGGATGGAAAGGAGATTTGCAACCAAGACCCGCAGTGCCACTGGTCGTTGAACGACTGCATGTCTGTCAGCGCCTATGAGAGCTTGCCGCCATCCGCCTTCCCCGACGATTGGCCAGCGGACATCGTGCGCGGGGACATTCAATCCTACCTCGAGACCGTCTTCTTGAGCGGGGAGTACAAGCCGCCCAAGCACTTACCCCTATTTGGGCAGGGCAACCGGTGCACGTCAAAGGAGCTATCCAAGAATGCGTTGTCGCTTCCTCAGGCCGTCGTGAGCATGGTGATGAGGGGCATGGCGCTCCATCCCGGGTCCAGCAACCGCGGGCTGCTGGTGTGGCACTCTACTGGCAGTGGCAAAACTTGCACCGCAACCGGCGTGTTTGATGCCTTTTGGGACACTCCCAAAAACATCGTCTTTGTGACGTCTGTGGAGGCGTCGGGCAGCAACCCACCCTCCAACTTTCACAAGTGCGCGATGCGGTTCTTTCCGCGCTTCAAGGGCATGTCGCAGGATCAGGTCAAGGCGGCCTTTGACAAGCGCAAGGTTAAATTCCTAACATTTGCGCAACTGGCGCACTACCTGCTCATTGCCAATGCCCTCAAGCGGGTGAAAAAACCAGAAGACATCGAGCGCCACAAGAACTACCTCAACGACGCCGTGTTGGTCATCGACGAGGTGCACAACATCTTCAAGCCGCTCCCCAACCAACGTGCGGAAAACGACGCGGTGCGCAAGTTTTTGTCGGATTACAACAACGACCGGACCAAGAATTTGAAGATCGTCATCCTTACCGCCACGCCGGGCAACGCGCCCGCTGACATTGTCGCGCTGTTGAACCTGGTGCGCGACAAGCGGGCTCGCGCTATCCGGGTGCCGGACGCAAAGAGCGAGGAGAGCATGCAGGCATTTGCGGACAGCATCAAGGGTCTCGTGAGCTATTTTGACATGTCAAAGGATTATTCCAAGTTTCCCAAGGTTGCGTACGAAAGGGCACAAGAGGCGCCCATGACCATGAAGCAGTTTATCAAGTACGTCGAGGCCTACAACGGAGAGTTGCAGTCAGTTAGGGATTACGACGCGCTCGTTCAAAAGGACCAGCTGGAAAAATACTACAAAAAGGCACGCAAGTACTCCAATATGTTGTACAACTTTGAGAAGGATCTGGTGATCGGCGAGTTTTCTGCCAAGGTGCCCATGTTACTGGAAAACATTGCCGCCGCCCAGGATGAGAAGCACTACGTGTATTCCGCATTTTACGAGCGCCGCGGATTTGGAGGGCAAGGCATCCCCGCCATTGCGCGCTTCCTGGAGACCGAGTTGGGTTACAAAAAGCTGTCTCTCTCGGAGGCCCGCAAGATGGTCCGGGCCTTGGAGGCGGGCGAGAGCTACCCAGTGGCCAAGCGCTATGTACTCGCTTTGAGCGCGGAGCTGTCGGCAGAGCGAGAAAACCTGAACCTACTTGTGAAGGCATTCAACCGCAGCGAGAATGTGCGTGGTCAATACGTCCACGTGTTTCTGGCATCCCAGGGCTACAACGAGGGCGTCGACCTCAAGGGCGTGCGGCACGTGCACATCTTTGAGCCGCTGCTGTCGCTGTCTGCCGAGCAGCAAACTGTAGGGCGCGCAGCGCGCTTTTGCAGCCACAGCGACTTGAGCTATGACAAGAACGAGTGGACGGTCAAGATTCACCGGTACATCTCCAAGGAGCCTGTGGACATGAGCGGCTTCAACGTCAACTTCTACAAAGACCGCATCGAGGGGCTCAAGATAGACATCGCGACGTTTGAAGAAAAACTCGTGGCATTAAAGGGCGAGCGTGGTGCCACGGCCACCAAGGTCAAGGATGAATATAAGAAACGCATCGTCGCGCTCAAGTCAGAGGTCCGCGGGTTGCAGTCCAAGGTGCGTGAAGTCGAAAGAATGAACATTAGCAATGTCAATATGATTGATGATCAGTTGACAAAGGAGACCTTTGAGCGCGTCAAGGAGTTGCTAGCAATCTACGACGTCATCAGACACGCCGCCATTGATTACAAACTGCTCAAGGACTTTCACGTTTG
>JACCDT010702820.1_pt1 | contig 24529 bp, 30 predicted proteins | sample 7446291 | NCBI WGS metagenome assembly JACCDT01 (sample SAMN15323446, study PRJNA562643) | freshwater metagenome | isolation source: river surface water | place: USA:Blue River Watershed | collected 2017-08-17 | reverse complement strand
GGGCGGCGGGGGCTCGGGCGTCTTGGGCGCGTAGCTGCCGGTGCGGGCCAACTGCGGCATCACCTCGTTCGCCAGCCACGCCCGGATCTTGTCGGCCAGCGGCGCCTCGCTCTTCAGCAGCACCAGGTTGACCCCGGGCTCGTAGAGGACCATCAGCCGGTTCGGGCGAGAGGGCGTCGGTGCGCCGGTCGCGGTGCAATTGCCCGGAGCGGGCAATTGACCATCCATAACCTTGATCTCCTTCAGGATTTGGCCGGAGAGTACATCGAAGTGCTCGCCGCCGCGGATCTCTCGGTACCACGACTCCCGGATCTTGCTGACCAACCTGTGCGGGCTGGAGTAGCCGAGGGCGCGCCCCAGCTCGAAGGCCATGACGGCGGGGCGCCCGTTGACGAGGAACGCCCGGAGCACTCGCCCCTCGAAGACACCGACGATGGCGTTCACGCGGCCACCGCTGCGCAGGGCTCGACCTCGTCGGTCTGGGCCTCGATCACGGCCTCGCGCCGCTCGTCGGCGGACGCATCGATCGTCGCCGCCACGTCGGCCACGCACGCGCGGCACAGCGGGGCCCCGAGCGCGTTGCTCAGCTCGTGCTCGCGCACGCGGGCGTCGCAGCCGCGGCACGACGCGCTGGAGTTCTGCGCCAGGAACACCAGCGCCGCCGTCGGCCCGTAGCCGAAGCGCACCGTGAGCGCCTCGCCCGCCGCGTACATCGCCTGCCGGAACGCGCGGCCCGCGAAGCTGCCCGCGCTCTCGTACCACGCGTTGCCGATGTGCTCGGCGCGCTCAGCCGTGGCGCAGAACTCGCGCCACCCGTCCAAGTCCCATCCCTTGACCATGCTGACCTCCAGCCCCCGGTGGTTGGTGGGGGCGGAGGGAATGTGATTCGTTTCACATACGATAGTCAAGACACAATCGTTATTCGGTTCTGTCTTTCGGGCGCCCCATCGAAATCCTGCCGTCGGAGCGAGCGCGCTCGTAGACGTCCGGTGCCAGGTCTCGCAGGGCAATGGCCACCGGTGCCGCCGTGTCGCCCATCTCCAGCGCGGCCGCCGTCTTCGTCAGGTTCCAGCCCTGGCGATCCAGCTCCGCGAGCAGCGCTTCGCGCATTGCGGCGCGCTTCGCTGCGTCGCCGACCTGCGTCAGCTTGGACTTCTTCCGCGGGGCTCCGTCAGCCATCGGCAGGTCGAGCATACCGGCAACCTGAGACGAGGTGGAGGGCATCGCAAGCTCACGCGGCCAACTGCAACTGCTTCAGCGCCGGATACGGGTGCGCCCGGCGGTACTCGCGGGCCCGGCACTCCATCACCGAGAGCAGCCTCTCTGCCGCCGCCAGCTCCGACAGAGGCAGGTTCCCCATCGACGAGCCCGGGCCCACGAACGGGATCTGGTGCTGGAAGTGGTTCAGCACCGTGCGGAGCTTGCTCGCCACCTGTCGCGGCTCGTCGGCCAGCAAGCGGGCCACGGATCGCGCCCGCTCCAGCAGACGAGCTCCTACCAGGTCGCCCACCACGCCGTGCTCGAGGCGCTCTTCCAGTTCGGCCACCCGCCCCCGCAGCGAGCGGTTGATCTCGACGGGGTCGCCGCCGTCCACGACCGCGAGGAACACCCGCACGATGAGGTCGAGCAGCTGGGCCGCCTTGGGCGTTCTGGAGTGAGCGGCGAACTTCAGCGCCCCGGCGCGGCTGAGCCACGCCTCGGTCGCGGGCCTTCCGCGCTCGCGGGTATTTTGCTCCCGTTGGCGGATAATATCGGAATCGTTGAGAATTCCTCGGCGCTGAAGAGCCCTGGCCAACTCCCTGGCGTGGTTCGCTCGGGTCATGCCGAGCCACGCCCCGAGAGCCTCGGCCTCCCCCCGGGCCTCGTTGTCCGTGATCGCGAAGGGGAGCGTCTCGGCCCCCACCCGCGCCATGCGCCGGTCTGGAGACACCACCTCCACGGCGATCGAGTCCTCGTGAGTTACCTTGACTTTGGTCTTTGCACCTGTCATACCAGCCGCTCCGGCTGAAGCACTGTGCGTGCAACCGGAAATGATACGACGACTTCGATAGGTGTCAAGCCGTTGCTTGCGGCCCCCTCGCGCGGTGCGTACGGTCTCAGGGTGCGCGTCCTACTCGTCGCCCTCGTCGCCCTTGCTGCCTGCTCGTCGGACCCTGCGCCGCCCCGCGCGTGCACGCCGGGAGCGCAGGTCTCGTGCGCCTGCGTCGGCGGTGCCCGCGGCGCGCAGGTCTGCGCCGCCGACGGCTCGGGCCTGGGGGCCTGCACCTGCCCCGACGCGGGGCCCGTCCCCGATGTGCAGGGGCATGTCGACGCTGGCGAGGACGCTGCGCCGGAGGTCTCGGTCGACGCCGCAGAGGTCTCCGTCGACGTCCCGGGCGACCAGGGCCCCGAGACCCCGACGCCCTGCCCCGACTCCGACGGCGACGGCCACCGTGCTGCGTCGTGCGGGGGCGACGACTGCGACGACACGAACCGCGAGATCCGCCCGGGCGCGACGGAGGTGTGCGACGGCATCGACTCGAACTGCGACGGGGTCGCCGACGGCTACCCAGATGGCCGAACCGACCCCATCGCCGCAGCATGGTGCTCCATGCGGTCGTCGGGCAGCGACTTCACGTGTGACCTGCCGTCCTGGTCACCGTCCCAGCTCAGATGCAGCCCCGGCCCGGCCGGTGCTCGCGCGTGGTGCACGTGGATCCGAAACGGCATGGTGTACGTGGCCGCTTCGGACTCGTCTTCGACGTGGTGTCCGCGACCGTGATCACGCGCGCGTGATCTTCAGCTCCCCCAGCACGAACAGGTCCAGCGGCCCCGCGACCTGGTCTGCGACCGGCGCGACCACCGTCACGTCGAGCACGCCTCCGGCGCCGATCACCGCGGAGCGCAGGTCCGGGAGCGCGACGTCCGCGCGGCCCTTCCAGCTCTCCGGCGGGTAGCGACGTCGGCGCGTGATCGAGCCCATCCGCAGCGGCTCGTCGGCCGTCGAGGGGACGTCGCCCGGTCCGAGCGCGTCGAACAGGTCGAAGACCGCCGAGCGGATCTCCGACCAGTTCCCGAGGGCCGGGTACATGGTGCCGGTTGGGCTGTCTGGCATCGCCTCATCGAGGGTGAAGGTCGTCTGCCCAGACCCGCCGCTGTAGCTGGCCGAGGCGAGCGTGCGCTTGGTCCACCGGCCGCGAACGAACTCCGCATCGGGCATCCGCAGGATCACGTCGGTGTCGACCAGGTCGGTGTGGTCGCCCGAGACCACGACCTGCGTCGTCGTCGCGCTCACCAGCGCGTGCGAGCCGGTCCACGCGGGTTCGTTCGTGTACTCGGGCTCAACAGTCAGCTCGACGTTCACGGCCGTGAGGTTCGGCCACGCCACGGTCCAGTCCGCTGGGTCGCAGCCCGCGAAGAACAGCCGCGAGCCCTTGGGGCGCTGCACCGTGCCGTCGGCGTTGCGCTCGCCGAGCAGGTACTCGCGCACCAGCTGGGCCTGCGCGCTCGTGCGGGCCCGGCTGTGCGTCAGCGACGACCCGAGGCCCGTGTCGCCCTGCGGCGGCCCGAGGATCAGCATCGTGACCGCGCCGGGGGTGTCCAGGCGCGAGGTGGTGAACGTGTTCGCCGCCGCCTGCCCGCCGCTGTGCGCTCCGAGGATCGGGTAGCAGTAGGCCTCGGCCACGTCCTCGTGCGCCTCGACCAGGTTGATCAGGTGCTGCGGGTTCCCGCTCGCGGGCCGCGACCGCACCTCGGCGATCACCTGCGCGCGGTACCCGTCGTCGCCCTGTTCGTCCTCGGCCGCGGTGACCTCGGTCGCGAAGGTGACCGTCGGGTTCATCCCCGCGGGGGCCGAGCCCCACTTCAGCGTGTCGCCGCTCGCGAGCTCGTAGGCCGTCCCGACGTCCGCAGCCTCGATCGTGCACGTGCCGGTCCCAGCGGACATCGCAACGCTGTTCTCGACGGGCACGTACCGCAGGCCGTTGCGCAGGAAGTACCTGCCGTCGAGCTCGACGCTGGTCAGCGACGAAGTGCCCGTCAGCGTGACCGTGTAGCGGCCCTTGGTCCCGTCGCCGCGCTCGGTGCCGAGCAGGTCGGCCCAGCGCTCGACGACCGCCTGCGACGCGGTGCGCAGGTCGATCTCAGCTCCGAGTTCCTCGGCGTTGCCCTCGATGCCGAGCGCCCGCGCGGCGAGGCGGTCCGCGAGCAGGTAGTGGTAGCTGCCCGCCGAGGTGTCGACGCTCAGCCCCAGCGCACCGAGGCGCGAGGTGAAGGCCGAGAGGATCGCGGTGCGGATCTGCGTGCGGGTCTGTCCGGTGATCGCCATGGTGTCAGATGCTCCGTACGAGGAAGGTTCCGAGCGTCACGAGGGCCTTGGCCGCGGGCGTGGTGTTTCCCGAGGGCGACGACAGCGTCACGCCGTTGACGCCCGTGGTCGACAGCGCGGCGTGTTCGAGCTGCGCGGCGTAGAGCGTCGCGCGCCCGCGCTCGGACTCCGACGGCCAGCGCGAGGCGGGCGAGGTGTCCCCCGGCCCCAGCGCGTCGAACAGGTCGAAGACCGCGTCCCGCAGCTCTTCGAAGAAGGGCGGCGCGGGGTAGAGGGTCCCCGACGGCACCGCGTCGAGCGCTTCGGCGAACGTGATCGTCGTCTCGCCGGGGCCGCTGTCGTAGCTGGCCGTCGCGATGGTCGCGCGCACGTAGCCGCCGCGGGCGTAGCCGGTGCCGACGAGCGCGAGCACGTCGAGGCCTGCGAGGCCGCTGTAGTCGCCCGAGACGACGGCGTCGGTCGTGGTGGCGCTCACCACCGCGACGGAGCCGCTCCAGGGGAACGGGTGCGTCGGCGCGGCGGTGACCTGCACGTCGACGTTCTGCGTGGTGGTCCCGCAGGCCTCGATCGCGTAGTTGCCCTCGCGCGAGCACACCGGCCGCAGCTCTTCGCCGTCGACGGTGGTGCCCGAGGCGTCGGCCTCGCCCTCGATGTACTTCTTGACCTTCGCGCGGTCGCCCGAGGACAGCACGCGGGTGTTCGTGGCGCCCGAGCCCTGCGCCTCGCCCAGAGCGACGAGCGTCCAGCACCCGAGCGTCGTGGTGCTCGTGCTGCCCGGCTGCAGGCGCGGGTACACGTACGCCTCGTCGCAGAGCGACGTCGCCTCAGCCCAGGCGACCAGGTCGGCCGGGGAGCCTGCCCCGGTGCGCTGCGACCACCACGCGCGCAGGCGGGCGCGGTAGTCGGTGTCGCGCTCGCCGTCGAGGCGCGGCAGGTCGGGCGTGGTGCCGTGCGCCGTCAGGTGCTGCGCGCCGGCCGTGTCGGGCAGGATCTGCCCGAGGGCGCCCTCTGCCTGGCGCTCCAGCGCCGCGAGCAGCACCCCGAGGGCCGCCGTCTCGACGTACTCGGGCGACTCGGTGCGCAGGTCCAGCGGGGCCGCGTCCTGCTCGGTGTCCGCGCGGGCCGCCGCGAGCAGCGCGTCTCGGATCTGGTCGGCGGTCTCGGCTCGGATCATCGCACTCCCCGCACCGTCTCGCGCGTCCGCGCGCGCACGTCGTCGAAGCTCACCTCGAACGCGATCGTGCCGCCGGGCTGCTCATCGACCTGCACCTCGACGCGGTCGATGGTGCCGCGCCGCACGAGGCCTGCGAGCCCAGCGAGGATCGCGGCCCTGACCGACCCCTCGGCGTTCGTGCCGAGCTTCGTCGGCCAGGGGACCCCGAGCTCCGGGGCGGCGAGGCACTCGCCCTGCCTGGTGCGCAGGACGAACAGGACCGCCGACGCCGCCGGCGACGGGCTCACCGCGAAGCCGGTGCTCGACCACTGGTAATCGCCCGAGGTCGTCAGCCGACGGGACGTGGCGTAGACGGTCACGACACGGACCCCGTGAGCGTGACGGGGGCCGCTGGGATCGCGGCGCCGAACGCGTCGGCCGAGACCACGACGGACACCGCGGCGTTGGCCGCGATCTCCGCGACGACGGCCGAGGCGATGGAGTAGCTCAGGGCCTTGACGGCGTCGGTCTGCCCCGAGCTCAGCGGAGACGAGAAGCCGTTGCCGCTCGCCGCCGTGAGCGCGTCATAGATCCGCTTCGAGAGGCCCGTCGAACAGGCCGTGTTTCCCGCGCTGAGGGCCATCGCCTACCCCTTGAAGTGAGCTGCGCCGCCGCTGTTGGCGACGACACCCGAGAGCGTTGCGGTCGCTCCGACCGTGGGCGTCCCGGGCACGCCGTCGGCGTCGTGCAGCGCCACGCTGAAGGTCACCGGATAGGGCCCCGCGGTGGCGGTGATGGTCGCGACCTTCACCGGGTCGGTGACCCGCGCGACCTTGAGCGTCCCGCCGTTGACCTTGACGTCCTGGCCGCTCGCCGCGGTGACCTCGATGGACCCGTTGGCGCGGATCCGCACGACGGCCGTTGCGCTCGCGGCGGCGACGCCGTGCAGCCGCGTCTCGCCCGCCTCGGGCTGCTGCGCCGCGGCGCCCTTGTCGATCAGCAGCAGCGCCACCGGCTCGTCGCCGCGCAGCACCACCACCGCCTCGGTCGTAGCGGTGAGCTCCGGCCGAGCGATCAGCCCCGCGGGCTGAAGCACCTCGACCTCGTCGTGCTCCTCGACGGTCGCGTCGGCGTCGTCGGTCGCGGCGCCGCGCACCTGCGCGGTCAGGACGCGGTGCTGCGCGTCGGCGTCGAGCCTGGTCACGGTGGCAAAGTCGATCACGTCGCCTCCGGGGTCACGACGATGGCGCCGTCAGGGCCGAGCGTCAGGGCCGTCGTCTGCCCCGCGTCCGGGTCGCCTGAGAACGCGACGTCGAGGATCAGCATGCGCTCGCTGATCGGCTGCGGGCACGCAAGGTCGTCGCGCACCGACGACATGGAGTTGATCGCGTAGATGCGATCGCGCTGTCCGTGCCCGGCGACCTTGACCTTGAGCGTGCGCAGCTTCGCGTTGGCCTCGGCGATGTACCGCTCGGCGGTGCGCGTGGCGCCAGAGGGGTTGCGGGCCCGCTCGGCGCGCACGTACATCGGCTGTTCGAGCAGGTCCGCGACGGGCCAGCCGCCGAGCACCGTCGCGTTGGCGAGGGTGCCGTTGTCCACGGTCACGCCGCTGCGCGCCGGGAGCACCGTACCGCGGTCGCCGCCGGTGAACGCCGTCACGGCCGTAGGCACATCGGTCACGTCGACCACGTGCTCGGCTTCGAGGATGTTCGTGCGCGACCCGGCGGTGCCCTGGCGCGCGCCGCGGAAGAAGTCGAACAGGGGCGCGCTCGCGTAGGCCGGCGAGTCGAGCACGACCGTCAAGCCTCGCTCGGGGTGCGGCGCGGTCCAGAGAAGGTAGCCCGCGCGACGAGCGATCGCCTCGGCCACCTGCCACACGGTCTCGCCGGGGCGCGGGTGGGCGAAGTCGATCGGGTGCGACCGGCGCGTGCGGGCCGTCGAGGTCACCGCGCGCGGGCCCCGCGAGGTGCCCACCTGCACGAGCCGCGCTGCGTCGGCGTGGTCGCCAACGATAGCCGTGATCCCGAGAGGCTGGAACAGCCGCGCGAGCGCCTCGCTGATCGTCAGGCCCTTGAGCCTCACCCTCGGGTCGGCGTGCCAGCGCAGCGCGGGCGCGGCGAGGTCGTGCCCCGAGACCGTGAGCGTCTCGCCGGCGTGCGGCGTCGTCGCGTGCGCGATCCGGTTGACGTAGCCGTTGAGCTGCCCCGCGCCGTCGATCGAGACGAACACCCGCTCGCCGAAGCGCAGTTCGCTGCGCAGGCGATCCCAGGTCGACGCCGTGTGCTCGCTGCGGAACAGCGTGAACGACCACGGCGACCCGGGCTGCAGCATCGACAGCGAGACGTGGTACTGCGCCCACACGTCGACGCGCAGGCCGCTCGTGCCCAGGTGTACCGAGACGTCGTGCTGCATCGGCTACTCCAGGGGCGGAATCGCGAGCGTGGTCCCCGGCGGGATCGCGAGCTCGTCGGGGATCGCGTTCGCCGCGGCGATGAGGGATTGGCCCGCCGCAGTCCCATACGCCTCCGCAGCAACCTCCCAGAGCCCCATGGTGCGTCGGGTGGTCAGCGACCGCGCGGCGCCCCGCGGGGCGTATACGGCCCGCACGGCGGCCAGTGCGGCGCGCAGCCGTTCGAGGGCGCGCACGGCGGCCCAGGCGTCCGCGCCCGAGAAGACCGCGAGCGCCGCGAGCGTCGCGCTCTGCATCGCCCCGATGGCGCCGTCGACCTCCGACGCGGTGCGCGCGGCGGCGTCGAGGTAGGCCAGCTGCTCGGAGACGACCGGGGCGACGGGCTTGTAGCCGGTGGCGCCGGTCGGGTCCGCGGCGGCCATGGTGGTGTCGGCCTCGGTGGCGGCCTCGGACGCGCTGGTCGCCGGGTCGTCGGGGATCGGGCGGTCGTCGGTACCGAGCACTACCGAGCTCTCGCCGTTGTGCTCGGTGAAGCTCACCTTGAGCACGAAGCCGTTGGCGCTGTGCGGGTCGAGGTCGTGCGACCACTCGCCGACACCGACGGTGAGCAGGCCGAGCAGCGGGTCGATCAGGCGGCCGATCTTCGCTCGGTCGAAGGCGTCCGACAGCGCGAGGTACTTGCCCGGGAGCATCTCGCCGTAGACCGCGGTCAGCCGCGTGTCGTTGTAGAGCGGGATCTCGTAGCTGATCCGGTCGGGCTTGCGCTGCGTCGCTTCGAGCTCTGCGCCCCGACGCGCGAACGCCACGTGCTCAACGAGGTTGTTGCCGAACTGGTAGGAGGCCTTGGAGACGGGGAACTCGACGCCCTCGAACGCCGCGCGGGACAGGGCTTGCGCGAGGTACGAGGGCTCGATCGTGGTGTCGGACGGGAAGGTCACGGCGCCGGACTCCTGGTCTGGACGGCATCACGTCCGCGCTGCACCGCGACGTCCTGGGGGCTCATGCGCACCGGGATTCCGCCGACCTGGCGCAGTCCCTCGACGACTCCCTGCGACACCGCGGCCCGGATCGCGTCCTGCTGCGGCGTCGGAGCGCTCGCGCCGCCGCCGTGCTGCGCGCGCCACGCGGCGATCTGCCGGGCGTCCGAGCCGCCGCGACCGCCTTGGCTCGCGGCGTTCTCGGCCGTCAGGTCGGTCGTGTGCAGCAGCGTCGCGAGGCCCGCGAGCGCGGGCACGGCGCGGATGATGCCGCTCCCGCCCAGCCCGAGCAGGCCGCCGATCGAGCCGCCGGCGCTGCGAGCCATGGCTCCGACGCCACCGGCCGACGCGATGCCGCGCCCTGCGGCCTTCAGCAGCGGGGCGGCGCTCTGCGCGCCGAGCATCGACGCGAGCAGCGGGTGCTCGGCCGCTGCACCCTGGATCCCGCGTGCGGCGCGCACGAACCAGTTGCCGCGGTCGCCGAGCACCGAGGAGCGCGCGTTCGCCTCCTGCGTCAGGCGCGTCGCGTCTTCGTTGGCTCGAAGCCCCTGGATCGTCCGCATCTGCTCGTCGGTCAGCGTCGTCCTGCGCAGGTCGCGCACGGCGTCGTACTGCCGAACCTCTTCGCCGCGGGCGTTGTGCGTCGTCGCGTAGTAGCTCGTGAGCAGCCCGACCTCGGGCCGGTTCAAGAGCTGTCGCGCCCCGCCGCCGCCGTGCGCGCCGAGGAAGTTCATCGTCGCGACCGCGTCGTTGTTGAACTGCTGCCCGAAGAACGCCGCGGCACGGTCGGGGCTGTTCGCGACGTCGGCGTTCATCGTGTAGCGCCCGTCGGCCCCGCGCGTGAACGTGCTGTGGAAGCTCTGGCGCTGCGCGTCGGTCATCGTCGCTTCGCGCGCGGCGAACGCCTGACCGAGCCGGTTCTGACGGTCGGCGTTGTTGAACGCCGAACGCATCGACGTCATGCGATTGGCGGTCACGCCGACGGTACCGCCCGTGGCTGCGACGGTCTGGATCTGCGCCAGGAAGTCCGTCACCGTGTCGCGCACGACCTGGTCGCGGTTCTGCCCCGGGCGCAGGTTCGCCGTGTTCGAGCTGATCGTGCGCATCAGCCCTTGCAGGCCCTGGCGCAGCGCGGTGTCGGTCTCGACGGAGCCCGAGAAGCTGATCCCCGCCGCGGAGCGCATGATCTGCTCGCGCATCCCCTCGTCGGTCACCTGCGAGCGCAGCACGGCGCCGAAGCGCGTCAGCCCGTTGACGTTGTTCGGGTTGATCGCCGACGCGAACTGCACGTCGTTCAGCGTCGCATCGATCGCTGCACGGCGCCCCTCGGGAGTTGCCGCGCCCAGGGCGTTCGCGCTTTCCTGCGCGAGCCCGATGCCCTCGATCACGCGGTCTGGATCCAGGCTCCGATCCCGGATCTGCTGCATGATGTACGCGCGGTTGCTGTTGATCTCCGTCTGCGTCGCGCCGAACGGAGCCGTCTGACCGAGCGCGGTGTTCAGGTCGCGTTCGCGACGCGCCGCGGTCTCACGCTCCCCGAGCACCGCCTGCCCAGCGGCGGTGACGCCCGCGACCGTTCCGCCGATGACCGCGTTGCGCATCTCGCGCACGATGGCTCGGCGCTCGCTGGCCTCGCGACGCAGCGCCGTGATGCGACGACGGCTCTCGCGCTCCACCGAGGTCGTTGCCCGGCGCTCCTCCTGCGCGACGCCCTCGCCCACGCCACGGAACGCGTTCGTGCGGTAGTTCGCCTCCACCGTCGCGAGGCTCTGCCGGCGGCGCGACGCGCCCTCGGCTGCCTCGGACGCCGAGCGCTCCGCAGCGACCAGCGCCTCGGCAGCCTTGCCCGCCTCGCGACGAATGCGGCGATACGCGCGCGAGCCGCTGTCGTCGATGCGGCGGAAGTCCGCTGCGATCGCCTCGGAGACGCTGCGCGACTCGGAGCGCAGGGCCCCGAACGCTCGCTGCACCGACGCGATGTCGGCCTCGACGGACAGAAGCGCGCGACCGCTCATCGGTGCACCGTGGTGTGTGGCGTGGGGGGTCACCGGCGGGCGCCGGTCAGAAGTGCAAGCAGGCGGGAGGTCTGCGCGTCGGCGAGGGCGTCTACCGCCTCGCGCGTCGCGCCAGCATCGAGCAGCCGGTTCAGGTGCTCGGCGACGGCGTATCCGTAGAGGGTGCCGTCGTCCGCGTTGAGCGCTGGTTCACCAGTGCGGTCACGATGGAGCGCAGCGTAGCGGCATCGTAAGAGCTCAACGAAGTCGGCGGCAGAAAGCCTTTTCCCAGGGCCGTCGCCACCTCCTCGACGCCCTCGGGAGAGAGCTTCTGGTACGGCGACCGCTCGGCCTGGAACTCGGTGTAGCGCTCGAACAGCCACGCCACCTGCTCGGGCGTGAGCAGCTCGCGCACGTCCGCCGCGCTCTCGCACAGGGCCTTGCGCGGGTCGTCGGCAGAGACCAGCGCTCGCGCGAGCGTCTGCACCTGAAACTCGACTTGCAGAGCCTGCTCGCCGGTCTCGGTGTAGACGTCCGCGCGCTGGATCTTCGCCCCCTCGGTCAGCCACTTCAGCGCGTCGGCGACGCACCTTTCCTGCTCGTCGGTCGACAGCGACCGCAGCGCGACGCGCGCGCCGTCGAGCTGGCCCCAGGCGACCCCGCGGAGCTGGTGCACCGCGTGGGGCACGGGCCCGGCGCCGAGCATCTGTCGCAGCGACAGCAGGCGCAGGCCCGAAGGGGCTTTGACGATCGCGTCGTCGGGGAGACCGAGGGGGTTGCTCACGATGCCGTTGCCTCCGTCACGCGTCCGTCAGGACGCCGGTGATCCGCCCCTTGAAGGAGACGTCCACCATGGTGGGGTCGTTGACCTTCGAGCCGGTGCGCGCGTCCATGACGCGGCCCTCGAACTCGTAGGCGCGACCGGCGATCTTGAACGTAGGTCGGACCGTGGTGTGGTTGACGATCAGCACGAACCAGTCGATCACGAAGCCGCTCTGCGGCACCGCCTGCTTGATCGACAGGTCGAACTCGTGCGCGCCGTCGCTGAAGCCGGCGAGACCGTCTTCGAGCGTGTAGACCGGCGAGTCGTTGCTCTTGCAGGACATGTCGGTCGACTCGGCCTTCAGGACCGGGACGCCGCCGAGCAGCACCTGTGCGGGCTTGGCAAATTCACCCATCAGCGATCACCCCCTCAGGAGGCCTGACGGACGTTGCCCGCCAGCTGGTGCAGGCCCGGGACCGTCTCCGCGGGGATCTCCGCGAGCAGGCGACCAGCGAGCGTGTTGTCTTCGACCACCTGCAGCTCGCTCGCGTGCGCGTCGACGTTGCGCAGCACGCCCTCGCCCTCGTAGCTCTTGAGGCGTCCGAACAGCCAGGACCGCACGAGCTTCGGCGTCGTGGTGTTGGCGATCTTGAGCGGGGCGCCGTCGGAGCTGTCCGAGGCCAGCTTGAAGCCGCTGAAGGTCGCGGCGTAGGCCGCGCGGATCGAGTCCGCGACGTAGTCCACGCCGGTGACGATCGAGGTCTGCCACACCGCGTAGTTGGTCTGGCCGTCGACCAGGAACCGCGTGGTGATCGAGCTGCACAGCGACGCGAAGCTGTGACGCCCCGAGGTCGGCGTGAGGGGCGCGAGCCCCGATGCGAGCGCGGTGTTCAACTCCGACGGCGTCGGCTCGTCGGCCGCGACGCGCTGCGTCTGCACGTCGCGCAGCATCAGGCCGTCGAGGTTCGCCGCCGGGTCCGACTCCTCGCCCGCGAGCGTGCCGCCGGCGGCGGTGTCGCCGATCGAGCGGCCCGCGAGCACCTGGGCCGCGACCTCGTCGCAGGGGGTCGGGCTGTTGTAGTGCCAGACCACCTGCAGGCGCGGGTTGTTCAGGTCGTCGACGATGCCCGAGGCGGTGCCGAGCGAGCTCCGCAGGCACGCGACGGCCTGGTTGCGGTACTGGTTCGACACGCCCGCCTGCTCAGCGAGCCACGTCGAGAGCACCCCGAGCGCCGTCGCGTCGTTCTGCGCGATCGCGATGGAGTAGGTCTGCGTCGCGAGCGCGGCGAGAGCGCTGGTGACGCTCTCGGCGGTGGCGCCCGCGGCCCCCGAGGTCAGCACGCCGCCAGCGGTGGAGAGCTGCGCGGTGGTCGTGACGCCGGAGTCGACCGCGCTGTCGGTGACCGTGGTCACGAGGCCCGAGGGCGAGACCCACTCGGCCGAGAATTCGAGCTGGTTCCCGCGGGGGCCGTAGCACTTCGCGGTGATCGTCGCGACGCCCGACGAGAACTGCGCCGTCACGGGGCAGTCGGTGCGGCCGTTGATCGCGTCGCACAGGTCTTCGGCGATGGTCGCGACCGCCACGGTGGACGTCGCCGTGCCGGAGATCGGGAGCTCGATCGTCTCGCCGCCGACGCGCAGGCGGAAGGTCACCTGCCCGGTGCACGCGTTGGCGAACGTGACCGTCGCGCTCGCCCGGGCGAGCCCCGAGCCCGAGGACTCGGGCACGGCGACCGCGTAGCAGGTGCCCGTCGGGTGCTGGCGGAAGAACCGCAGCGCCATCCGGTGCAGCTCTGAGCCGCGGCCGAAGTACGTTGCCGCGTCCTCGGAGCTCGACAGGAAGTACCGGGTGTTCGCGGTCGCGGTGCCCGCGGCGACGGCGAGCGTCGGCGAAGAGCCGCTGATCGCCGTGCCGATCTTGTTCCCGACGAGCGCGTGCGCGCGGCTCCGCGCGCCGGCCGAAGCGGATCCGCCGCCGAAGAGCGCGAAGAGGAAGATCCCCGGGACCTTGAAGCTCGTAGAGAAGCCGGGGACGGTGATGGTCGCCATGTCAGCCCTCGTCGAGCGTCAGGTCGCCGCGCTCGATCGCGCGTCGGTGGTAGGAATCGGCGGGCACGAGAACGGCCTCGCCGAGCGGGCGGCCCTTCTTGTCGTGCGCCACGAAGCGCCCAGGCAGCGGGCGGCCCTGCGGGTCGATCGCGGGCAGCTTGCGCCCGTCGACCGCCCGCACCTTCAGCGGTTCCGGCATGTTGTCCTCAGGTCGACGCGTCGATCGCGTCGAGCGGGTTGACGTCCTCGACGTCTGCGGGCGTAGCCTGCGCGGTGCCCGCGATGTTCAAGTCCCCGAGCAGGTGCCCGAGGTCAACGGTCGTTTCGGTCGGCGCGATCGTCGGCACGCTGCGCTGCGCCTCGAAGTTCACGCGCCACGCGCTCAGGGTGGCGTCGCTGAACACGGGCTCGAAGCCAACGTAGCGGAGCCGGTGCACGCGCAGGAGCGCGTTGCCGACCTCGCCGCTCAGCGGGTTCTCGGCGGTGATCGCTGCGTTGTTCAGCGCGGCGATCACCTGGTCGACGAGCGCGTAGAGCCCCGTCGTGCCGGTGCCGCCCTTGGCGCGCAGCTGGTCGGTGCGCGGGTCGCGCAGCACCACCCACGCTTCGAAGCGCAGGCGTCCGCGCGTCTCCGCGTCGCCGTCGAGCGTGCGCACGTCGTCGTCGGCGCTCTCGCCCGCGACGCGCCACAGGCACGCCGGGGCCTGCCCGAGCGTCTGCCCGTCGAACGAGAAGCCCTGCGCGCTCAGCGTCGGGGCCTGCACCGTCCGGGCGACGAGCGCGAACGGGCGGCTCGTGTGCCCCGCGTCGCGCTGCAGCGCGGCGAGCACCGTGAACGCGGCAGAGTCGATGGTGTTGATGCTCGCGTCCACGCTCACCACCCTGCGCCGCGCGCGGCGGCCGTCATGCGCATCTCGGCGTCGAGGCCGAAGTAGACGTCGACGCGCTCAGCCGCGGGGGCGAGGTAGGCGAAGGCACGCCGGCGCTCGACGTACTCGGCATAGTCGGTGTCGGCCACGACCTCGGCGACGAGCACGTCCCCGACTCGCCGCGTGGCGTAGCTCTTGAGCGACGCCGTCAGCCGCCCCGTGCGGTCGGTGTACGCGTGCTCGTCGCGCGCGGCGTCGCGCACGCGGTCGGCGTGCTCCTTGACGACCGCGCGCAGCGACGCGAGCGTGGCCTCTTCGAGGTCGTCCACGACGCCCCCGAAGTCCAGGCGCGCGCGCAGCATCAGAAGCCCAGGCGGGCCGTGCCTGGATCCGCGGCGTCGGCCCACACCCGCGCGCCGTCGAGCACGTAGACGTAGTCGTCGGCGTCGGCATCGCCGGTAGGCCGCGGGGTGAGCGACGGGAGCTTCGCGTCGCGGTTGCGGGCGAGGTCCGAGAGCAGGCGCATCGCGTCGTCGTAGCGCGTGCGGTACGCCGCGAGCGGAGCCTGCGACACGCCGGGGTTGGCGCTCACGAGGCGCCAGGTGGCCAGGTCGACGGAGAGGCCCTTGACCACCTCGCCCACCGATCCGGTGAACGGTGCGCTGTAGGCGTCGGAGAGCTTCGCGTCGATGATCGCGTCGGCCCACGCGATCGCGGCGGTGACCGCCGAGGAGTCCGATGACCCGTCGCCGTCGCGATCGGTCAGGCGCAGGTGCCAGTCGGCACCGAGAGCGGCCTGCAGGTCGCTCGTCGTCGAGTAGGCCATCGGACTCCCCGTTCAGTCGGATCAGGCGGTGATCAGCCCCAGCGCGACCAGGGCCGCGTGGATGGCGTTGGCGGTCACGGCGACGCCGGTCTGCTGCGCGATCGGCGCGGTGCCGTAGAAGCCGACGCGCCCCGAGGAGCCGCCGATCTCGGCGCCGCCGGTGCCCTTGCCCCGGATCGACAGCGAGATGTTCGAGTCGGACCCGCGGGCGATCACGACCACGGCGTTCCCGGTCGCCGAGCCCTGGAGCTCGACGCTGTTGACGGCCGAGGCCGGCGCGGTGACGCGCGCGCCTTCGAGCAGGGTGCCTGCGCGGGCCGCGCGCAGCACCAGCGCCGACACCTCCGCGGCGTCGGTCGCCGTGGTGTGGATCGCGTCGACGGCGCCCGCGCTGCGGGTGGTGCCTGCGGCGCTCTCGGCGCGCAGCAGCACGCCAGCGCCGATGCCAGCCGCGGCGGTGCCCGACGTGGTGTGCGTCAGGGTCAGGTTGCGCGTCACCGCGTCGGTCGTCGCGTCGTTCACGGTGAGCGACGGCGAGGAGGTCGGCGCGAAAATGCCGTTCGTGCCCTTGGCGAGCAGCGCGCCGGCGGCGCCGCCCTCGGCCTTGATGTTCGGGGGGATCATGCGTCCTCGTAGGCCCAGGCGGGCAGGTGCGAGAGATCGGCGTCGGCGGGCAGCGCGTCGCCCGCCCGGAAGGTCACGCGCGCGCCGTCACGCAGGAGCGTGAAGGTCGCGGCGGCCTTGCGCTTCGAGGCGCTCGGAGGCTTCGGCGCTGGGGCGGGCTCGGCGAAGAGCGCGTTGAGCTCGTTGCGGAACTGCGCCTCGCGGTCTTCCCACGCCCTGCGGAACTGCTCGGCCTCGCTCGCGAGACGCGAGCGCAGCCGTTCGAGCTGCTCGTGCGCCTCGGCGAGCGCGGCGTCGAGCAGCAGCTTCTCGGCCGCGAGGGCGTCGAAGCGCTGCTGCTCGGCGGGCGCAGGGGCCTCCGGGGCGGTCGACGCGACGGGCGGTGCCGCCGTCGCGGGCGCATCTGCCGTCTCGGGACGGCGGTCACCGCGGCCCATCAGGCCCTGCACCCGCTCAGGAACCCGCCGTAGGTGCTGTCGACCACGACGAGGTGCTGGTCGTGGGCGACCTTGGCGAAGTCCGCGCCCTTGTTGCCGAAGGCCGGATCGAACCAGCTCAGCACGACGAACCCGTTGGAGCCCTGGCGCAGCATGTAGTTGCGCAGGAAGGTCCTGGAGCTCGGCGACGCGGACACGTGCAGCAGCGCGATCTTGTCCGAGTCGTACAGGCGCGACTGCGTCGCCGCGCCCTGCGCCGTGTAGCGCTGCTGGTCGATGATCACGTTCGGGATGCCGAAGAACAGCCCGAACTCCATCGGCGAGAGCAGCCCGCCGTTCGACGGGCGCGAGGCGACGATGCCGCGCAGCTCGTCGTTCTGCTGCGCCGCCTGCCACATCTCCAGGGACATGACGGCGTGCGTGGCGGGGGCGTACATCGCCGCGAGCACCCCGAGCATGTCCTGCACCGGGGTCGCGTCCGAGCCCCCGTTCCAGTTCTCGTTGGTGCTGTTGGCGAGGCGGTTCGCCGACGCGTAGTTGGTCGACGTCATCAGCGCCGTCTTGACGCGGATCTCGTGCTGGCGCTTGGCCTTGCGCGAGGTCTTGTCGACCAGGCGGGACATCGACGCGAACATCGGCGCGATGCCCGCGTCGTGACGGACCTGGAAGTCCTGCAGCGCGCGGGCGACGCAGGTGAAGTTCACCGTCGAGACGGCGCTCTGCAGCATCTCGGGCGCGCTCTTGCCCGAGCCCAGGTCGGTGACCTCCCGGCGCTCCTCGGTGGAGTCCTCCAGGACGATCATGCCCTTCTGCTGGTCGACGAACTCGCTCGGCGCGACCTGCTCGGCGATGAAGCCGGTCTCGTACGCCTCCAGCGCCGCACGCTGGAGCAGCTCGCGCTGGGTCACGTCGGTGTGGTCGATCGAGAACTCACGCGTCGGCTTGACGGCGTGGTCGACCGGGAAGCGCCGCACGCGCGAGGTCTGCTCGTGCCGCTCGACGATGCCCGCGGCGAGGTCTTGCGGGTCGACGCCGAAGCTCTTGAGGCGCTCGGCGGCGGCGGGGTTCATGCCGAAGCGGTTCGGCGCCATGGCGCGCGCGAACTGCGCGTCGTCCTTGATCAGCGGTGCGCTCATCGCATCAGCCCTGGTAGGTGAAGAAGTTGAGGCGCACGATCACTCCGGCGCCGGCCGTCGCGGCGGCGGCCGTCAGGGCCTCGCCGACGATCTCGTAGTTGGTCCCGCCCGTAGGCGAGCCCGGGAGGGCCTTCACGCGGCCCGAGGCCGCGAGCGACCCGCCCGCGACCGCGTAGACGCGGTCGCCGACGGCGATGGTCCCGGAGCCGTCGGACTCCAGGACCATGTCACCCTCGCGGTAGACGTCGGCGACGGCGTCGTCCTCGACGGCGGCCTGGATCACGCCGGCGATCTTGCCGACGCCCGCCACGTTGAGCGAGTCGATCGGGCGGTCGCCGGTGAAGTCGGCGGTGCCGTAGCCGACGAGGCAGTTCTTGCGGATCGTGTTGCCGCTGCGGTTCGCCATCGGCACGATGGACGGAGCGGCGGGGAGGCGGACGGGGCCCTTCATCGGGTCTCCTTCAGCGACCGCCCGCGAGCGTCGCGGCGGCCTTCTCGGGGGTCTCGCCGCCCTGCACCAGCATGGCGGCGTCGGTGACGCTCAGGTCGTAGCCGTGCTCGGCGTAGACCTCGCGCAGCTTCTCGGCCTCCTGGGCCAGCGTCAGGCTCGCGACCTTCACGGGCTCCTTGCCCGCCTCGGTCTTGTGGCTCGCGGCCACGGTCGCCAGGCGCGCGCCGTCCTGCGAGCGCTGCGCGAGCTCTTCGCGCGACGGCTTCGGGTACTTCGCCTGGAACGCGACGAAGTCGGCGTGCGCGGCGAGCTCCATCGCGTGGCGCACGTCGGCGTCCCAGCCGCGCGCGAGGCACAGGTCGGCCACGTAGGTCACGCGGTCGGCCTTGGCGCGCTCGGCGGCCTCGGCCGCGAGCTTCTCCAGCTCCGGGCGCACCTTGGCGAGCTCGGCGCGCGCGGCGACGGCCTCGGCCACCGCGGGCGCGAGCGCGGCTCCGGCCGCGAGGTTGAGGGCGGCGCGGGCGGCGGCTCCGTCCTGCGTGAGGGTGAGGATCGCGGCGTGCGCGTCGTCCTCGTTGGCGGCCGGCAGCTTCAGCGCCGCGGCCAGCTCGATCAGGGTCTTCATGCTGGTCCTGTCCGCGGGCTTCGCCGCGGTGGTGGCGGGCTGCGAGCCCGGCATCGTGTCGAGCGCGCGGCGCACGGCCGCGAGCACTTCGTTCGGGGTGGACAGCACCGGCAGGCGCAGGGCCTCGCCGAAGTCCTCGATCGCCTCGGCGGCGGCCTCGGACACCGGCTCCTGCGCGGCGAGGTCGCCCAGCTTCACCAGCTGCGCGTTGACCTCGCTCTCCGTCGCGGTGACCGGCAGACGGAGCACCTCGCGGATCATCGCGAGCACGTCGTCGCGGGACTCCATCGGGCCGTAGTAGCTCGTCTCGACGTCCTTGGACGCCGCGAGCCGCGGCACGTCGGCGAGGCGCGGGTGCGCCGTCAGAGAGAAGCTCCACAGCGCCGCACCGAGCGGCACTGCGGTCTCCTCGTCGAGCGCGTCCATCAGCGTCACGGAGCCGAAGGGCCACACCGGCGGCGAGCCCTCGGAGCCCACCACCTTCGCGCGCATCTCGGCGCCGAGCGAGAGGCGACCTTCGAGCGTCGCGACCGTCGCGCCGTTGCGCTGCATCGTGCCGACGCGCAGCGCCGTGACCCAGCCCTGGGGCTGCGCCCACTCGCTCGGGCCCCCGCGGGTGTCCGCGTGCTCGATCACGATGGGCACCTTCGGGTAGCGCCCGAAGTTGGTCACGCACTGCTCGAACTGCAGCTTCGTGAGCGAGACCGTGCGCGACGTACCGCCGGCGCGGTACGAGAGCAGCGTTGCCTCGTAGGCGAGCACCGTCCACGGCGCGTCGGCGGCGCCCTCGACGGGCAGCGGGGAGAGCTCGACGGGAGCTCCCCAGCGCTTGCGATTCCTCATGGTTGCTCCGGCTGCGCCTGCTGCGCGGGCGGCTTCGGGGGCGTTGCGGTGCCTGGCGCCGCGGGGTCTTGCTGGCCTTCGCCGAGCAGACGCTCGCTGTCCTTCGGGACCGGAATGCCGAGGGTTTCGTGGTACCAGAGCTCAGGGATGCGGGCCCCGGTGGTCTTCGCGATCTGCAGCGTCTTCGCGAGCTTTTCGAGGTCCTTCGGGGCCTCGTTCTGCGCGCACAGCCGCGGCACCGGCGTCCCCGCGCGGAAGCGGTCGGGGTTCGCGAGCAGGTACCGACGGAACAGCTCGTTCGCCGCGCGCTCGACGCTGCGGCAGTCCGCGCGGTACGGCGTCGCGGCCTGGTCGGCGGCGGTCTCGTGCGCGGCGCGGGCGCCGGCGACGATGTCCGTCACGCCCGTGGTGCCGTTGATCGCCTTCGACAGCAGCTCGTTGACCTTGTCGGCGGTCAGGATCTGGTGCGGGTTGGCGGGCACCTCGAACTTGATCGCTTCGAGCCGCACCGTGTCGGGCAGGATCGCGCGCAGCGACGACGACATGCGCGTCAGCGCCTTCAGCGCGGCCTCTCGCTCGACGGGCGACGCGGCGCGCGGGCCGTTGCCCTTCTGCATCGAGCCGTCGGCCTTCGCGCCCCCCGCGTTGAAGTAGCCGACGACCGGCGGGCGCCCGAGCATCTCCAGCAGCGCCATCAGGTCGCGCCAGCTGTAGACGCCGAAGAGCCAATACCAGCACACGACCGCGAACAGCCCCTCGCTCGCGCGATGGCCGCCGACGACGCGGGGCTCGTGCACGAGGAACTTGTCGGGGTGGAAGTCGTCGACGGGACGGCCCCACGTGAGGTTGAAGCGCGAGAGCGGGTCGCCCGTGTCGTTGATCCGCAGGCGCCACGGCCCAGGGTCTGCGCGGTCGCAGGCGTAGGACAGACGGCGCTCGGCGATGCGCGAGAGAGCCACCGGGGCGACGAGCGCTCCGTCGCGCTCCCACACGACCTCGTGCAGCCCCGCCGGGTAGTACTTCGCCCCGACGATCTCTGCGCTCCAGGTCTCCCAGCCGCGCCGGCGCCACTCCCCGAAGAGCTCCGAGCACGCCGCGGCGGCGCGCTTGGCGGCCTGCTTGTCGCTCCCCTCGCCCGGCTCGACGCTGAAGTCGGTCTCGACGACCGACTGCTCGCGCAGGGCAAGCTGCGTGTGCAAGTGCGGGTACGTGCGTCGCGCGTGGTCTGCCAGGTCGACCCACTCCCGCAGGTCGCCCTCGTTGCGCGCGAGGATGATCCGCGACAGCGTCTCGGGCGAGACCGCGTTGCCCAGCGTCGCCGCCTCGCGGTCCACGTAGGGCGCTGGGATCGCGACCTCCGCGGTGCGCCCCGTGGGCTCGCGGAAGCGCGCGGCGGCGGCTTCCAGCAGGCTCCCGGCTGCGCTGGTGAGACGGTCAATCAGGGCCACGTGTAGCTCTCGCTGCGCCCTGCAAAGGGGCTGTAGTCGGTGCCGTCGTCGGGCATCTCGGGCGGATCGCCGACGTTGGCGAACGGGTCCGTGACGTCGCAGAGCGAGAGCAGCGCGGCGTCCGCGCGGTCGGGGCTGCGTCGCAGCCGCTTGCGCAGGTCGTCTTTGCTCTCGACCTTGATCCTGTTGCGTCCGTCGACGCCGTACCGCGGCGCGACGAGCTCGCTCTGCAGCCGCGCGTCGTCGGGCAGCGCCCCGCCCTGCTTCAGCCACTCTTTGAAGGCGAAGTGCAGCTCGGCGCGCAGGTTGATGTAGTCGTCGCTGGCGTCCGCGGCCTCGGCGGTGTTGACCGCGACGACCTCGCAGTCCTCGCGACGCGCGAGCGCGTCGAACACCGAGGCGCCGACGCCGTTGGCGTCCACCGCGAACAGCGGAAGCTCCTGCGGCAGACGCAACAGCTTCGCGTCGGCGATGGCGATGATCGCGCGCGCAGCGGTGTCAGGCCCGTCGCCCTTCGCGATCGGCACCAGCGGGTACAGCCACCGGCCCCGGCGAGGCGCGAGGATCGTCTCGTCGTCGCCGAAGCGCGCGACGTCGAAGCCCACGACGAGCCGCTCGTCGGCGTCCTCAGGGGCGATCTCTCCGCGCCCGCGCTCGACGGCGTCGAGCACCAGCGCGAGGCCGATCACGGCGTCGTCGGAGGTGTCCGCGAAGCGCCCGCCGACGCGCACCTTGTAGAGCGGGCTCTCGGAGCCCCACTCCTCGCGCTTCTCGGCGATCCACGCCTTCGTCGCGAGCCCTGGAATAGGCGGCTCGACGGCGGCGGCTTCCTCGCTGGAGATGGTCAGCGCGCGGTAGAAGCGGCGCTTCTCGTGATGCGACGCAAAGAACTCGCCCGACTGCTGCGTCGGGTTCGACGCGAGCACGATCCGGGCGCCGCCTGCGCGGTTGCCCTCGATCGCCTCGAAAATCTCTTCGGAGATGCCCGACGCCTCGTCGAGCAGGAACAGCAGATGCGCGCCGGAGACGCCCGCGGCCTTCTCGGGGTCGCGCGACGTGAAGCCGAAAATCTCTCGGCCGTCGTCCCACTGCACGCCCGTCTCGGGGTCGAGCGCGGGCTCCGGGCCGAGGTCGTAACCGCGTGCTGCGGCGCGGCGCCAGAACGCCCGCACCTCGCGCCACAGGATCTTCTTGACCTGGCGCGCGGAGGCCGAGGTCATCGGCACGCGCGCGGCGGGGCGGTTCTCGGGGTCGCTGGTGAACCACCACGCGAGGATCGCGAACGAGGTGCTCTTGCCGGTCTTGTGGCCGCTGGTGACCGTGACGCGGTCGTAGTCGCGCGCGGCGCGCAGGAACTCGGCCTGCCGCTTCCAGACGCGCAGCCCGCCGACCTCTTCGGCGAAGACGACCGGGTCGCGGCGTGCCTCAGCCGATGGGGTCTTCTTCTGGGCCTTCGGCGCCGGAGCCGCCTGCAATAGGCGACGCGTCGCCAAAGCCTGCACGGGCGAGCGCGGCGAGGAGAGCATTGTAGGACTCAGGGGCGAGAGCGTCGCGCGCGACGTCGAGGATCTTTTCGAGCTCGCGCAGCACGACCTGCTCGACCTGCACACGGCGCCCGAACTCGTCGGGGAACTGCCGTTCGAGCAGCCACTTCGCGCTGTCGACGCCGTCGGACTCGACGTCCTTGCGGACGACGCCGAGCAGTTTCTCAGCCCAGGTCGCCTGCGCGCGCTGCACGTCGCGGGCGAAGTCGGCGACGAACCGATCGTCCTCGCTCAGCAGCGCCCCGTCGGCTTCGCGGCGCATCTGTCGCTGCCCCGCGGACAGCCACCGGTTGACCGAGACGTAGGAGGTACCGACGAGACCTGCCGCGCGCGTCAGCGACAGCCCGCCCCTGACGTGCTCGCAGATGCGAGCGCTCAGGTCGGGAGTTAGAACGCGCGGGCGCATGGCTACCTCATCAACGCGTCGTACTCGGCGAGCGAGCGGACGCGGGCGGGTTCGGTGAGCCCCGGACGCCACACGAGCGCCCATCCGCGCTCGACGAACAGGTCGACGGCGGCGGCGCGCTCAAGGTCCCAGAACTCGCGGCGGTTGCGCTCGGAGCTGGCGACGGCTTCGGCGGCTTTGGCTCGGTGGTCGGGCATCAGGACTCGATCGCGCGGGCGCGCGCACCCTTCTTGGTGGGCTTCTTCGTCTGCGCGGTGCCGGGGCGCGGCAGGCGCGCACGACGCACGGCCTCGCCGACCGCGCGCACGAGACGGATCAGGCCGTTAGAGGCCTCCTGCACGATCGCCGGGGCCGCCGCGACGGCGATGGCCCACAGCACGATCTTCGCGGGGTGCACCTCAAGGTCAGGCTCCCACCCGTCGAAGTCGTCGTCTCCCAGGAGGTCCAGGTCGTCGGCGTTGAGCATCGAGGGCCTCCTGCGTGCGTTCGTCGTTGCTGATGCGTCGACACGGTCAACAGGACGCGTCACGAGGCCGTGATGCGCTGTGGTCCGTGGTGTGTGGGTTCCGCCCTTGGCCGGGCGCGCCCTGTTCACCGTGTCGACGTGGTCGCAGGGGCTGGGATCGAACCAGCGGCCTTCGGGGCATGAACCCGCTGAGCTACCAACTGCTCCACCCTGCGAGACGCGCGGGGACAAGACCCCGCGCCGCCCCGGCTGCAAGCCGGGGACTTTGTTCGGGCCGCGCGTGGCGGTCCGAGCCCACACCAGCGGCGCCGCTGTGTGGGAACCCTCGGCGAAACGGCCCAACCTTGGCGAGGGGGTGACCGGCCGAGGGGCCGAGCTGGTGCGGCCTGCTCGCGCAGGGCCCGTGCTCGGGTTCGTTATGCCGCCGAAGCGGCGTTGAAGTTGTCGTTCGCGGGGATGCTCACGCCGAGCCACGCTTCGAGCGCGTCGCGGCGGATGAGCCACCGGCCGCCGGAGCGGTTCGCGCGGATGCCCCGCGCCTCGCACAGGCGCAGCACGGTCCGACGGGACAGCTGCAGCAGCGTCGCGGCTTCGCCCGTGGTCATCCGTTGCCCCTTATATTTATAGGGCCGTCCGCGGGTAGCGTTGTCTCGTTTTCTTCCGAAACGTCGTTGGCGCAGGCGTTTTGCGAAGCGTGGTGCGCGAGCACCTCGGCGCACAGCGCGCGGAACTCCGCGGGGGTCATGTCGGTCTTCGCGCGGTTGACCTGCTCGCAGCACCACACCAGGTTGTCGATGGCGTCGGCCCCGCCGCGCGAGCTCGGCACGCGGTGATCGACGGAGGCGTTGACGCCCGGCACGAGACGGCGCCCCGTGTACGCGCACCGGCCGCCCTGAGCGAGCCACAGGCGGGCCAGCTGCGGACCGAAGGCTCGGTGACCCAAGGCGGTCTTGGCGGCCACGCCGAACCAGCACCGGCGGCAGAGCTGCCCGACCTCGGCGGGCTCCGAGCAGCGCGTGCAGGCCCCGCTCGCGCGCCGCCTGCGGCTCAGGTCGCGCATGCGGTCGCGGGCCGCGACGCGGCAGGACTCGCACTGCGAGTACCGCACGTCTTCGCGCTCGCGGCCGCAGCGACAGGCGAGCGCGGGGCCCATTCGCTACGACCGCGACCACACGTAGTCGAGCAGGCCGTTCGCCGCCAGC
>JACCDT010527440.1_pt1 | contig 24623 bp, 21 predicted proteins | sample 7446291 | NCBI WGS metagenome assembly JACCDT01 (sample SAMN15323446, study PRJNA562643) | freshwater metagenome | isolation source: river surface water | place: USA:Blue River Watershed | collected 2017-08-17 | reverse complement strand
GGCCGCCCATGGTTATGCCCACCAGCAAGCCGCCCTATGAGCAACGTACGCTCTGATTGGGAAGTCGTCATCGGCCTCGAGGTTCACGTGCAGCTGCACACCCTCGCCAAGGTCTTCGCGTCGTCCCCCTGGGGCTTCGGTCAGGAGCCCAACGAGCAGGTCGACCCGGTCGTCCTCGGCCTCCCCGGCACGCTGCCGGTGGTGAACCGCGAGGCGGTCGAAAAATCCATCCTCTTCGGCCTCGTCGTGGGCGCGGAGATCCCGGAACGCTGCGCCTGGGACCGGAAGAACTATTTCTACCCGGATAATCCCAAGAACTACCAGCTCACCCAGAAGGACTTCCCGGTCGTCGTCGGCGGCCAGGTCGAGATCGAGCTCCCGGGCGCCTCGCGCAACGTGATGGGCGAGCACAAGTTCATCCGTATCCACCACGCGCACCTCGAGGAGGATGTGGGTAAGCTCAGCCACGCGGGCAGCGGCTCGCTGGTCGACTACAACCGCGCCGGCGTGCCGCTCCTCGAGATCGTCACCGAGCCGGACCTCCGTTCCGCCGCCGAAGCCGAGGCTTTCCTCCGCTCCCTCGTCGCGATGCTCACCCAGGCCGGCGTCGCCGATTGCGACATGGAGAAGGGCCAGCTGCGTTGCGACTGCAACGTGTCCGTCCGTCGCCGGGGCGCCGAGAAGCTCGGTACCCGCACCGAGACCAAGAACCTCAACTCGATCTCGAGCGTCCGCGATACGGTCATCTACGAGACGGCCCGCCAGATCCGCGAACTCGAAGCCGGCCGTACGATCACCCAGGAGACCCGCGGCTGGAACGCCGAGCTCGCCCGCGGCTATGTCCTCCGCGACAAGGAAGACGCCCACGACTACCGCTATTTCCCCGATCCGGACATCCCGACCCTGAAGATCTCCCGCGAGACCGTCACGCGCCTCGCCAGGCAGGTTCCCGAGAACTTGTACGACCGCCAGCGTCGCTACGTCGAGAAACTCGGCCTGCCTTACACCGCCGCCTCGGTGCTGGTGAACGACCGCGCCCTCGCCGAATGGTTCGAGGCCGCCGTGGCCGCGCACCCCGCCAACCCTTCCGGCATCGCCAATCTTGTCGCCAATGACCTGCTCCGCGACCTCGCCGCCTCGGCGGGCGCCGCCGGTGCCTTCGATGAGTCCGCTTCCGCCCCGGTCCCGCTTTCATCCTGCCCGATCAAGCCCGCCCAGCTGGCCGGTCTGGTCAAACTGACCGATGACGGCGTGATTTCCAAGCAGCAGGCGAAGGAAGTCTTCGCCGAGATGTTCAAGACCGGTAAGGACGCCGCCGCCATCGTCGACGCCAAGGGCCTCCGCCAGAACAGCGACACCGGCGAGCTCGAAAAAATCGTCCAGGAAGTCATCGCCGACCCGGCCGTGGCCAAGTCCATCGCCGAATACCGCGCCGGCAACGAGAAGGCCATCAACGCGCTCAAGGGTCCGATCATGAAGCGCACGCAGGGCAAGGCCAACCCCGGCCTCATCGACCAGCTGCTCCGGAAGGCCCTCGGATGAGCGCCGCCGCCGCTTCCGAGTCGCCCTGGGCCGCCGGGGTCAAGGCCGCGCGCGACAACGCGCTTCCCTCGCTCCTGATCCTCCTGGCCGCGCTCGCCCTGGTCGTCAGCTATTACCAGGTGCCCGCCGTCCGCGCGTGGCTCGACGTCATCGGCGAGGTCAACCGGGCGAACCCCACCGCCTTCGCGATGCTCTGCACGGGCTTCTCGGCCGGCTTCATCCCGTGGGTCTTCCGGATGGCCTTCCCGAGCCTGCGGCCGGCCCGGCCCGGCCTCGACCTCCTCCACAGCGTGCTTTGGTGGATGTTCATGGGCCTGATCGTGAGCTATTTCTATGCGCTCCAAGGCTGGTGGTTCGGCACCGAACCCTCGTGGCGCGTCGTGACCCTCAAGGTGCTGGTCGACCAATCCTTCTTCACGGTGCTCTGCGGGGCGCCCTTCAACGCGATTTCCCACCTCTGGAAGGACTCGAACTGGGACACCGCCAAGCTCCGGGCCGCGATGGGGCCGGGCTGGTATCGTCGTCTCGTCCTCCCGAACCTTCTGCCCAACTTCCTCGTCTGGTTCCCCGGTAACGCGCTTTTCTACAGCATGCCGCCCGAGCTCCAGTTGCCGGTCGCCAACTGCATCGGCTGCTTCTGGGCCCTCATGTGCGTACGCATCGCGAAGCACTCGGGAGTGAAGCATTGAGAGGCTAGTTAGCTGGCACGCTGGCAAGTGGGCAAGGAATTCAGTTAAGGGCCAGGGGCAGGCACCAGGACCAGGGGCAGGAGAGGCAACAGATGCGATGCCGGCTAACCGATTAACAGGTCAGCCTATCAACTTAATCTGACCCTGATTCTGACCCTGTCCCTGCTTGTATCTCCCCCATGTCCCCTTGCCCCGGTGTCCCCATGTCCCCTAACCTTCATCATGCTTAGGTTCGTCCTGCTCCTTCCGCTCGCGCTCCTGGCCGCCGAGCCCGCCGGCGAGTTCCGCGGAAGCCCGGAACGTCCCTTCGCCATCCTGACCCGGCCGGTCCCGGAGGGCATCCATCTCGTCACGATCGCCTTCGGGGCCGAGGATATCGACTCCGTCACGACCGTGAAGGCCGAGGCCCGCCGGCTGATCGCGCTGAATGTCGCCGTCCCGAAAGGACGCGCCGAGACACGTCGCTTCCTCATCGACGTGCGCCGCCCCGAGTACGCCGGCGGACGCGTCGCCCTCAAACCGCGCGAAAGCGGCGCCCCGAACTGGGATGACCAGCTCTCGCTCGAATTCATCGGGCCCACCGCCCGGGCCCGCCTCGTCTCCATCGAGCCCGCGCCCGCCGCGACCGTCCGGATCTTCCTGGCCGGGGACTCGACCGTCACGGACCAGTCGATCGAGCCTTACGTGGGCTGGGGGCAGGTCTTCCCGCTATTCGTCGGTGACCGGGCCGTGGTCGCGAACCACGCCGAGTCAGGCCGGGCGCTGCGTTCATTCCAAGGCGAGCGTCGGTTCGACAAAATCCTCGCGCAGCTCCGCCCGGGCGACTTCGTCCTCATCCAGTTCGGCCATAACGACCAGAAGGAGAAAGGGGAGGGGGTCGGCGCGTTCACGACGTACGCGGCCCGCCTGAAGGCTTACGTCGACGCCATCCAGGCCAAGGGCGGCAAGCCCGTGCTCGTCACCGCCGTCGCCCGCCGTCGCTTCGACCTGCCGGGACAGGTCGTCGAGTCGCTCGGCGATTTCCCCGAGGCCGTCCGCCGCGTGGCCAAGGAACGCGGGCTCCCGCTCATCGATCTCAACGCCGCCGCCAAACAGGTCTACCAGGCCCTCGGCGTCGAGCGAAGCAAGCTCGCGCTGCTCCACTACCCGGCGAACACCTTCCCCGGCCAGACCGAGCCGCTCCGCGACGACACCCATTTCAGCGCCTACGGTGCCTACGAGATGGCACGTTGCGTCGCGGAGGGTATCCGCACAGGTGTACCCGAGCTGGCGGTCCACCTGGCTCCGTCGGTCAAGCCTTTCGATCCGACCCATCCCGACGACCCCGCGCAAGTGGTCATTCCCGCCAGTTCCTTGGTCAGGGGCGATAAGCCCGAGGGCAAATAAGCGCCGCGGGGCATCCCTCGCTTGAATCCCCGTCGCGGATAGGCGAGGCTCGCCCTCGTGCCCGATCTCTTCGGTGAAATCGAACCCGGCGTCGCCGAGGTGGTCCCGTTCGACGGCGGGGCCCGGGCCTACTCGTATTCCGTCCCCGCGGCCTTGAAGGACACCCTGCAGGTCGGCCAGCTCGTACGCGTGCCGCTGGGCGGTCGCGTGAGCCTCGGGGTCGTCTGGCGCTACCCCGCGGAGCCCCCGCCCGCCGCGAAACTGCGGAGCATCATCCTCCTGGAGCATGAGCAGCCGGTCATGACCCCCGACTGCTGCAAGCTCGCGGAGTGGATGGCCGGCTACTATGGCTGCGGCCTCAATTCCGTTCTCGAGACCGTCCTGCCGGCCGCCATCCGCAAGGGCGTGCGGCCCGTGCTGCGGCGGCTGCTCACGCTGGTCGCCCCGCCCGCGCCGGAGGCCTTGGAAAAACTCCGACGCAAGGCCCCCCGTCAGGCCCAGGTCATCGATTACCTCGCCGGTCAGCCCGGGCCCGCGGACCGAGCCAAGATGGTCGATGGCATCGGCGTGGCCCAGCCCGCTGTCGACGCCCTGATCAAGTCCGGGGTGGTGAAGGAGGACGCCAGCGTCCTCTGGCGGGTCGCCTACGACGATCCCTTCGCCGAGGGCGAGGTCGTCGCGGCGCGCGGGCACGACCTCAACCCGCAGCAGGTCACCGCCGTCGCCTCCATCTCCGCGACCTTGGACAGCAAGGCCTTCCGGGCCCACCTCCTGCACGGCGTCACCGGGTCCGGCAAGACCGAGGTCTACGTCGCCCTCATCCGCAAGGTCGTCGCCGAAGGCGGCTCCGCCATCTTCCTCGTCCCCGAGGTCGCCCTCACGCCCCAGACCGTCGGCCGGCTCCGTTCGCGCCTCGCGGATCTCGGCGCCAAGGTCGTCGTGTGGCACAGCCACCTTTCCGCCGGCGAACGCTTCGACGCTTGGATGGCGATGTCGCTCGGGCAGGCCCGCGTGGTCGTCGGGGCGCGTTCGGCCGTCTTCGCCCCCTTGCCGAACCTGCGGCTCATCGTCGTCGACGAGGAGCACGAGCCCTCCTTCAAGCAGGGCGAAACCCCGATGTACCACGGCCGGGACGTCGCGGTCATGCGCGCCTCGATGCTCGGGATCCCCTGCGTGCTCGGCTCGGCCACGCCCTCCCTCGAAACGTGGAAGAACGCGCAGGCGGGTCGCTACGTCCTGGACCCGATGCCCAAGCGCGTCGACGACCGCCCGATGCCCGCGTTCCGCATCGTCGACATGCGCCGCGAGGTGCTCCACCTCAAGGGCCAGCACATCCTCTCGCGCGAGCTGACCGACGGCATCCGCGAGCGCCTCCAGCGACGCGAACAGTCGATCCTCTTCCTCAACCGTCGTGGGCATTCCCGGTCGCTCGTCTGCCCGGATTGCGGCGAGGCCGTCCAGTGCGGCCGCTGCAGCGTCTCGCTCACCTTGCACCGCACCGACGACACCGCCCGCTGCCACCTCTGCAATCACCAGGAACGCGCCCCGGTGGTCTGCCCCCAGTGCCGCTCCCCGAAGGTCCGCTGGAAGGGGTACGGCACCCAGAAGGTCGAGGAGACCATCGCCCACCTTTTCCCGCGCGCCAAGGTCGCCCGGATCGACGCGGACACGATGTCGAAGAAGGACCGCTTCCGGCAGGTGCTTTCGGACTTCCGCGCCGGCAAGTATGACCTGCTCCTGGGCACGCAGATGATCGCCAAGGGGCTCGATTTCCCGCGCGTGACCTTGGTCGGCATCATCGACGCCGACCTCTCCTTGCAGCTGCCCGACTTCCGCGCGGGGGAACGTACGTTCCAGCTGCTGACGCAGGTCGCGGGCCGCGCCGGGCGCGGCGACCTCGAGGGGGTGGTGGTGGTGCAGAGCTTCCAGCCCGCCACGGACCCGATCCAGTTCGCCAAGCGGCTCGACTTCGAGGGCTTTGCCGCGGCCGAGCTGGAACGCCGGGCCGAGTTCGGCTACCCGCCGGATCGCCACCTGATCCGCCATGTCTTCCGGGGACGCAACGCCGAGAAGGTCAATTTCGTCGCCGATGCCTGGGTCAAGGAACTCGAGCGGCTGCACCCGGGCGTCGCGGAAGTCCGCGGCCCCGCGCCGTGCCCCTTCGAGAAAGTCCAGGACCAGCACCGCGTGCACATCTGGTACCTCGTTTCGGGCGTGAAATCCTTCCTCGCCGCCCTGCTGCCGCTGCGGGCCAAGGTCCTCCGCGACGAGGACGTCATCGATGTGATCGATGTGGACGCGCAGGATTGTGCCTAAGTCCGGGGGTAGAATCGAGGATAGGGTCGATGATAGAATCGAGGATAGAGTCGATGATAGGGTCGAGTGGAGAGTCGAGGGGAGGGTCGATGATAGAATCGATGTGAGGGTCGATGGGAGAGTCGATGGAGGGGTCGATGGTAGGGTCGATCATAGCGGAGCGGCTTGGGTCGATTCAGCACTCGATCCCACCCTCGACTCCATGATCGATTCTACGATCTATCCTTTCCTCGACTCTATCATCGATCCATCCCTCAATTCTACGATCGATTCAGCACTCGACCCTGCCCTCGATTCTACGATCTATCCTAACCTCGATTCCATGATCGATGCTGCCCTCGATTCAGCCCTCCTTGAGGGCGCTCCGCGCCCTCACCACCACCGCTTCCGCTTCATCCAGAGGGTGATGAGCGTGGCCACGAGCACCATGGTGCCGAGGGCGATGAAATAGCCGTACTTCTCGCCCCACTCGGTGTGGATCTCCGGCATGAAGTGGAAGTTCATGCCCCAGAGTCCCACGAGGAAGGTCAGCGGGATGAAGACCGACGACATGACGGTCAGCACGCGGATGACCTCGCTGGTCTTCCGCTCCTGCTGGGTGTGGTGGTATTCCTGCAGGTCCTGCAGGATCATGCGGGCGTGCTCGATTCGGTCCGCCGCGCGGATCGCGTGGTCGTAGAGGTCGCGCAGGAAGATATCCAGGGAGGAGGGCAGGAGGCCGTGCTCGTAGTGCTCCAGGACGCTGACCATGTCCTTGAGCGGCTGGGCCAGGCGGCTGAGGCGCACCACGATGCGCTTCAGGCGGTAGACTTCGTTGAGGTCCCAGTCGTCCGTCCCCTTGAGGATCGAGTCCTCGAGCTCGGTGATGGCGTCCTCGATCTCCTCGGTCTGGACCAGCAGGCGGTCGACCAGGGTGTCGAGGAGCGAGTAGACGAGGTAGCCGGAGCCCCAGCGCCGGATGTTGCCCTTGTTCTCGGACAGGCGCTTCTCGATCGCCGCGAAGACCGGCTCGTCGTTCTCGTGGAAGGAGATGACCCAGTTCTGGGCCGCGACGATGGAGATCTGCTGGCCGCGGGGGGTATCCTCCTCGACGCCGATACGCACCGCGCGGGCGATGGCCAGGATCTTGTCGCCATGTTCCTCGAACTTCGGGCGGGAGGTGTTCGTCAGGACGTCCTCCTGGGCGAGCATCGGGATGTCGAAGAAGGCGCCGACGATGTGGACGATCTGGGGGTCGGTGATGCCGAGGACCTGGACCCAGACCATGCCGGGCCGGCCGACGTACTTGCCCACGGCGTCGAGCTCCGCGAACTCGTCGACCTTGCACCCGGTTTCATCGTAACAATGGACCCGGAACTTGGTCGGGACGTTCGATTCGAAGGGGGAAGCGGCTGGCAGTTGGCCCGGGGCGCGGCCGATCTCGGTGTCCTCGTAGGCGGCCTCGCCGGGCAAGGGCGCGGCGTCCGGCTTCAGCCCGAGCCGGCGGCGCAGGTCCTCCAGGCGACGCTGGATAAAGGACCGGGCCCGGGCCTTATCCTTTTCACGCTTCTCCTGGTGCCGACTCATCCCCCGAGTTTCCGCAGGCCCAGGGACTTGTCAACGGGGAGGTGCCGCGCGGTCAGCCCTTCCGCCGGCCCTTGCTGTTCCGGCGACCTTGGCGGCTGATGCCCAAAGCCTCCATCTTGCCCTGTTGGATCTTCTGGAAGAGGTTGTTCGAGTTCGTCACCCCGAGGCAGTAGAGGGAGGCGGCCACCGGCTCGACCTGATCCGGCTTCACGAAGCCGGCGTTGCCCAGCCACTCCGCCAAGGCGAAATGAAAATTGGCCGGGGTGATGTCCATCTTCTCGCCGCCGTGCCGGAGCCACACCGCGGCCCGCAGCTCCATCGTGCAGTTTCCTTTCTTACGGCAGACCTCCAGGATGGCGCGGAGCGTTTCTTTGCAGGGTTCGGCGGACTTGGAAGAGGGGGCCTCGGACATGAAGGAGCGGCGATTGGGGAAAAGGGGAAGCGGAGCGACCTCCCCCTTGCTAGTTAGGCGACAGTTTACTGTGAACAACCAATTGGCCACTGTCACCAAGTATTATAATACTATAAAGTTATAAGACCGGACGCCGGCGACGATCGGAAGGATACCCCGGTGGTGGTCGCGACAGGACTTGAACCTGTGACTTCAGCAATGTGAATGCTGCGCTCTAACCAACTGAGCTACGCGACCGGCACCGGGGATTCCTTGATGGCTGTCCCGGCCCGGGCGGGCAAGACCGAACTGGGCCGGGTTACCCCGTTCCGGGACGTCCGTCGGCTTGCAACCGGCCAACGAACCCCAATGTTGGCGGGCATGGACCTTGCCGCGAACCCAGCCACCCCCCGTGTGGCCGACGAGCGCCTGTTACGCCTGACGGCGCCGGCGGGGCGCAAGGTCCTGGCCTTGGCCACCCGGGAGGGGCAGGGTGCCTTCCTGCGGGTCGCCATCACCGGCGGCGGTTGCAACGGGCTGTCCTACAAGATGCGTTTCGTCGCCGAGCCGAAGGCCGGGGACATCCTGGTCCGCTCGGAGGGGGTCGAGGTCCTGGTCGATCCGAAGTCGGCCCTCTACCTCCGAGGCACCCACCTGGACTATTCCGACAAGATGATCGGCGGCGGCTTCAAGTTCTCGAACCCTAACGCCAAGGCCAGTTGTTCGTGCGGGGAGAGTTTCTCGCTTTGACCGAAGGTCAAAGCGAGGGGCAGGGCTAGGGACAGGGACAGGGCTAGGGCTGCATCGAGTGCTGAATCGAGTACAGAGAGCAGAGTACGGATTACAGAGTACAGAGTGCGGGGCGCAGGGAGACGATAGGAGCAGGGACAGGGTCAGTAGGCAGGAGAAGGCTTATAGGCTAAGGCTAGCCTACCCTCCGTACTCTGCACTCGATCCAGCACTCGACTCAGCACTCCGTAAGTTTCTCTCCTTCCCCTGCCTCCTGACCCTGTCCCTGACTCTTCTCTCTCTTTGCCTCTCGGTAGGGACGAGCGTCCCGGCTCGTCCGCGGCCGAAACACGGGGTCAGGCACCATCACGTTGCGCGTGCTGAAGCCAGACCCCATGGCGGCGGCCGACCGGGGACGGTCAGCCCTACCTAGGCGGGCTTCGCCGTCGGTTCCGTTACCACGATCAATCCGCCGGGATCTCGTCCTTGGCGCCGGCTTCGTAGCGTTCGCACCAGGCCTTGGACCAGGCGGCGAAGTCGCCCGCGGCGATATGCGCGTGGGCCTGGGCCATGAGGTCCTGCAGGAAGTGGATGTTATGCAAGGCGAGCAGGGTGCCGCCGAGCTGTTCGCCGGCGTGGTGCAGGTGGCGCAGGTAGGCGCGGGAGAAGTGGCGGCAGGTATAGTTGTCCATGCCTTCGACCAACGGACGATGGTCCTCGCGGTAACGCAGGTGCTTCACGCTGATCGGACCGTCCGGCGTGAACGCGCCGCCGTGGCGGCCGATGCGCGTGGGCATCGTGCAGTCGAACATGTCGGCGCCCAGCGCGACCATGCGGAGAAGCTGGGGCGGGGTGCCGACGCCCATGACGTAGCGGGGCTTGTCCTTGGGCAGGAGCGGGGCGACCAGCCCTACCTGATGGAGCATGTGCTCCTCGGGCTCGCCGACGCTGACGCCACCGATGGCATGGCCGGGGAAATCGAGCCCACCGAGTTCCTCGGCGCACCGGATGCGCAGGTCGTCGTAGACCGAGCCTTGGTTGATGCAGAAGAGGTGACGACCCGAGGCGAGGAAGCCGCGGTCCTTGGCGAGCTGGAGCATCTCCTTGGCCCAGCGGATCGAACGGGTCACCGCGACCTCGCACGAAGCGCGGTCACACGGGTAGGGCGGGCATTCGTCGAGCACCATCGCGATGTCGGAGCCCAGCGCGTCCTGGATCTCGAAGCAGTCCTTCACGTCCAGGAAGAGTTTGTTGCCGTCGAGGTGGGAACTGAAATGAATACCCTCGTCGGTGATGGTGCGGAGCTTCGCGAGCGAGAAGACCTGGAAGCCGCCGCTGTCGGTCAGGATCGGCTTGTCCCAGTGCATGAACTTGTGGAGACCGCCGGCGGCCCGGACGATCTCCCGGCCCGGGCGCAGGTTCAGGTGGTAGGTGTTGCTGAGCAGGATCTGGGCGCCTGTCTCGGCGACCTGCTGCGGGGAGAGCCCTTTGACCGTGGCCTGCGTGCCGACCGGCATGAAGACCGGCGTACGGACCTCCCCGTGGGGGGTCTTCAGGACGCCGAGGCGCGCGGCCGTCGTCGTATCGGTCTTAAGCAGGGTGAACACGGCGGACTAATAGGGGGAGGCGGGGAGGGGTGGCAAGGCCTTCAACACAAGTTCAGGCACGCCATCGCGTCGCGAGGCGAAGCCGTTGGTAATCGCTGGCCGGCTGGTCAGGGGGCACGTGGGCAAGGTGGAGTGCTGAGTCGAGTGCTGGATCGAGTACGGAGTGCCGGGTCGATAAGGACGTGACCGGACGAGCAGGGACGCTCGTCCCTACCGAGAGGCAAAGGGACAGAAGGGATAGGGTCAGGGTCAGTCGGCAGGGGAAGGATTATAGACCAACGACTCTCCTCCCATTCCCTCATGCTTCCATCGACCCTGCACTCGATTCAGCCCTCTGTACTCGATTCAGCACTCTGACCTCGACTCAGCCCTCCTTATTCGGCCCTAGCCCTGGCCCTAGCCCTGGCCCTGCGAAGCCTTGCTTCGCTTACCTTGCGTTGCCGTCAAACGTCAGCCTCATCCCCTTCGGGGCGTCGGCGCGGATCTTGCCGTGCTCGTAGACGCAGACGCCGTTGACGAAGGTGCGTTCGATGCTGCTGCCGAACGTGTGCCCATCGAAGGGTGACCAGCCGCACTGGTAGAGCAGGCCGGACTTGGTCACGGGCTGGGGCTTGGCGGGGTCGACGACCACGAGGTCGGCCCAGTAGCCTTCGCGGATGAAACCGCGCTTTTCGACGCCGAGCAGGGTCGCCGGGGCATGGCAGGCGCGCTCGATGGCGGTCTCCAGCGTGAACGCGCCTTGGCGGGCGAGGTCCAACAGGATGAGGAGCGAGTGCTGGATGAGGGGCAGGCCGGACGGGGCCTTGAAGTAGGTCTGGGACTTCTCCTCCCAGGTGTGGGGTGCGTGGTCGGTCGCGATCACGTCGATCACGCCGCTCGCCACGGCGGCCCGGACGGCGTCGCGGTCGGCCGCCGTCTTGATCGCCGGGTTGCATTTGATCTGGTGACCCAGGTGCGCGTAGTCGGCGTCGGCGAACCAGAGATGGTGCACGCAGGCCTCGGCGGTCAGCCGCTTGCCTTTGAGCGGCGCCGCGCTGAACAGCGAGAGCTCCTTGGCGGTCGTGATGTGCAGGATGTGCAGGCGGGCGTCATGGCGGCGGGCCAGCCCGGCCGCCAGCGACGAGGAGGCGTAGCAGGCTTCGACGTCGCGCAGGTTCGGGTGCTCGGCGGCGGGCACGTCCTCGCCCCACCTGGCCTTGGCCGCGGCCTCGGCGGCCTTGATGCGCGGGGTGTCCTCGCAGTGCGTCAGGATGATGGCGGGCGAGTGGCGGAAGATGCCTTCCAAGGTCGCCTCGCGGTCCACGAGCATGTCCCCGGTCGAGGAACCCATGAAGACCTTGACCCCGCAGATACGGCGCGGGTCCATGGCCTTCACGACCTCGAGGTTGGTGTTGGTCGCGCCCAGGAAGAAGGAGTAGTTGGCCACCGAAGTCGCCGCCCCGATGGCGTATTTCTTCTCGAGTTCTTCGAGCGTCACCGCCGGCGGGTTGGTGTTCGGCATCTCCATGAACGAGGTCACGCCCCCGGCCACGGCGGCGCGGGCCTCGCTGGCGATACAGGCCTTGTGGGTCAGGCCGGGCTCGCGGAAGTGGACTTGGTCGTCGATCAGGCCCGGGACGAGCAGCTTGCCGGTGAGGTCGTATTCCTGGTCGTAGGCGGCGCCCGTCGGCACGGCGCCGATGCGTTCGATGCGACCGTCGCGGAGGAGGACATCCGCGTGGAAGCGCCGCCCCTCGTTGATGATTTCTGCGTTGCGGAGGACGACGGTAGCCATGCGGCCATCTCAACCCTCCGCCCAGCGACCGCAAACGGGAAAAACGTCCTGGTCTCAGCCGCCGACCTTGACGATGTCCGAGAGGTCGGCCTTCTGCACGCCTTCCGGGTTGATGTTCACGGCGGTCACGCGGAACTGGGCCCCCTTGCGGTGGCTGAACTTCAGCACGAAATTGGTCACGCTGAGCTTCTCCTCGGGGAACATCTCGTTCTTGCGGGCGACCATGGTGGTCACCAGCTCCTCGACCTGGGTCGAGGTGGCACCGGGGAGGGCGGCCAGGGTCTTCTTGGCGGCGGCGATCTTCTCCTCGCCTTCGATGGCGGCGTTCCAGATCAGGATGGCCACGTTCATCGCGCCCTTGGCGGCGGTGTGGTTGTTGCCGGCCTGCTCCAGGATCGGCTGGGAGTACTGGATCAGCTTGTCGGCGAAAGTCGGCCCCTTGGGCTTGTCCTCGATGGGCTGGGGCTTGGGGGCGGGGTCGAAGACGCGACCGATGGGGCGGGGCTTGTTGGTGCCGAAGGCGCCGTGACGATTGCGGGAGGAGGACATGGCCGGGGGAGGGGTCTCCAAGGGAAGCCCGCTTCAGGCGGTCGGCAAGCCCTTTCACCCGCCGTCCCTTGACACCCCCCTCGCCGTCCGCCAGCCTTCGCTCGTTCCCCGACCACCGTGGCCGATTATAGCGAAGTCATCCGTAAGCACCGCCGAGACCACCTCTCGACCCCCCACTCCCTCCCGCGCGGCGTCCATCGCTACTTCGAAAGCACCTTGCTGGCGATGCCGATCGAGCAGGTCTTTGATTTCTTCTCCCGGGCCGAGAACCTCGAGGCGATCACGCCGCCCGAACTGCAGTTCCGGATCACGACCCCGATGCCTATCGTGATGGGGCAGGGCACCCTCATCGATTACCGGCTCAAGCTCAACGGCGTCTCCTTCGGTTGGCGCACCCGCATCAGCGCCTGGGATCCGCCCTACGCCTTCGTGGACGAGCAGCTCAAGGGCCCCTATGCCGTCTGGCATCACACGCACACGTTCGCGGATGAAGGCGGCAAGACGCGCATGGACGACGAAGTCCTCTACAAACTTCCGCTCTGGCCGCTCGGCGAGGTCGCCTATCCCTTTGTGAAGTCCAAGGTCGAAGGCATCTTCCGTTACCGCCGCGCCAAGCTCCGGGAAATCTTGGGAGTGTAGGTGATGGGATCAGGGCTTGGGCCAGGGCCGGGGCCAGGCAGGACCTGTCCCAGCATGGTTTGTGACCGGCCCTAACCCAAGCCCAGGCCCGAGCCCTGACGCTTACTTTCTCTCCAGCGCGTCCACCGGCTTCCGGCCGGCCCAGGCGATGCCGCGGAGCAGCAGGGTCTGGACGTCGGGGCGGGAGAAATTGACGTAGGTGTGGCCGGGGATGAAGACAAACGCGCGCTGCGCGCCTTCCTTCTCGTAGGTCCAGATCTGCGTCTGCGCCTCGAAGCCATCACCCTTCTTCTTGGGCGTCGGCGCGGTCGCGAGCGAGTGGATGCCCGGGAGCATATCGAGGTCGTAGTAGATCTCGTCCTTCATGCCGAAGTCCGCCACGCCCTTGGTGATCGGGTGCTCGCGGTCTACGAAGTTCAGCTGCATCGGGCCTTCGCGCCACTTCGTGACCTTCTGTCGCCAGGAGCCGCCGAGGAGGTCGCGGTAATAGTCGTCGGAAGCGCCGCCGCCGGCGACCGCCCCGGCGTGGATCACGACGAAGCCGCCGCCGCGCTTGGCGTAGGCGTCGATGTTGGCCCGCTCCTCGGGCTTGAAGTTGCCGCCGACCTGGCGGTGGATGATGAGCACGTCGGTGTCGGCGAGCTGCGCCGCGGTCGGGAAAATATCGCCACCCTCGACCTGGGCGCCGCGTGCCTTGAGCAGGGGCACCCAGTCGCGCAGGAAGGCCGGGTGGTCATGGTCGCCGGGGCCGTGCGACTTCGGGCCGGAGCGGAGGAAGATGCGGAGCGGCTTCGACCCAGGGCCCGTCGCGGGAATAGGGTCGGGGCCGCCGGTTTTAGGGGCGACGTCAGCGGCGAAAACGGTGCAGAGGGCCAGGAGGGGGAGCAGGCAGCGCATGATCGATGGTTAGGAGGATGGGCTAAGAATGCAAGGATGAGGAAGGTGTTGGCGGCTGGGAAAGGACCGAGGGCTGAGTCGAGGGCAGGGTCGATGTCAGAGTGCTGAATCGAGTACAGAGTGCTGAGTCGAGTACAGAGGGCGGAATCGAGTACAGGGTAAGGAGTACGGAGTGCAGAGTGCGGGGCGCAGGGAGACGAAGGGATAGGGGCAGGGACAGGGTCAGTAGGCAGGAGAAGGCTTATAGGCTAAGGCTAGCCTACCCTCCGTACTCTGCACTCGATCCAGCACTCGACTCAGCACTCCACCTCACACCACCCCGACCAATTCGGCCAGGGACCGGATGAATTTGTCGGCGCCCGCGACGACCTTAGGGCGCTGGACGTAGCGGCCGAAGCCGATGACGAGGTCCGCGTCGCCCTTGACCTCAAGGTCGCTGGCGCCGTCGCCAACCATGACGACCTGCGTCGCCCGGTATTCGGCGCGAAGCCGGCGGGCGACGACGTTCTTGCCCTTCGTCTTGCAGGTCGGGCAGGAGTCGTCGAACCCGGCGTAGGCACCGTCGGCGTGGAATTTGAGGACGACGGCTTCGACGCGGTCGATGCCGAGGAAGTCGGCGAGGGGGCGGATGGCCTGGGTGAAACCGCCGCTGACGATGGCGATCTGCCAGCCGGCGGCGCGGAGTTGGGCGAGGCTGGCCTGAGCGGTCGGCTCGACGGTCGCGACGTACTGCCTGCCGATCGCGGCCAGCTCGGCGGCGGTCGGCTTGATGATATCGAGGCGCTTGGCGAAGATCGCCTCCATCGGCGTACCCCCGTTCATCGCGGCGTTCGTCATATCTTCGACCGCCTTGAAAGTCGCGGGTCCGCGCAGACGGCCCAGCTCGTCGATGCCCTCGATGGACGAGAGGGTCGAATCGCAGTCGAGGAGCAGGAGTTTCGTGGCCACGCCGGACTAGAAAGGGAAAGGTCGGGGGAGGGCAAGGGTAAGGGGAGGAGCAGAGGGCTAGGGCTAGGGCTTGGGCTAGGGACAGGGACGCACGGAGTGCGGAGTCGAGTGCTGGATCGAGTACAGAGTACAGAGTTCATAGTACAGAGTACAGAGGGGCGGTAGGCTCGCTTTAGCCTTTGATCCAGCCCCTGCCAACTGACCCTGTCCCTGATACATTCGATATCTGGCTCTCCTCGCTGGCCAATTAACCAATCCGTTAACGCATCTAACCCCTCTCGCCATAACTATTCCATTCCTAGCCCTGACCCTAGCCCTGGCCCCGGCCCTATACTTAGTGCCTTGCCCTTAATCCTCTCTTCTTAATCCTTCCCCCTACCATGGCCTGCACCCCTCCGACCTCCGCTTCCGAAGTTTTCTGCCGCGCCGCCAAGTGCAACCGGCTGGTTTCCCGCCTCGCGATGGTGGGCGCCGTCCTGCTGGTTATTCTCATGGTCAAGGGAAGCACCGAGTTCATCCGCACCGCCGGGACTGGGCTGGAGCGCGGTGGCGCCGAACGGGTCGCCGGTCACCTCACCGCCTTCGTCGCCCAGCTGATCCTGCTCCTCTCGTTGCTTTTCGTCTCCCGTCGTCGCGCCTCCGCCGCGCATCATGCGCGCGTGAAGGCCAACAACTTGAAGGCTCTCGAGCTCCTTGCCGCCTCCGCGATCGACGAAGCCACCAAGAAGGACCTCCACGCCCGCGCCGCCGACCTCGTCGCCGGCAAGCCGGGCTGCTGCAAGTAAGGGCGGTCGGAGTAGAGTGCAGGGTCGAGTGCTGAATCGAGGACAGAGTGCTGAGTCGATGAATGCATGCATGGATGGACGTGGCCGCTTGGGTCTATAAGCCTTCCCCTGACGACTGACCCTGTCCCTGACCCTTCAGAATTTATGCCTCTCGGTAGGGACCAGCGTCCCTGCTGGTCCGCGGCCGAAACACGGGGTCTGGCTTCGCCTCGCGGAGAGATGGCGTGCCTGACCCCGTGTTGAGGCCGAAACCGGCAACGAGGCTCTAGGGCAGCACGCGGTGCTGCCCCTACCTTCCGTCCCGGTCCTTTTTCTCCTGTTCGAGGGAGGCTTTGATGGCGTCGTTGAAAGCCTTGGTGCGTTCGGCGTCGGTGAGTTCCGGCGCGGCGGGCGCAGCGCCCTGGTATTGCCCGCCGACCCAGCGAAGCTGGCGGACGCGGATCGTCGCTGCGTTCTTCCAATCACCGGAGGGCAGCGAGGTCTTCACGCCGTCCTTCATGACCGAGGCGTGTCCGCTCAGGCTGAGGTCCGTGAGCGTCGACCAATCCTTGAGCGGTTGCGCCCCCTTGGGGTCGACCGGTTGGAAATCCTCGACCCCGAGGCTCACCGCGACCCAGCCACCGTTGGCCTTGAGCGGGACCGTCGCGACGTATTCCCCGGTGCCGCTCCCGAACACGCCCCAGGCGTTCCGTGTGACCGAGACGTAGAGGGTGGCGTCGTTCGCCGGGTTGATCTCGAAAGCTAGGCGGGCGCCCTGCGGTCCTCGCCAGAGCGGGTCCTTCACTTTGCGCGTGGTCGCGACCCAGTGGTCAGGGTTTCCCCAGTTCAGGCGGAACCAATCCTGCCAGCCGAGGAGCCCGTCGTCGATGGACCGGTCGCGTTGCGCGGTCGGACGCACGCCCGCCGCGGCCAACTCCGCGCCATTCAGCGCCAGCACCGCCGTGCTCAGCGCGTAGGTCTCGCTACGGCCGACCCCGGGATTCGTCGGGATCTTCCGGTAAGCCTCGGGCGCCTCGTAAATCACGTCAGCGTAGGCGAACAGCGGATCTTTCGCGTCGAGGGTCGGCACCGTGGCCCGCCATTCCTTGCCATGAGGGACGACCGGGATCGTCCGCCAGAAAGCCGTCAAAGCATGCGCGTCGGCCGTGGCGTAGACCCGCACCGCCTTGACGGGGTGCGCCGGATCGGGCGTCACCGTGAACAAGGCGCCCTGACCGCCGGCCATCCGGTTTTCCCAGCGCAGCCGGGGGGTGTTCGGGAGCTGGATCACCCCTTTGAGGTATTGTTCGAACCAGAGCGTCGCCGTCAGACTATGGTCATTGGTATGACGGTGGTTGAAATGCGGCGAGATGCTGAATCCGAGCTGGCCGGCGCGGATCGCGCGCCACGTATAGGCGAAGTCGTAGAGGTGCGCGTGGAAGTCGTTGGTCGGCGAGAACCACAACGTCGGCGCCTTGATCTCGGTGAGGTAAGGGTTTTCGGAGCGAGTCGCGAGGTCGCGCGCGGTCCGCTTGCTCGGTTTTCCGCCCGGGAACGTCGCCGGGTCGCCGGTGAAGTCGCCCGACCCGCCGCAGGACGGCACCGCCGCCTTCACCCGCGCATCGACGCCCGACAGCTGGACGGTCAGCCGGCCCCCCATCGAGTGGCCCGTCACGCCCAGTTTCGTCGGATCCACCTCGGGCTGCTGTTCCAGGAACGTCAGGGCGCGGCGGGCGGAGAGCGTCACCAGGAACCAGTTGTCGTTTCGGGGCGAGTCCACCGCGTCGAGCGTGTAGGCATCGGGGGTCGTCGGGCCCGCGAAGTGGTTGGCCTTGTTCCGTTGCGGCGGGTGGGTCGCGTCGAGCGCGCCCCAGTCCGTGTTCGGGCCATCGTAGACCTTGCCATCCGCGAAGGTCATCTTGTTGCCGCCCCAGTTGAGCGACAGGCTCGCGTAGCCCAACTTCGCGTTGGTCACGACGGCCGAGAGGCTGGCCGATTGCCCGCCGCCGTGGATCTGCAGGATCGCCGGTAAGGCCTTGGCGCCCTTCGGGAAGGCGTAGAACGCCGCCATCGTGGCCGGCTGGCCCTTGAACGTGCCGATCCGGTAGCGGACCACCCGGCAGACGATGCCGTCCTGTTCCCACTCCTTGGTCACCTCGGCCTCGAGTGGTTCGGCCCGGGGGTCATAGGCGCCCCACAGCTCCGTCAGGTTCTCGGGCACCTTGCCGTCTTTTAGTGGAGGCAGCGATTCCACGCCTTGGGCGACGGCGGAGAACAGCAAAGCCAGCAGCAGGGCGGGGATGAGGCGCATGCGGGTAACGTAGGGAGGAAGGGGCAGGGATGCAAGGGCGGGTGGATATGAAAGGGGTTAGGGCCAGGGCCTGGGCTAGGGCCGGGGCTTGCGACAGGGACAGGGTCAGTTGGCTGGTGAGGTTGGAGTGCTGGATCGAGTACAGAGTGCTGGGTCGATAAGGACGTGACCGGACGAGCAGGGACGCTCGTCCCTACCTGAAAGACTACGCGGCAGAATGGACAGGGAAAGGGACAAGGGAGGGGTCACAGACTTAAGCGAACCCACCCATCCCCTCCGTACTCCGTAATCCGTACTCCGTAATCCGTACTCTGTACTCCACCATCGACCCTACCCTCGACTCAACCATCGACCCAACCCTCGACTCTACCATCGACGCTACCCTCGACCCTCCCTTAGCCCCTTTCCATCCTCCCCTTGCCCTCCTCCCCCTCCTCCCTTATCCCTCCCGCATGATCACTCTCCGCGAACTGACCAAGGTCTTCGGGACGCAGACGGCCGTCGGCGGCCTGAGTCTCGAGATCCCCGCCGGCCAGATCGTCGGCTTCCTCGGACCCAACGGCGCCGGCAAATCGACCACGCTCAAGATGATCACGGGCATGCTGAGGCCGACCGCGGGCACGGCGATCATCGCGGGCCATGACCTCGCGACGGACCCGATGGGCGTGAAGCGAAGCGTGGGTTTCGTTCCGGAGAGCGGCGCGCTCTACGAATCGCTCTCCGGCCTCGAATACCTCCGGATGGTCGCGTCGCTCTACGGGATCGCGGCGGAGCAGGCCGATGCCCGGATCGCCGAGTTCATCCAGTTCTTCGACCTGACCTGGGATGTCCTGACCGAGAAGTTGCTCGCGGCCTACAGCAAGGGCATGCGCCGCAAGATCGTCATCATCTCGGCCTTGCTGCACAACCCGCCGGTGTTGCTGTTCGACGAACCGCTGGACGGACTCGACGTGAACGCGGCGATGGGCTTCAAGACCTTGATCCAGACGCTGGCCAAGCAGGGGCGCACCATCGTCTACAGCTCGCACATCCTCGATGTGGTCGAGAAGGTCTGCGACCGCGTGGTGATCATCAACCAGGGCAAGCTGGTCCTCGACGGCGCCCCGGCGGCGGTCAGCGCGGCCAACGGCGGCCGCTCCCTCGAGGAGATCTTCACGGCGCTGACCGGCGGCGACCAGCTGCGGGAGAAGGCCGAGAACTTCGCGCGCACCTTCACGGACCATGGCGACCGACGCTGAGCGGGCGGGGATCCAGCGCCAGGGGTTGCTCGACCTGTTCGACAAGCTGTTCCACCGGGGGCGGCTAGCTCAGCGCAACGCCCAGTTCAAGCCGGCGCTGGAGCGGCGCCGGCGTTTCTGGTCGACGGTCGCGGTGGTGTTCTTCAGCCTGGTGATGCTGACCTTCGCCGGCGGCGACATGCCGCCGCTGGTCTTCGCGACCTTCCTGCACGCCTACACCTTGCTCGTCCTCGGGCTCGGCGCCGTGCACGCCTGCGGTAACCTGCTCTTCAGCGAGCACGAGTCCGACATCCTCCTGCACCGCCCCGTGACCTCGCGGGTGATCCTGCAGACCAAGGTGCAGGTCATCCTCCGGAACCTTTACCTCAACGCGGTCGCGTTCAACGTCGTGGCCATGCTTCTCGGGGTCTTCCGCGAGTCCGGCTCCTGGCGTTTCCTGCCGGCGCACCTCGTTTCCGTCGGCCTCAACGTCCTCTTCGCCACGAGCGTGGTGGTGCTCGCCTACCATGCCTGTCTGCGTCTCTTCGGGCGCGAGCGGCTCAACAGCTACGTCACGATCCTCCAGGTCGCCGTGGCCTTGTTCCTCATCCTTGGCTCGCAGCTGGTCCCGCGGTTGTTGCAGCACGAGGGCCTCGGCCAATGGACCAGCCATCGCTGGTTCATGTTCCTGCCACCGGCCTGGTTCGGCAGCGTGGACACCCTTCTGGTGACCTTGGCGCCGACGCCGGACCTGTGGCTCGGGGCCGGTCTCGCGGTGGGAGTGACCCTGTTCGCCGCCTGGCTCGCCTTCGTGCGCCTCGCCGACGGTTACGAGGAAGTGGTGGTCGCCTTGGGCGAGCAGCCTGCGGCGCGCGTGAAGGTCGGTCCTTCCGGCCGCCGCTGGATCGAGCGCCTCGCCGATAGCCGGCTCCTGTGGCCGTGGTTGCGCGACCGCGTCCAGCGCGCCGGCTTCCTCGTCGCCCTGGCCCAGTTCACGCGCGTCCGCGGGGTCAAGGTCCGCATTTACCCGCGCGTCGTGCAGTTCGCCGCCTACCCGCTGATGTTCCTGCTCGGCGGCGTCCAGGGCGATCTTATCCCGCTCTTCGTCTTCCTTCCCGGTATCTTCGGTCTCATCGGTTACACCGTGAGCGAGGCGATGCTTTATTCCGAGGAGTTCGCGGGTGCCGATCTTTTCCGCTTCGTCCCGCTGCGCAGCCCGGGGCCCTTGTTTTACGGGGCGCGGAAGGCCGCGCTCCTGCTCACGTTCCTGCCGATCCTGGTCATCTGGGTCCTGACGCTCGCCTTCGCGACCGGTCAGCCCGGTTTGCTCTGGCAGCTTGTCCCGGCGGTGCTCTTCGGTCTGCTTTGCAGCCTGATCCCGCCGATGACCAAGGGCTACCTCATCTTCTCGCAGACCGAGCCCACCGGGGCGGCCATCGGCAAAGGCTGCCTCATCCAGATCCTCCCCATGCTCGCCGGCCTCGTGCTCGGCGGCGTCTCCGCTGCCTGCTGGCATTACGGTTGGTACGTTTACTTCCTCCCGGTGCTCATCGCTGGCTACTTCGTCGTCCGTCACCTCTTCCGCAAGGCCATCGAGGAGCAGGCATTGGGGCAGGAGTAGGGGAGGCGATTAGCTGGCCGGCTGGCCAGGGGGCATGCGGGCAAGGGAGGGGAAGTCGGAGTGCTGGGTCGATAAGGACGTAACCGGCCCAGCAGGGACGATGGTCCGTATCTGAAAGACAACGAGACAGAAGGGTCAGGGAAAGGATCACAGACTAAAGCGAGTCTACCCATAGCCTCTGCCACCTGTACTCAGTGCTCCACCCTCGACGCTACCATCGACTCTACCCTCGATCCAAACATCGACTCCACCATCGACTCTCCCCTCGACTCTGCCCTCGATTCAAGCATCGACCCTACCATCCCTATCCACGCCTCATCCACCCGATCAACTTGCTGTACCAGCGGGTGGGTTTCGCGGCGGGGCGGTGTTCGCGCAGGAGGGTGATGATGTCCTGGCGACCGAAGGTGGTGGCGAAGTCGATCGGCGTGGAGCCGCCTTGGTCGCCGAGCGGATCGGCGCCGGCGTCCAGCAATATCCGCGCGATGTCCACGTGCCCTTTGAAGGCCACCCCGCCGAGCGGCGTCTGGCCCTTCTCGTTGCGGAGGTCGACCTGCGCGCCGGCCTTCAGCAGCATCGCCACGGTCTCGGCCCGGCCTTGGTAAGCGGCGATCATCAGGAGCGTGTTGCCCTTGGCGTCGCGCAGATTGACGTCGAGTCCCTGCCGCAGGGTGGTGGCGAGCGCGGCGGTCTCGCCCTGACGGGCGAGTTCCGCGGCGGCTTCGGGCAGCAGGGCGGGGGCGCTCATACCCTCCGTTGAATCGTTTTATCGCCCGACCGCCAGCCTAGCCCGCGGATTCAACCGGCCTCGCCTTGGCGGGTCTCCGGCTCGGCCTTCCAAAGGCGGTAGCGGACCTCCATGTCCGCGGGGACGTAGACAACCACCGGCAACCGGCTATTGTAGCGGACGGGCCCGGTGCCTGCCATCGTCACGAAACGGGTCACCTTGGGCGTGCCGGGCGGGACGCCGATCAGGGTGGACAGCATGCCGCCCTGGGCCTTCGCCTCAAAATAGGTGTAACCCCAGCCATCGACCGTCTTCTCCGCGATCTTGGCGCCCCCGCCGATGTGGTTCACGCCATCGGTCTCCATCACCCTCCCGACCGACAGCTCGATCTTCCAGGCATGCTCGTCGGCCTGCGCGTCTAGGTGGATGACGATGCGCTTCATCCCCGTGGTGGCGGCCGGGTAGGCCTTCTGCCAGTGGCTATCGTCATCGGGTCGCTTCACCGGATCGGCGGCGAAGGATGCGGTCGCAAGGCAGGCCAGCAGCAGGAAGGGGCGCATGGGGGTAATCTAGTTCCCCGGATGAAGATGTCTACCGAGGGTTTACCCCAGCAGCTTCCGCAACCCCGCCTCGTCGAGCACCGGGACGCCGAGTTCCTGGGCTTTCGTGAGCTTCGAGCCGGCTTCCTCGCCCGCGACCACGTAATCGGTCTTCTTGCTGACGCTTCCGCTGACCTTGCCGCCGGCCTTCTCGATGAGGTCGCGCGCTTCGTCGCGGCCTAGGGTGGGCAAGGTGCCCGTCAGGACAAAGGTCTTGCCGGCGACGCCCTCGACGGCGGCCGCGGTGGCGGCTTCCACCAGGTTCAGCTCGGCTGCGCGCATCGCCCGGACCCAATCGCGATGGTTAGGATCGCTGAAGTAGGAGAGGATGGACTCGGAGACCTCGACGCCGACGCCGGGGATGACCGCCTCGTGCGTGACGCCGCCCTTCTTGCCGACCTTGGTGTGCAGCAGGTCCGCGGAACGGGCGGCTTCAAGCGCGTCGAGCGACTTGAAGTGCCGGGCTAGGTCCTTGGCGGTCTGCGTGCCGACGTTGGGGATGCCGAGGGCGTGGATGGCCCGCCAGAGCTCGCGCTGCTTGGCTTGGGCGAGTCCGGCCAGCATGTTGTCGACCGACTTCTCCTTGAAGCCTTCCACCATCATCCATTCGCCGCGGTTCAGTTTAAGGACGTCGACGGGGGCGTCGACCAGCCCGAGGTCGACCAACTGCTCCGCCACGGCCTCGCCGAGGCCGTCAATGTCGAGGCACTGCTTGCAGGCGAAGTGGATCAGCCGGCGGATCTTCATCTCCCGGGAAGGGGCGCGCAACTTGTAGGCGGCCTCGTCGCCCACGCGCACGGCGTCGAGCCCCAGCTCCTTCAGGCGGGCTTCGAAGTCGAACGGGACGGCTTCCGCGGGGCGCTTCGCGAGCACCACCTCGAGGACCTGCGGGATGATCTCCCCGGCCTTCTGGATGCGGACCGTATCGCCCTCGCGGATGTCCTTGCGGGCGATCTCTCCGGCGTTGTGCAACGTGGCGCGGGCCACGGTGGAGCCGGCGAGGAGCACGGGCTCGAGCTCGGCCACGGGCGTGATCGCGCCGGTCCGGCCGACCTGCATCGTGATCGCGCGGAGCACGGTATCGGCGCGGTCTGGCGGGAACTTGAAGGCCACCGCCCAGTGGGGGAACTTGCTCGTCCGGCCGGCCTTCTGCTGGTCGGCCAGGCGGTCGACCTTGACCACGGCGCCATCGGTCGGGAAGGGCAGCTCGCGGCGCAGGCCGTCGAGTTTCTGGATCGCCGCCCAGGCCGCCTCGATCCCGTGCTGCACCGGGATATCGTCGCGCGTCGGAAAACCCCATTTCGTCAGCCGGCGTTTGAAGTCGGACAGCGAGGCGAACACCGGCGGCTCGCAGGCGCCCAAGCCGTAGCACAGCACGCTCAGGCGGCGCTTCCGCGCCTCCGCGTGGTCGAGCAGTTTGACCGTGCCCGCCGCCAGGTTGCGTGGGTTGGCGTAGAGCGCCTCGCCCTCGGCCTCGCGTTCGGCGTTCAGGCGCTGGAATTCGGCCAGCTCCATGTAGACCTCGCCGCGGATCTCGAGCAACTCGGGGGCGTCGGCCAGCTCGCGCGGCAGGGATTCGATGAGGGCGATGTTGTGGGTGACGTCATCGCCGCGGTTGCCGTTGCCGCGGGTGACCGCGCGCACGAAGCGTCCGCGCTCGTAGGTGAGAGACAGGGCGACCCCGTCGACCTTGGGCTCCACCACGAAGTCGACCTCGCTGGTCCCGAGGGCCTTCTGGAGCCGCTCGCCGAAAGCCCGGAAATCCCCCTCGTCATAGGTATTGTCCAGCGAGAGCATCGGCTCGCGGTGGTCGCGTTGCTGGAAACCCTCGGATCGGTCGTCCCCGATCCCCAGTTCCGGCCCCGCGTGCTCCTGGTATTTCCCTTCCAGCTTGCGCAACCGGGCCACCAGTTCGTCGAACTCGAAGTCGGAGATCTCGGGGGCGTGCTGGCGGCGATACAGGTCCTCATGCTTCGCGATCAGGCGGCGCAGGTGCTGGATCTCCTCGAGGTCGGTTTCCTTCGACATGGACGGCGGAAAGTTAGGGGGAGGGGAAGGGGGATGCAACAAAGGGATGCCATAGGGACAGGGGAAGGGAAGAAATTGGGCCGAGTGAAGAGTTGAGTGCTGAGTCGAGTACAGAGGGCTGAATCGAGTGCTGAGTCGATGGAGGCTCAGGAAGGGTCAGTCAGCACCCGGTCTGCTGCGCCCGTTCCGTGGTGAGCTTGCCTCTCCTCTGGCCAACTGATCAACCCATCAACTCGCTTCATCCTGCCCCTGCCGGCTGACCTTGACCCTGACCCTTTGTCTCGTTGCCTCTCGGTAGGGACGAGCGTCCCCGCTCGTCCGCG
>JACCDT010921746.1_pt1 | contig 24658 bp, 7 predicted proteins | sample 7446291 | NCBI WGS metagenome assembly JACCDT01 (sample SAMN15323446, study PRJNA562643) | freshwater metagenome | isolation source: river surface water | place: USA:Blue River Watershed | collected 2017-08-17 | reverse complement strand
GACACTTTGCAGCAAATGCATGTGGCCATGATGAACATGGTCCGCCATGTTATGGCCAACACCGAAGATGTCGGTTCCAGGTTTGCCGAAGAGGCCCGCAAAATCCATTACGGCGAACGCGAAGAGCGCAACATCCGGGGCCAAGCCACCCGCGAAGAAACCGAGGCTTTGCTGGAAGAGGGTATCGAGGTCATGCCCTTGCCCATTCCTGAAAACCTCAAGGGTCCGCTGCAGTAAGTGCCAGCGCACCTTGGGTGGCTGTGTCTCGGTAGGAGCGAGCCCCCGCTCGCGAATGATGGCCTCATCAAAAATATTTTCGGCCGCAGGGGCGACCTCCTACAGAGATAAGACTGCAACATGAAACACGCCCTGCACATCGACGACGCTGAAGTGGAGATGAGTGCCATCCGGGCGCAAGGCCCTGGCGGTCAAAACGTCAACAAAGTCTCCAGCGCTATCCAGCTGCGTTTTGATGTGGCAGGCTCATCTTTGCCCGACGACGTCAAGCAGCGTTGGCTGCAGTCGGGTGACAGCCGCTTGACGCAGGAAGGTGTGTTCATCCTCAAGGCCCAGCGCCACCGCACCCAAAAAGCCAACCGGGTGGATGCCTGGGCGCGGCTGTACGAAACGCTGGACTTATACGCCAACCCGCCCAAAGCCCGCAAGGCGACCAAGCCAACTTATGGCTCGGTGCAAAGGAGGCTGGAGGGGAAGGCGATTCAGTCGAAGATCAAGAACGACCGACGCAAAACGAACCCTTGAGTTGTTGTGCGGGTCGTGGGACAACATTTTGTTAAATAAGGGTTTAACGAAAAACCGAGGTGAGCGCAACGGATCCGATTAAATAGGAAAAATCTATAACTGCGCCAAATCAATAGTTTTCGGTGATTTATGGTTAATTATTGTTTTAATGGTTGTAGGTATTTGTAGGCTGAAACTGGCGTGACTCCGTATAGTTTTTTTAAATACGAAAAAATTGCTTAAATTGCAATTTAAAAGTTTTGCGACACACTTTTCGAGATACAAAAATGGCCAATCTGTCACGCACCACGACTCGTTTTAATGATCAAGACCTCGCTTTGATCAAGCATCAACTTCAAACCCTTGAGCAATCCCTGGCGACCGGTGTCCTGTCTGTTGAGTTGCGCGATAACGAATTGATGCTGGCATTGTCAGATGGCCGCAGCCTGGTGCTCTCTCTGCCAGGACCTTCGGAAAGCATGGATGATTTGTTGGCGCAACTGCCACCCGATCTGGCGCAGCAAATTCAGGCTTTGATGAATGGCACCGCCGTGACAACTGCTCAGTTGGGCGGCTTGCCTGCAACCCCAGCGGCACCTGCAGAGGCCAATACGGAAATCATTGCTCGCGTTGCAGAGGCCGCGGGAGAGGTCAAGGTCCAGCGAGCAGGTCAGGAAATTGCGCTCAAGCCTGGAGACGGCTTGTTGGCGGGTGACACCGTGTTGACCGCGGCAGGTGCGCAACTGCGTATCGAATTGCTGTCGCAGCAAAACACTGTGACGGGTACCGGCGTTGTGGGGGAGAGTTCTAAGGTGACTTTGGGGGCACAGTCGGCGGGCGCTGGCCCAGTGGCTGTTTACAAGGTCGATGCGGGTGCGATGGTTTTCGACAGGCTGGTGGACAGTGGTGTTCGGTTGCAAGTCATTACACCTGCTGGCGCTGTTCAGACGGGCGGTCAAGGTATCGGCGTCAACGTCAACAGCCAGACGGGCGAGACAACGGTGATCGGTTTGCCTGGTGCGGGCGCCGGTGCGGGAGCTGCATCGTCTGTTCAGATCATCACACCAAATGGCGGTCTGAACCCGATCACAGTTCCCGCTCAGGGCTTGGTTTTCAACCCATCTTCGGGATCCAGTTCAGGAAGTGCTGGCTCTGGTTTGGCCCCTGCAGTGAACGCAGCAGCCAACAACCAAATGGCGCCTATTGCCAAGCTGATCACTGCGCCTAGCTTTACCGACACAGGTGCTCAGGGGACTTTGTCGCTCACGAATGCTCCTTCTAATGCGCTCGCGACATCGACTGGATTGGCGGCTCAAACTCCCTCTAATCTGAATGCGGGCGTTGATTCGAGCAAAGGTATGGGGCTCATTTCAGGGGGCAACTTCGCCCCCTTCACGTTGGGCAGTCAGATCACTGACTTGAGGCCACTGCCCAGGGTTGAATTGCCGATTGAGTCCATCAAGCGCAGCTCAGTTGTTCAGGCAGAGCCCATAGCACAGACTGAATCACCGATTGTTATGCCCGCAGTTCCTATGGTGATGATTGCGGCTTCAGCTGCATCGGTCGAGGAGAGGGCTGGAAAGGTTACGTTCACGATCAAGTTGTCTGAAAAAACCACACAGCCAGTGACCGTGAAATGGGCGCTTGACGGAGCCAACACGGCTGGAGCGGCTTCAGTGTTACGTGTGCCATCCCGATCTGGTGATCTCCAGTTCAGTCCTGGAGAGGACACCAAAGTCATTGAAGTCGCGATCAATCCCGATTTTGAGCGGCAAACGAGTGGATTTTTTTCGGTGACCTTGCAGTCTTCAGTAGGCGGGATTTTGGGCTCACCATCATCGCAAGTTGTCACCGTCACAGACGTGGCAGCCATGACAGGTACATCGCAAGCCGACAGCATGGTCGGCGGCGGCGCAGCAGACACTTTGGACGGCCGTGAAGGCAATGACACGCTGGATGGCGGTTCAGGGGCTGATGTTTTGTTGGGCGGCAATGGCGACGACGTTTTGTTCTTCGACGCCAACGACGAGACGATTGATGGTGGCGCTGGCAATGACCGTTTGATTATTCGTGATACCACTGCAGATTTGAGCCTCCTACCATCGGGACGACTGGTCAATATCGAAACCATCGATATGACAGGTAACGGGAACAACACCATCACTTTGTCAGATGCAACCATGGTTGACCTGGTGGGCGGGGCAACACCCTCGGTTCTGAATATTTGGGGTAATGCGGGCGACAAACTGGTTCTTACAGACTTGAATTGGGTGGCAGGTCCTGACGATACCGGCGTAGACACGCTTGGCAATGCTGTGACCTACAAAACCTACACGCTCAACGGACGAACTTTGCGCGTTGATGCCGATGTGCAAGTGTCTTTTGAAGCCCGCAGCACCCAAGGTAACGATCTCATCAATGGCGGTGGCAATGCAGACTACATCGCAGCACAAGCCGGTGACGACACGCTCAGCGGTGGTTTGGGCGCTGACACTTTGCTAGGCGGTGCAGGCAATGATGTGATGATATTTGATGCGAATGACGCATTGATCGACGGTGGCGCAGGCAATGACCGACTGGTGGTCACCGATCCTTCGGTTGATTTCACTACCTTGCCGGCTGGTAAGGTGGTCAATGTCGAGACCATTGACCTCTCAGGCAATGGTGGCCAAAGCATCAAATTGTCGGCGGCCAATGTCAATGACATGGTTGGCAACAACACACCCAGCGTTCTCAATGTTTGGGGAGACGCAAACGACAAGCTGGTGCTGACAGACTCAGGCTGGGTCAAAGGTGCTGTCGTTACCGATGGTGGAGTTACTTACCAAACCTACACGCTCAATGGCAAAACCCTGCGCGTGGATGTTAATGTCCAGGTGACCACGTTGCTGGTGGGTACTTCCGGCAATGACACCCTGGATGGCGGACCGAGTCCACAAGTCGTTTTAGCGGGTGACGGCGACGATACGCTGATTTACGACCCAAACGATGCCACCATGGATGGCGGGGCTGGCACAGACACGCTGGTGGTTCGTACAACTCAACTGGACCTCACTTCGCCTCTGAATCGACCTGTGTTGGCTGGTCTGGAAAAAATTCAGCTCGACCCGGCTTTTCCTACACAATTGGCCTTGAACTATGACTCGGTTCTGAGCCTCTCGGACACCAGCAATACCCTTTACATCACAGGCAATGATTCGGACAGCGTCGCTTTGCTGGACACCTGGACTGCGGGTGCAGACAACGGCATTTACAAGACCTTCACCTCAGGCGTATCGCCAAATGTTGTCACCCTTTACATTGAAAGCACCATCAATCTGCTCAAAGGTGTGTCTGGTACCACCAGCAATGACGACGTCATCAACGGAACAGCTGCACCGGAGTTTCTGGATGGTGGCGCTGGCAATGATGTCTTGAATGGCGGTGGTGGCAACGATGTTTTGCGTGGCGGCACGGGTGATGACACTTTGGACGGTGGTGGTCAAACTGACACGGCAGATTACAGCCAGGAAACCAGTGGCATCACAGTCAACCTTGCCGACGGGACAGCAACCGATGGCAGTGGCGGCTCGGACACGCTCTCAAACATTGAAAACATCACAGGCGGTGCTGGTGGTGACAGCCTGACAGGAGGCGGTGACTTCAACCAGTTGGATGGTGGTGCGGGGAATGACCTGTTGAATGGCGGTGGTGGAGATGACACACTGCTGGGTGGTTCAGGCTCTGACACGCTGTTGGGTGGCGACGGCAATGACACCCTGTCGGGTGGCTCTGGTGATGACACACTCAATGGAGGGGCGGGCAGAGATACTGCCGATTACTCGGCTTCTAATGAAGCCGTGGCTGTAGATCTTTTTTCTGGCGCAGCGTCTGATGGGATGGGCGGTACGGATGATTTGGTGAGCATCGAAAACGTCAAGGGTGGGTCCGGCAGTGACACCCTGACCGGTGATGCACAAGCCAACCGCCTCGAAGGTGGTGCTGGCGCGGACACACTGCAGGGTGGGGCCGGAGACGACACACTCGACGGTGGCAGCGGCACCGACCTGTTGAGCTACGCTGCCAACACCAGCAACCAGCCCATCAACGTCAATCTGGCCACCGGTACCGCCACAGACGGTCTGGGTGGCACCGACACCTTGCTCAATCTCGAAAATGTTCAGGGCGGTGCCGGCAACGACACCATCACGGGCAGCAGTGGAGGCAACCAACTCATCGGTGGACTTGGCCGCGATAGCCTCTTGGGTGGCGCTGGCAGCGACACCCTGGATGGCGGTGAAGGCAGCGACTTGCTGGACGGCGGTAGCGACAACGATCTCTTGCAGGGCGGTGTTGGCAATGACACACTGCGCGGAGGGCAAGGCAGCGACACCCTGGAAGGTGGCGATGGCATCGACCTGGCCGACTTCTCCAATGAGTCATCCGCCATGGCCATCAGTCTGGCCGACGGCACCATGAAGTTCGGCAGCACCATCACCGACACCATGACCGGCATCGAAAACGTGGCCGGTGGCACGGACAACGACACCATGGCCGGTGACACCGGCAACAACGAGATTTGGGGCAACGGCGGCAACGACTCGATCAGTGCCGATGCCGGGAACGACTCGGTGCGCGGGGGTTCAGGCAATGACGCACTGGATGGCGGTGCGGGCATTGACACCGTGCTGTACGACGACGTCACCGGACCGGTCGTCATCAACCTCGGCAGCACCAGCATCATTGTCAATAGCACGGTGGTTGCGGCAGGCACGAGCCAAGGCTTTGGCAGCTCCAATGCCGGCATCGACACTTTGCAGAATTTTGAAAACGTGGTGGGCACAGGTGGCGCAGACACCATCGTGGGCAGTGCAGGTGACAACGTCATCGAGGGCGGCAGCGGCGCGGACAGCATCGATGCTGGCGCTGGCAATGACATCATCTACTTTGATGAGGCCGATGCCCGAGTGGATGGCGGTGCAGGCACAGACACACTCAAGATCAGCGCCAGCACCTCTACGGTGGACCTCACACTCACCCGTGACGATGTATTGACCAACTTTGAGGTGATTGATCTGACGGCCACAGGTGGACAGCTGCTCAAGCTCTCAGACGCTGACGTGCGAGCACTGACGACAGCCGCCGTAGATACAAGTGTCAACCCCAACACCACCACTTACTCGCTCATCGTCAAGGGAACGGTAGAGGATTCTGTGCGCATGGTGGGGGCTTCTTGGCCGACCGAACCAAATCAACCCAACGAAACCATCGATGGGGTGGTCTTCAATGTCTACGCTATCACCCAAGGCAACACCATCACCACCCTCAAAATTCAGCAGGGTGTGCCGATCGGCTACCTGTTCCAGGGTACCGAAGGCCCCGAGACGCTGACGGGTGGTGCGGGCGGTGACCAGTTTGAGGGTAATGGGGGTAACGACACCATCATTGCAGGTGGTGGCAATGACAAGGCCGATGGTGGTGCCGGCGATGACAACATCGACGGTGGTACAGGCAATGACACACTGCTCGGTGGCGATGGCCATGACACCCTGCTGGGCGGTGTGGGTGACGACAGCCTGGATGGCGGAACCGGCGATGACAGCCTCAATGGTGGTGAAGGCAACGACACCATTTTGGGTGGTGCCGGCAATGACAACATCATCAGTGCGGAAGGCAATGACTCGGTCAACGCGGGTGATGGCAATGACACCGTGGATGCGGGGGCTGGAAACGACACGGTGGACGGCGGCGCAGGTGATGACAGCATACAGGCGGGGGCTGGCAACGACAGCGTCAATGCCGGTATTGGCAATGACACTGTCAATGGCGGTGCAGGTGACGACACGCTGGATGGTGGTGCAGGCGTTGACCTGCTCGACTACAGCGACAACACCGGTGCCGTCACAGTCAACCTGGTCACAAGCTTGGTCACCTCGACCCAGTCGGGCAATGACACCATTTCCAACTTTGAAAACGTCACGACCGGAGCGGGCAACGACAGCATCACTGGCTCGGACGCTGCCAACCGCATCATTGGGGGTGGTGGTGTTGACACCATCAACGCAGGCGCGGGTGACGACTGGGTGCTGTTCGACAAGAATGACGCCACGGTGGATGGCGGCGCTGGCAATGACGTGCTGGCCATTCAAACCACGGAAACGATTGACTTCACGAATAACACGCTGTTCCCCGACAACAAATATGTCGGATTTGAAGCCATTGACCTGACGAACCCCGCAGGTGTTGCAGGCAACCAAAGCATCAAGCTCGGACTGTCCGATGTCATGGCGTTCTCCAACACCAGCGACGAGCTGAAGATCCATGGCGACGCGGGCGACACCGTCACCTTGGCTGGCAATTGGACGGTGGTGGGCACACAGCCTGTGATCTACAGCAACGGTACCACCCAGCAATACGTCAAGCTGCAGATGAGCGACCCGACCACCGGTAACCCGGTGACGGTGCTGGTCGATCCAGAGGTTGCCGTCAAGCTGATCATCACCGGCACCGAGACCAGCAACACCACGACCAATGGCATCGATACGCTCACCGGCAGCGCTGGCAACGACACGATCCAGGGCCTGTCCGGCAATGATTCGATCGACGGTGGCGCGGGTGCAGACAACATCGACGCGGGTTCGGGCAATGACACCATCATTTACGACGCGGCGGATACCGTGGTCAATGGCGGTGAAGACACTGACACGCTCAAGCTCTCGACAACTGCCAGTGGGCTGATTCTGGACCTGACCACCAGCACCCAGAGCATCACCAACATGGAGGTAATTGACCTGACTGGGAAAACCACATCCCCAGTGGGTAACAACACCCTCATCATCGACCCTGCCAGTCTGGCCGGCATGACACCGGGCTCCAACACCCTGACCATCAATGGCGACACCGGTGACAGCGTATTCCGTGTGGGCACCTGGACTTCAGAATCGACCAATGTCCCTTCTGGATACACCCGCTACAAGACGACCGTTAACACCGTTGACTACTTCCTCAACATCAAGAATGGCATCACCAACGGACACCTCATTGAGGACACCACCCCAGACAATGCGGCTGACCCTGTTCTGAATGGCACCAGCGGTGTTGATTTGATTCGAGGTCTGGATGGCCCCGACGAAATCAATGGTGGTGCTGAAAAAGACTTGATCTACGCCGGTGACGGTAATGACACCATCCTTTTCGACGCAGCCGATGCGCTTGTCGATGGTGGCGCTGGGACCGACACTTTGAAGTCCAGCGGGACAGCCATGGACCTGACTGTGGTGGACGACGCCGTTTTACGGAGCATGGAGGTCATCGACCTGGTCACGGGTGCACCGAATACCGTGCTCACCATGAATGCCACCGACGTCGCAGCCTTGAACTCCGACAAAACCGTCACGGTGCTGGGTGATGGCAGCGACACCGTCGCGCTCCAGGGCAACTGGACACAGGGTGCCGATGACGGCTTCTACAAAGTCTACACCCTCGACGGTTCAACCGTCCGTGTGAAAAATGACGTGCCAGTCACCATCACCTACACGGGCACCAGCTTGTCCGATGAAATGATTTCTGGGGCAGGCCATCAGTCCATCAGCGGTGGCTCAGGCGCTGACTACATCGACGGTGGTGCAGGCAACGACACACTGAACGGTGGGGCAGGTGACGACACCTTGGTCTATGACAGTGCCGATGCTTCCATCATCGGTGGCACAGGCACAGACACCCTCAAGATCACCGGCTCGGGCGTGACGCTGGATCTGACCGACTCTCCTGTTCCCAATAAGATCTCCGGAATCGAAAAGATCGATCTGACCGGTGCTGGCAACAACACCCTGGTCATCACGGCCGACTACCTGAAGGCTTTGTCTGACGAGACCAACACCCTGATCGTGACCGGCGATGCCGGAGACGCCTTCCGACTGGCGGGCATGGGATGGGAGTCCCGTGGCTCCGAACTGGTGGCTGGCATTACCTACAACAAATACGTGGGCGTAGCCAGTGATGGCACCAGCGTGACTTTGTTGGCGGGCCTGAGCCTGGTCAAGGGCGATGAAATTCTGGGCACCAATGCCGTTGATGATCCTCTGGTGGGAACCGCAGGCGGCGACATGGTGCGCGGTCTGGGTGGCAATGACACCCTCAACGGCATGGGCGGTGCTGACCTGCTGTACGGCGGCGATGGTGATGATGTCCTGATCTATGGCAGTGAAGATGTGGTGGTGGATGGCGGTGCAGGTGCTGACACGCTCAAGGTTGAGGCCAATGGCGAAATCATTGACCTGCAGCTTCTGGGGCGTCAAGACGGCGGAACGCTGCGCCCCACGCTGCTGAACCTGGAAACCATCGATCTCAACACCACAGGCGCCAACTATCTGATTCTGGATGGGGCTGCGGTCCGCAGCCTGACTGGAGTGGCTGTCTCGACAGTGGCCGAGCTGACGCTGAAAGGTAACAGTGATGACATCGTTTTCATTGATGACACTTGGACAACCGATACGACAGGTGCGAACCCTGTTATCACACTGAGCAATGGCTCCAAGATCACACTCATGGGAGGGCTTACTGTCAAAGCGCTCGTCAAGGGTGATGCAAACGCGAACAACATCGCTGACACCTTGACCATCGAAGCCATCAAGTCCGGTGCGGGTAAGGACACCATCGTTGGTGGCAGTGGCGTTGACATCATCTACGCAGGTGCTGGTGACGACACGGTTGACTACGACGCCGCTGACATTCGTGTCTTCGGCGAGGCTGGTACAGACACGCTGGTCGTCAGGACTGTTGATTCAGACAATGGCGGCGCCACCACGAACGACGGTGACGTGGACTTCACCTCATCGGCTGGAACCATTTACACCGGCTTTGAAGTCATCAGCATGCGTGGCAATGGCAACCAGACCATCAAGCTCGATGCGCCTTCGGTGTTGGCCATGTCCGACACGGGCAAGATTACGGTCAAAGGTGATCTGGGTGATGTCCTCAAGCTCTACGGTGCCTGGACATCTGAGGGCGTGGAATCGGACGCAGACGGCAAGATCTACAACCTTTTGAGAAAAGGTGACGCGCTGGTCAGCGTGGAGCAGACCATCACTCTGCAGATCACCAACGAACTGGGTTCGACTATTCAGATGGGGACGGAAAACAACGATGACATGAACATCGCCAGCGGGGGCGGCGCTCTGGCGGGCGATGGTGACGACATCATTCGAATCTACAACACCTCTTATACAGGTGTGGATGGTGGACGGGGCTATGACAAGGTTTATTACGAGCTGAACAGTGGCAGCACCAGTGCCATTCGCTACATCGATACCCGTCTGATCCCTCAGACCGGTCTGACAAACGTTGAAGAGATTGACCTTCGACGAGATCATACGGGTCTGACATCGAGTGTGGACTCGCCGCTTAGCTATGTACCTAATCGGATCGCCATTACGCCTGACAAACTGTTGGAAATGACGGATGAAGATGCTGTGCTCATCATCCGGGGTGACACCACGCGTGGGTACCTGACAGATCCTCTTGGCGGTACTGTGCAGGAGCAGTACAACGGCACTTTGAGCTATATCACCCGTGACTCCATCGATCTGGTGGGCAACTGGGGAGACCTGATCAACAACATCTCCACGGTCGAGTACAACGGTGAAACCTTCACCCAGATCATCGCGCCCAATGGAGCGCGACTGTTGTACACACCTGGCATGACGACCACGCCGGTCAACCCTACGCCCCAGCTTTCAGCCTTTTCGGTGGCCTATGACGACGGTGCCTACCTGGTGGGCTCGGGCATTGACCAGTATGCTGGTTGGAAAGTCGAGAACGCTGGTGATGTGAATAAGGATGGCATCGATGACATGATCATCAATGCCCGTGACAAGGCCTATGTGGTCTTTGGTAACGAGTCGATGATGGGCCAGTTCGATTTATCCAATCTTGGGGATCGAGGTTTCTCTATCACGGGTGTGGCCACTGGCGACTTCAGTACAGACACTTGGTGGGGGTATGGGGTGGATTACTCTGAACTCAGTGGATGGGGGGCAGGTAATCGATTTACTTTTCAGCATGGCTTGAGTGCCATTGGGGACATCAACGGCGATGGTATTGCCGACATGGCAGCCACTACGGGGACTCGCGATGTCAAGATCATCTATGGGCGCACCAATTGGAGCAGTTTTGATCTTGGTGCCATGGGCACCTCTGCATCTACGGGCTACAACATCTCATTGGTAGACTTTTACTACCAATCCTATCAATTGAAAGGGATTGTCATCAAGGGTGTTGGCGACGTCAACGGTGATGGTTATGCGGATTTTGTGGTTTCACATTCCGAGGCCTTGAACGGGAGCGATTACAAAGGCTTGGCTTATCTTTTCTTTGGAGGCACGCATCCCGGAGGAAACATCAGCACCAATTCGATGACGGTAAATCGCGGCATAACTTTGCGGTCCGATGCGGTTAATAGCACCAACATTGGCATTGATGTCACAGGACTTGGTGACATCAATGGCGATGGATTTGGAGATATTCTTGTGGGAGGCGCCAACTTCAGTGGTACAGGCGTCAATGGACAAACCGATCACAGTGGCAGTGGGTACATCGTTTTCGGTAAAGCCGATGGTTGGGGTAATACGGTGGTGGTTCAGCGTGACATCACCTCACCGACCCTTACCACCCTAAGCCCGGCTGACAATGCCAATCCAGTGGCACTGACCAGCAACCTGCGGGCTGATTTTTCCGAGTCGATCAAGGCGGGTTCAGGCCTGGTGATGCTTTATAAAGCATCTAATGGCCAGTTGGTCGAGAGCTTCAATGTGGCCACCGGCACTGGCAACATGGGTGGTAAGCTGGTGATTGTTGATAATGTTCTTTATGTCAATCCTTTTGATAAGCTGCAAACCAGCGCCAGTTATTACGTTCAGATTCAGCAGGGCGCCATTCTTGACCTTGCGGGTAATGCCTACTCTGGCATCGCCGAAACGGATACGTCTAGTTGGAATTTCACGGCCACATCGGTAGCGAGCGGTGACAGCGCCAAGCCAACATTGAATTCGACTTTCACATTGCAGATGTCGAATTACACGACCAATGGGGGTTACGATGGCTATCAGCTCACCTCGACTTACAACACAGACAGCACTGCCACAAACGTTAAGCCACGTCCTTCGTATTACACTGGTGCCTATAAGTACGAATTCCAGTTTGGTTTCAGCGAAGCCATTAAGCCTTACGGCACCGTGCAATTGCTGGAAGGCACGACAGTGGTCGAGTCCTTCAATCTGCAAACCGGTGTGGGTTCGCGTGGTGGGACGATATCGATCAACGGCACAGGGGCAGATGGTTCAACGGTGTACCTTAACTCGGCTCTGACGCTCAAAGGCGGTGCGCTGCACACTTTCAAGTTCATCGGTGTCCAAGATGCCGTAGGCAATGAGGTGACTGGTGGAGAAGTTAGCTTCGATTTCACCACGGCGACAGATGCCCGCGCCCCTATGCTGCAACAAACCAATGCGCCTGATTTGGCGATGCGCGGCAATATCGTGGATGGCACGACAGGCGTGTTGGTGGAGTCCAATCTGGTCTTCAAGGCCAGTGAGGCCTTGAAGCTGGGTTCGACAGGGCTTATCAAGATCGTCAATTATTCCGATGAGTCAGCATTCATCACCTTTGACGTGAATGACAAGGTGTTGGGCAGCAACGGGGCTTACACGATCACGGGAACTGGTGGATCCATCTTGACCCTGAATGGTCGCAACTTGACCATTGACCCCGGTCCAGTGTTTGCGTACGGTGCAACATATTCGCTCAAAATCGATGCCGGAGCACTCACCGACCTCAATGATATGGATGTGGTGAGTTCGTCAACCCAATCTAGCTCGGACAGCTTGGGAACCACTTACGCCTACACCGACAAAAACACTCTGAATTTCAGTACCACCAGCGGGCTGTACACGGTCTCTGGTGGCAATGCGGTGGACAAATCACTCAAGGTGGGCATCAACGACAACATTGAGATCACTTTCAGTGAAACCGTGCAGGCGGGTACGGCCACGGGCAACAGCAAATTCATCAAATTGTTTGACTCCTCTGGACGATTGATTCAGAGTTTTGATGTCACATCGATCACGGGGGACATCAGTTTTTCGGGCAACAAGGTGATTCTGAATCCTGCTGCTTCGCTCAAACTGGCCAGTGGTTATTACCTGACGGTTGACAGCGGCGCGGTTGGGGCTACTTACCACGCAGGCACAGTCTACAGTGGAACGTCGAACAACACGACATTGACTTTCAGCACAGAGGCAGCTGTGCAGATCGACCCAGGTCAGAGCAAAAACATAGAGTATTTTCAGGTCCAAAACAGTCCTGCTAATACCTCTACAGCAGAATGGGCGGGCCAGGCGGTTGAGGCCGTTGGGGACTTTGATGGCGACGGTATCAATGATTTTGTCGTGGGCTCCTATCAGAAGGTTTCGGACTCGGCAATTTTGGGTGGTTACGCCTACGGTAAGTTTTACCTGATCTTCGGAAAAGCCGGTGAATGGTCGCCGATCACGACCATTGACCAACTCAAGGCGCAGGGTCGGGTGGTGGAGTTGTACGGCACGGCTACCAACTGGATCACCCGCATTGTGGAGTTTGGCGACCTCAACAAGGACGGCTACGCCGACCTGCTGCTTTCTTCGGGTGGCAAAACACCCAACAGTGACAGCAACAACACCAACGATGCGACCGTCAGCAATGACGGTGATTTGGATGCAGGGTCGGTTTTCGTGGTGTTTGGTCAAGATCGCAGTCAATGGGCACCAAAGACCAGCGTGACCAACTTGGGTGAGCAGGGCATCGAAATCACCGGCGGCTTGCCGCAGGAGCAGTTGGGTTACTCGATCTCATCGGGCGATTTCAACAACGATGGCTGGGTTGACATCTTCATGGGCATGCCGGTCAACCACCGTGACGGCTTTGCTTCTGGTGAAGGCTTTGTGATCAATGGTGGCGATCTGACCCAGTCCCTGATGGAGGTGGGCACCTCGGGTAACGATGTGCTGGTGGGGGACTACAACGCCGACCGTCTGTCTGGCGGCGGGGGTAACGACACCCTGCATGGTTTGGGTGGTGCCGATATTTTGCGGGGCGGTGAAGGGGACGATACCATCACGATTTCCGACCTGAACTTCGTGTTGGTTGACGGAGGTACCAATACGCTTGTTGGCGTCGACACCTTGAAATTCCAGGGTCGTAATATCAATTTAGACCTGACAGGTTTTGCTGGTGCCAGCATCCGCAGCTTCGAGAAAATCGACATTACCGGCGACGGTGCCAACAGCTTGATTTTCAATTACCGAGAAGTGATCTACCTGCTGGAGCGGCAGCTGTCGCAAGCTTATGGCCAGAACTACACTTTTACTGTCGACGGCAACAACGATGACCGACTGACGATTGAAGGCCCTTGGGCTGTCGTGGTCACGGGCGCGGAGTATGTGACCTACGCGTTGGATGGTATCTACCTCAAGGTAGACAAAGACATTACCACCAATGTTGCAGGTTGGACCATTCCCTACCCGAGCGCCACGATTGACCTGATGGGCACAAATTATCCAACCTACAACAGCACTTCCAAGGAAGGCCTGCGCGTCAGTAGCTTGACCGGGATCAGTACGGGATCGGATGCCATTGGTGGTAGCTATATGGTCAATATCGGTGATGTGAACCGAGACGGCTATACCGACTTTGCGTACCGTGACTACCAGGTAACTGGCACTTCACTGCCTTATGTTTGGCGGGGATGGCGGTACGACGCTAATTACAACTGGGTGTATGACTCTTCTGCCAACACCACCACTGGCTATTTTTACAATGGAAATGTCAATGTCGTTTATGGCAAAGCAGGTGGCATCGGTGACGTCAATCTGACGAATTTGACTGCAGGAGGAGCGACTGGAGGCATGAGATTGACGGGGTCGGCTAGCATCAGCGACCAATTCGGTCAGGGGCTGGCTAACCTAGGTGATATCAATGGCGATGGCAAAGACGATCTGATGATCATCGCGCCATACAGCAGTGACACCTTCACCTTCACCGAAGGGAAGAGCACTACGGGCAGCTCCGCTACCTGGCAATCTGACAGTTGGACGGCGTCCAACAATGGACGGGTTTATTTGTTTCTGGGTGGCAATTCATCACTGGATGACGTGGGTACGAACGTCAATGTCACCACCAACACCCTGAACAACGACTATCCCGGTTTGGACGCAGCGCGAACTTCGGGGTTCCCGACCACCTACACCACGTCCCCTATCGCGACGACAGATCTGCCCAACGAGAGTTCAAACGAGACATCCTCCACTACGAACGCCACCACGGTGTATTCCTACACAGGTGTCTCCGACGTGGCCGATGTAACCCTCAACGGCTCGGCAGGGCAGTCCCTTGGCTCCACTTGGCAGCCCGTGGGCGTGGGCGACGTCGACGGGGACGGTTACGGCGACTTCATCACGGGCGCCAGCAATGGCTATCTGATTTTCGGAAAAGCCAATTGGTCAGATGCTTCTAGCCTGAGTGCAGACCCCACCACGTGGTCAGGTGTTCGGGCCGTGAGCATTGGCAGTTGGAGTGACGGTGTCCAGGCCGCTGCTGACATGAACGGTGACGGTTATGCCGATTTCATGCTGGGCAACGCTGGCTACCGCTATTTGGTGCTTGGCAGCAAATCGGCAGACTGGGTGTACAGTGGTTCAACGCAGATTTCTTTTTACAACGGGAATATCACCTCGGTCCTCAATGGCACCAGCCGTCCCTTGGCCACGCAGATCAACCCTGAGGCTGGCTTTTCTCTAAACAACACTACGGGTGAAGTGCTCTATGCCGCCAACATGAAATCGCTGGGCGATCTCAATGGCGATGGCTACTCGGATTTTCTGTTCGGTAGCTATTACCTCAACGACTATAACGCAAAGGACAACGGTGGCGCCTATGTGCTGTTTGGCAAGGGGACGGGATGGGGTAGCACGATCAACCTCGGGACGTTGGCCGCCGACGGAGCGGGTTTCAGGATCACGGGCTCTGTCGATGTAGCCTACGCAGGCTACAACATGACAGCGGCTGGCGATGTGAACGGTGATGGGTTAGATGATTTCGTCGTCACAGAATATGGTGATGCCGAAGGCAACAACGGAACTGCCGGTGCCGGCGGATCGGCTTATCTGATTCTGGGCCGCCAAAGTGGCTGGAAGGACATCAATCTGCTGGAGGTACAGGAATACGGCATCCAGTTGCTCGACGGTGGTTGGTCTACCTATGGCTGGCAGAGTTTGGGTGATCTGGATGGTGATGGTTTTGATGACCTGGGTTACTCGACAAACAGTGGCGCCAAGATCTTCTACGGTACCTCTTACCTAAGCTACGGCACTAATGTAGGTGTTCAGCATGCGGCCTATACGATCAATAACAACGGCACACCTGCAGACGCCAGCGATGACTATATTCAGGGCTATACCTTGAATGCAAACCTAGGTGCATCCATGACGCCTAACCCCTTGTTGAGCATGGACCGCTTGATTGGCAATGGTGGTAACGACACCCTCAACGGTGACGGTGGTCGTGACGTGCTGATCGGCGGCGCTGGCAAAGACACGTTGAAGATCGCTGATGGCAATTTCTTCAAGCTCGATGGCGGGACCGGCGTCGACACGGTGTTGATTCAGCAGACCACTGCTGCCAATCCGTTGACGATTGATTTCACCACGATCATGAATTCGCGCATCGAAAACATCGAAGTGCTGAAGTTAGGTGATGGCACCCAGTCGGTCAAGCTCAATGCGCTGGATGTGCTGAACATGACCGGCGAAGCCAACACTGCTGTTGTGGACACAAACTATCAGAAGGGCAATGTTTTGGTCATTGATACGGGTGCGGGATCTGGATCTGACACGGCCGATACCGTTGAGTTGGCGGGTGTTGGCTGGTCTGACACCGGCGTTGACACAGCAGTGACTGGATTGACGGGTACTTTCTCTGTGTATCAGAACAGCACCAAGAACATTTATGTTCTGGTGGACGCCACTGCAACCTTGAGCTGATTCAATGACAGTTCAAGAAGTACAACAGTCCCCCGTGGGGGGCGATCCAGGTGAGCCAAGCCTGACCCGTTTGCAGCAGCTGAAAAGCCTGGCTGTTACAGGTCAAGACTTGACTAAAGTCTGGGGCAGTCGCTTGTGGCATTTCCTCACTGCCAAAGATGAGGCCGCTTATGAGTTGGCTGTAGCACCGCAACTCGCCGCTGAAGCCCCTGGGCGCGACTGGTTACAACATCTGTTGTTTCAGATGCGCCCTGCATATCGGCAAACTGTGGTGATGGCCTTGGTCATCAACATTTTGGCCTTGTTGACGGCGCTGTTTTCTTTGCAGGTATACGACCGGGTTGTGGCCCACGCGGGTTACTCTTCTTTGGTGGCCTTGGTATTGGGCATGCTGTTTGTGGTGGTGGTGGATTACACGATGCGCCATGGCCGAGCGCTGCTTTTGCAGAGAGTGGGTGGGCGTCTGGAAGTGGCCATCGCCAGAAGCGTTTTTCAGCGCTTGATGCATTTGCCTGCGCTGGAGTTGGAGAAGCGCAACGCCACCTATTGGCAATCGGTTTTTCGCGATATTGAGTTGGTGCGCTCGACGTGTTCTGGTGGCATGGCTTTGCTGATCATTGATCTGCCATTTTTGCTCTTGTCCTTGATCATGATCGGTATCATCGCTTTGCCGGTGTTGCCTGTTGCCTTGTTGACACTGATTGCTTTTTGCGTATTGGCGTGGTTTGCCGGTCGTGACACGCAAGACAAGAACCAGCAGGAAAAAGAGCGCATGGTGTCTCGTGATGCCACCATTGCGGAATTGGGTCTGGCGCGTATCCACCTCAAAGCCATGGGGGCAGACACTGCTGCTACGCAGCGATGGGAAACCCATTACGCCCGATGGATGGCCGATTCATTGGAACGCAGCCGTGAGAGTGACCGTTACCGCGACCTGGCCACCGAGATGACGGTTTTGAACACGGTGGTGGTGACCAGTGTGGGTGCCTTGGCCATTCTCAGCCAGCTCATGACGATGGGTGCCTTGATTGCCGCCAATATTTTGGGCGGCAAGATGGTGGCCCCTTTGGTTCAATTGGTAGGTCAGTGGCGGTCATGGGGGCAGTTTCTGGCCGCTAAAAAGCGCTTGGGTGAACTGCTTGACATCCCACTGGATCGTACGGAAACCGATGTGCGCATGCCACGACCTTCTGGTACCTTGGTCATGGAGAACATCAGTTTTTCCTATCCGGGCAGCAAGCATTCTCAAATTCAGGAGTTGTCTGGTCAGTTGGGCCCGGGTGGTCTGCATGCCATTGTTGGGCCCAATGGCAGTGGTAAATCTACTCTGCTCAAATTGCTCCGTGGCTTGTATGTGCCGGTTCAAGGTCGCGTGTTGCTCGATGGTGCTGATATGGCCCAGTTTGCACACAGGGATTTAGCACGTTGGGTCGCTTACTTGCCGCAGCAGGTGCAATTGCTGTCGGGCACTGTCAGGGACAACATCGCGATTTCTGATCCGGATGCGGATGATGCCCTCATTGTGCGGGCGGCCAAGATGGCTTGTGCCCATGACTTTTTGATTGATCTGCCTGATGGCTATGGCAGCCAGGTGGGTGATGGAGGCGGGCGTTTTTCTGGTGGGCAGCGCAAGCGCATTGCCATTGCGCAAGTGCTTTTGCACGACCCAGCGGTTCTGTTGCTCGACGAACCCACTGCCGATCTGGACCCGGTGGCAGAACAGTCCTTCGTGAGCACACTCAAAGACATGGCGAAAGATCACACTATCGTGGTGGTCACGCACAGTCCGTATCTCTTGCGGCAATGTCAAGGAATCATGGTGATGGACAAGGGCAAACTGCTGATGGCCGGCCCTGCGGCCAAAGTCCTGCCCAAGTTGGGGATTGCACCTGTTCAGACTGCGCAGGAGGTGTCCAATGTCTAAGCGTTGGCCACTCGATGACGTTGTCGAACAACATGGTGAGCCTTATTGGCGTTTGTGGGATCGGCGTATTTTGTTTTTTATGCTGCTCCTGCTGCTGTGGACTTTTGTCGCCCACTTGGACCGCGTGATCACTGCGCAGGGCAAAGTGGTGCCTTATGACAAAGTCAAGGTCATCCAGCATTTGGAAGGCGGCATCATCAAAACCGTTTTGGTGAGAGAGAATCAGGAAGTCAAGTTGGGTGAGCCTTTGGTCGAGCTTGACTTGGCGATGGGGGGGGTCAATGGTGCCGAGTTGAACGCGCGTATGGCGTCGTTTCGTCTGGCACAAATTCGACTGCAAGCCGAAGCCATGGGCACCGAGGCGCGGTGGCCATCCGATCTGGATCCCGCTTACCAGCCAGTGGCAGATGCTGAACGATCCACATTCCAAGCCCGACGCGCTGAACACATGAACACCTTGTCCGCCATTGATGGGCAGATCACCCAAGGTCGACAGCGTGTCGCAGAGTTGCGCGCAAGGTTGGCTTCTCTGGAGGCCAGTTTGCGCATTGCTCAGCAAGAGTTGGCCATTTCCGAAGGTTTGGTCAAAGACAAACTGGTCTCACAACTGGAACACTTTCAAAGGCGCACTGCAGTAGAGCGACTGACAGGTGACATCGAAAGTACCCGTCAGGCGATTCCTGGTGCACAAGCTGGCATGGATGAAGCCATGGCACGCCGCCGCGAGGAAGAGTCCAAGTTCCGACGTCGCGCAACCGATGAGCGCACCGAGTTGGAGCGGAAAATGGCCAGCCTGACTGAGGACCTGAACCGTGCACAGGATCAAGAGGGGCGCGCCATCATCCGTGCACCGATTGATGGCGTGGTGAAAAACGTCAAGTACCAGTCGGTGGGGAACGTGGTCAAGTCCGGGGAGCCCATCATGGAGGTTGTGCCCTTGAAAGACCAATTGGTGGTGGAGCTCAAACTCAGTCCTGCTGATCGTGGCTTGGTGATGCTGAACCAGGCCGCTTTGGTCAAAGTGTCAGCTTATGACTTTTACCGTTACGGGGGCTTGGACGGCCATGTGACTGCTATCGGTGCAGACACCGATTCAGGTCGCAACGAAGAGCAGTTTTATCGTGTGGTGGTGAGTACCAAGCGATCTCACTTGGGTAATACAGCTGGCGTGATGCCGATTTCACCTGGTATGACAGCCGAGGTGGATATCAAGGTCGACACCCAGTCTGTATTTTGGTCTTTGCTGCGTCCCGTCATGAAGCTCAAACACGAAGCTTTCCGTGAAATTTAACCTTCCTTTTTACAAGACCCTAGGTCAGGAGAAACCATGAAAAAATCAAATTTGAATGCAGTTGCCACATTGGTACTCAGCCTGTTGGCCATGCAAGCCAATGCGGGCCCTCTGGAGGCTGAACTGAAAAATGTTCTGGAAATCCACCCAGCGATCAAGGCAGCTCGGCTGGCAACACAGGCATCGCAAGACCGTCTGGCCGCAGCAAAGGGCGCTTACTATCCTAAAGTCATCTTCTCAGGTGACACGGGTAAAGAAGACATCACGACCACTTCTTACAGTCAGGGCGTTCCGAGTGCGACACCTTCTGCTTCTGATCTGAACAGAAAAAAAGTCGGCCTGTCTGTGGAGCAAAGTCTCTTCAATGGCGGGCGTCGTGAAGCATCGGTAGATTTGGCCAGCATCGACAATACCTTGCAGACCAAAAACTACGAGACACAAGTGCAAGATGTGCTGATGGAGGCCATTGCTGCTTACTTGCAGGTGGCAAGATATCAGACCTTGATCGGTCTGGCCAAGCTGAACGAAGAGACCACACAGCAACAACTCGACCTGGAAAGCAAGCGTGTCCAGGGCGGCGCTGGCATTGCTGTAGATGTGTTGCAAGCGCGCAGTCGTTTGCAAATTGTGCGTGAGCGTCGCGTGTTTTATGAACAAGGTCTGCGCGATGCCTCTGCCAACTACGAGCAGGTTTTCGGTCGCCCACCCGTGTTGGCCGCCATTCAGGATTTCGGTGCGTTCGAAGAGAAGTTGCCTGGAAACATTGTGACGGCGCTTGAGCGGGGCATGGCCAATAACCCACGCCTGAAGGCTGCCGCTTTACAAATCGAGCGTGCCAAAAAATCCATTGATATGGAGAAGTCGGCATTCGCGCCCACCGTGGATTTGGTGGCCATGCGTGCTTCAGAACGTAATGTGAGTCAGTTGGCTAAAAAGGAAGAAACATCCTTGTTGCTCAAATTCAATTGGGTACTCTTTTCGGGCAATGACACCACCAACCGCACAGCTGCAGCTGTGAAAGAACGTGACGAACAAGAAGCACGTGAGTCCATCACAGCCAACAAAATCAAGGAAATGATCCGCATCAATTGGAACCAATTGATGAACGGCTCTGAGCGTTTGGAGTTGCTCGACAGTGCTGCGAAAATTGCCAAAGATGTCATGGAAGATCGCAAGCGCCTGCGCGATGCAGGCAAGGAGTCGGCGATCATTGTGCTCGATGCCGAAGTGGAGTACTACGGTGTCCTGGCCAATAAAGTCAATGCCTTGTATGACACCAAAATTGGCAGCTACCGCTTGCTTTCAAGCTTGGGAGAGTTGACGCCTGAAGCATTGGGTTTAGATGGGCAATTTGCCATCAGTGTCAAACCATTGGCTGTTGATCTGGCTCAGATCGCAGCCCCCATCAGCAAAAAATAAAGCGACAGCCATGTCGCTGGGGGCTCAAATCACTTGTATGGACACACACAATTGGTAGCCATGCCCTCTGACTGATTCGATGCAGGTTGCGCTGGCACCTGCGTCGATCAGTTTTTTGCGCAGTCGCACGATGCGCACTTCCAGGCTGGCTTTGGGGTAAGTGTCGAGATTCAAGCCCAGTGTTTCAGCAATCTGCCAATACGCGATGCGCAAGCCTGGTGCTCGGCTGAACGCTGACAGCAAGGCAGTTTCCGATGCGGTCAGCGGGACAACCTTGCCGCCTGGTTTGCTCAGTTGCATGAGTTGCTGGTTCACTGTGAACAGTTGCGTTTGGTGCTGTTCAAGCAGGCTGCTGATGCTCTGACGGCGACGACCCAATGCGGCGACTGCTGCGCACAACTCGGGCACTTCCACTGGCTTGCTCATGTACAGGTCTGCTCCCCTGGCATAGCCTTCCAGTTTGTCTTGAAGGCCAGACCGTGCTGTGACAACAATCAGCCCGGCAAGTGGATAGGCTGCGCGTACGCGCTCTGTCAGACTCAGGCCATCTTCTCCAGGAAGATTCAAATCAATCAGGAAAATGTCAGCAGGTTGCCCTGCAGCAACGTCCTCCAGTTCTTCAGCACATGAGAGGTCTGTCACATGGTGGCCAGCCTCTTCCAAGGCTTGCTTGACCATTTTTCGAAGGATGTCATGGTCTTCCACCAAGACAATGTTCAGATGGGATTGAGAGGTAGCCACAGTTCAAATTGGACAAGGTGATGGGTGGGGCGGTAGCTCAGTCTGCCGCGTAGACTTTTAGCCAGGTGCTGTGCCAGGAAAAGACCCAAGCCTGAGCCTGATTCCCGTTGCGCGCCGGAAGACCTGTAAAACTTGTTGAACAGCAATTCCGAATCTGGCCAGCCAGCCACGCCCGGCGTGTTACTGATGAATAAGCTCAGTCCGTCTTGATCTTGTTCACGGTGCGGTTTTAAAACGATCTCGATGGGGGTGAGTGGGTCGCTGTATCTGGCGGCGTTGTCCATCAGGTTGCTGAGGACAATCTGAAACAATTGCCGGTCGCTGTTGAGTTCAGCTATCGTGGGGAAGTTGAGTTGAAGTCTGTCCTTAAGACCGGGGATGACTTGACTCAACTGATCGATCATTTGTTGCAGATCAATTTTTTCTATGGTTTGTTTGAGGTCAATTTCGCCCATGCGATCAGCTTGCACGCAGCGTTCGATGATGGTTTTCATCTCTTGGACAGCTTGACCTGCCAAGGCCAGGTTTTCTGCCCGGTTACCGCGTGTTCCAAGGGCTATTGAGACCACAGAGAGTGGCGTTTTAAGCTCATGCATGAGCATGTTCAGAAATTGTGACTGCTCGTTACGGCGTTGTTGTTCCAGTTGAATGTCTTTTTGGGCTTTTTGCAGCTTCCATTCGGTGCGTTGGTTTTCAAGGGTTTGCCTTTGGCCTCTTAAAAAAAGCATAACCGTCATCGCCAACCCGGTCACCATGCCATGAACGATCAGGATATACAGTGTCCATGCTTCATTTTGCATCCAGCCTACAATGCCCAGCAGTGCAAAAAATAGCACGCCCATCAGTACAAAGTAGTAACCGAGCATCACTCTGCGAGGAATAAGCTGAACCACTGAAGCATCCGGTTTGCAGGACCAGGCGACGGCCAGCAAAAGCACAATGATGATTTGCAAGGAGTGAATGGTGAGTTGCAACGCCAGTCGCTCGTAACCCATCAAGAAAAGAACCAGCAGGCCAAGGCTCAGCCAGCTAGCGGCTTTGAACAGTTTCAGCAGAGTGGGGTTGGGGTTGTAAGTGGACAAAAATGCGCTGTCAAATCTTGCGCCCAGAAAAATCGTGGTTGTTACGCTGATGGAAAACGCGTTGTCAAAGAATGCCGGGGGCAGCCAGTCTGACAGCAGCAAGTTTGGCATGCCCAAAAATGCAAACCCGTAGTAGGCGAAACTGATGTGCCTTAAAAGATAGGCCCCCAGCACATGGTCTCGTTGAACCCACCAGGCGGACATCAGCACCACAAGCATCAGCAACAAAATGGCCGAATGCACGGAGGCCCAGAATATTTCCTGGGTGATCGACCAAGCGAGTTCGTCAGTTGACTGAACTTCAAGATGTAGCCTGTGCGTACTGGTGGTTTCCAGACGGAGCCAGATATCACGTGGACTGTTGTGAGGCCGCAGTTCGATGGTATGGCCCAGAGCACGAAAAATTGTTTTGTGGACCGGATGGTGATCGCCTACCTTGACCGTGAAAGCTGGACTGAGCGGGTCGTGAACAGTGACTTCATCCAACCAAGCAGGCGTGATGCGCAGCCCAAGGGGTCTTTCACTGGCGGCTATGCGCAAACGGACCCAGTGAGCTGAGTCGGTGTAACCCCTACTGAGATCACCTTGGTATGGCGTGTAAATTTGCTTTTGGGCTGAGTCGAAATCGGCCAGAGTACTGTCGTCTTGCCAGTACGCACGTTCCAAAATATATGAGCCGTTTTCAGAGGCAAATGTCTGACCAGGCATCAGCCCTGCAAGGATTAAAACGCCCACGAACACGCTTTTGCACAAGGGCAAAAAAGTGCGATGGAGGTATTGCAAAATTTTTGGCATCGGCTGTTAAGGGCTTTACTGTTCAGCATAACGTTGATTAAAGCCTACGTTTTCCTACCTCTTCTCTTTGAAGGTTACCGTCGACTGAAACTGACTGTCTAAACTTAAAAGTGCCGAATCAAAATTTGCAATTACATAGACGTAAAAGCTGAATATTTCAGTTGCAGAGCAATAAGCGGTTATCTTCGCTATTGTTTATATATGAATCTAAAGCTATTGCTGTCAAAAAGATGCTCGACGGAGTGATGTGAATTTAATTACGATCAACCAGAGACGGGGTTTCAGCGCAGCTCAATCTGGCAACTCAAGCCGTAACCAAAGCCGCGCAATGTTCGGATGGCGTCATCCGGGGCACCGCAAAAACTCAGTTTTTTGCGCAATGTGCTGATGCGCATTTCCAGGTTTGCAGGAAGCAAGCCTTTGTCTTTGGTGTCGACCAGCTGCATGGCCTGCCAGCGTTCAATTTTTTGGCCAGCCGAGCGGCACATCGCCGCCAGCAACTGGCCTTCGCCATGCGTCAGCGATGTCTCGGCTTTGGGGCCACTGAGGCAAAGGGTTTGGCTGTTGAACAGCATGTCGGCCTTGGGCAATGGGGCGCTGGCCTTGAGGCGCCTAG
>JACCDT011726516.1_pt1 | contig 24676 bp, 22 predicted proteins | sample 7446291 | NCBI WGS metagenome assembly JACCDT01 (sample SAMN15323446, study PRJNA562643) | freshwater metagenome | isolation source: river surface water | place: USA:Blue River Watershed | collected 2017-08-17 | reverse complement strand
CCCCGCACTTCATTGATGATCCGGTTCGACACCTTGCCCAGCAGCTCGTGCGGCAAGTGTGCCCAGTGCGCGGTCATGAAGTCTTGCGTCTGCACCGCGCGCAGTGCGACCACGTATTCATACGTACGACCGTCGCCCATCACGCCCACCGACTTCACTGGCAGGAAGACCGCGAAGGCCTGGCTGGTAGCGTCGTACCAGTTCTTGTGGAAGTGACCCACACCCGGATTTTCAGCCAGCTCCTGTGGCAGCGGGATCGCAGTATTGCGCAGCTCTTCGATGAAGATTGCATCGGCGCGGCGCAGCAGGTCCGCAAATTCCATCTTCACTTCGCCGAGGATGCGCACGCCCAGGCCCGGGCCCGGGAACGGATGGCGGTAGACCATGTCGTGCGGCAGGCCGAGCGCCACGCCCAGCTTGCGCACTTCATCCTTGAACAGGTCGCGCAGCGGCTCGAGCAGCTTCAGGTTCAGCGTCTCCGGCAGGCCACCGACGTTGTGGTGGCTCTTGATCGTGTGCGCGCCCTTCTTGCCCTTGCCCGCGCTCTCGATCACGTCCGGATAGATCGTGCCCTGCGCCAGCCATTTCGCATTCTTCAGCTTGCCGGCTTCGGTCTGGAACACTTCGACGAATTCCTTGCCGATGATCTTGCGCTTGGCTTCGGGGTCGGCGACGCCGGCCAGCTTGCTCATGAACTGTTCGGTGGCGTCGACATGCACGACCTTCACGCCGAGGTTCTTGGCGAACATGTCCATCACCATCTGGCCTTCGTTCAGGCGCAGCAGGCCGTGGTCGACGAACACGCAGGTCAGCTGGTCGCCGATGGCGCGGTGGATCAGCGCCGCGGCCACGCTCGAATCGACGCCGCCCGACAGGCCGAGGATCACCTCGTCGTTGCCAACCTGCTTGCGAATGGCTTCGATCGCTTCCGACACGTAGTCGGGCATGTTCCAATCGGCCTTGCAGCCGCAGATCTCGTGCACGAAACGGCTCAGCATCGCGGCGCCCTGCAGCGTGTGCGTGACTTCCGGATGGAACTGCACTGCATACATGCGGCGCTCTTCATCGGCCATGCCGGCGATCGGGCAGCTTTCGGTCGAGGCCATCAGCTTGAATCCCGGCGGCAGGTCGATGACCTTGTCGCCATGGCTCATCCAGACCTTCAGCATGCCGTGGCCTTCAGGCGTCACGAAATCATTGATGTCCTTCAGCAGCGCGGTATGGCCGCGTGCGCGCACTTCGGCATAGCCGAACTCGCGCACCTTGCCGTTCTCGACCTTGCCACCCAGTTGCGCGGCCATGGTCTGCATGCCGTAGCAGATGCCCAGCACCGGCACACCCAGTTCGAACACGGCCTGAGGCGCGCGCGGCGTGTCGCCTTCGGTCACCGAGCTGGGGCCGCCGGACAGGATGATGCCGGCCGCACCCGAGCTGCGGATGAAATCGTCGGACACGTCATACGGATGGACTTCGGAGAACACGCCGGATTCGCGCACGCGGCGCGCGATCAGCTGGGTGACTTGCGAACCGAAATCGAGGATGAGGATCTTGGAATGGGACATGGCAGCAGGAACAGTCTGGATGGCTGGAGACGCAAACCGCGTCATGCCCGCGGAAGCGGGCATCCAGTGGCGTAAAGACACTGGGCTCCCGCGTACGCGGGAGCGACGGCTTACGGTTATTCGGTGCGCTTAGTCGGCGCGGTAGTTCGGCGCTTCTTTGGTGATCTGCACGTCATGCACATGCGACTCGCGCATGCCGGCCGACGTGATCTCGACGAACTCGGCCTTCTGGCTCAGTTCATCGATGGTCGCGCAGCCGCAATAGCCCATCGACGAGCGCACGCCACCGACCAGTTGGTACAGGATGGCCAGCACGCTGCCCTTGTAGGGCACGCGGCCTTCGATGCCTTCGGGGACCAGCTTGTCGGCGTTGTTGGCGGCGTCCTGGAAGTAGCGGTCGGCCGAGCCATCGGACATCGCGCCCAGGCTGCCCATGCCACGGTAAGACTTGTAGCTGCGGCCCTGGAACAGGATGACTTCACCCGGCGCCTCTTCGGTACCGGCGAACATGCTGCCCATCATGACGGTCGATGCGCCCGCGGCGAGCGCCTTCGAGATGTCGCCGGAGAAGCGGATGCCGCCATCGGCAATGCACGGCACGCCGGTGCCTTCGAGTGCTTTCGCAACATTCGAAATCGCCGTGATCTGCGGCACGCCGACGCCGGCGACGATACGGGTGGTGCAAATGGAGCCGGGGCCGATGCCGACCTTGACCGCGTCAGCGCCTGCATCCAGCAGCGCACGCGCCGCATCAGCCGTGGCGATATTGCCGCCGATGACTTCGACCTGCGGGTAGCGGCGCTTGACCCACTTTACGCGGTCCAGCACGCCTTGCGAATGACCGTGTGCGGTATCGACGACCACGACATCGACGCCGGCGGCAACCAGCAGCTCGATGCGTTCGTCATTGTCCGGGCCCACGCCGACGGCAGCGCCGACGCGCAGCTTGCCTTCGCTGTCCTTGGAAGCGTTCGGGTGTTCGGTGGACTTGCTGATGTCCTTGACGGTGATCAGGCCGCGCAGCTCAAAGGCATCATTCACGACCAGCACGCGCTCGAGGCGGTGCTTGTTCATCAGGCGCTTGGCCTCGATGGGATCGGCGCCCTCTTTCACGTAGACCAGCTTCTCGCGCGGGGTCATCTTGTTGCGTACTTCGGCGTCGAGTTCTTCCTCGAAGCGCAGGTCGCGGTTGGTGATGATGCCGACCACGGTCTTGCCCTCGACGACAGGGAAACCGGAAATGCCATGCTGGCGCGACAGTGCGATGACTTCGCGCACCTTCATCGTCGGCGGAATGGTAATCGGGTCACGGACGACGCCGGCCTCGAAGCGTTTGACCTTCGAGACTTCGCGCGCCTGTTCGCGTGCGGTGAGGTTCTTGTGGACGATGCCGATGCCGCCTTCCTGGGCGATGGCGATCGCCAGGCGTGCTTCGGTGACCGTGTCCATCGCAGCCGAGACCAGCGGGATCGACAGCTTGATGTTGCGGGTCAGGCGGGTGTGGAGCGAAGTGTCTTTGGGCAGGATGGCCGAGTAGGCCGGAACGAGTAGCACGTCATCGAAGGTGAGTGCTTTCTGGATCAGACGCATGGGGATTCCTGTAGGCGCAAAAGCGAATTATACAGAACTCGCCCGCCCCCTGCCCCGAAACGCTGGCCGCCCGGCCGCCGGCGGCCGGATGTCAGCCACCGGATGTCAGCGACCGGCCGCCGCCTGTTGCTTGTGCTTTGCGCGTCGGCGACGGGAATCCTTCGGGTCGGCCAGCAGCGGCCGGTAAAGCTCGATGCGGTCGCCGTCACGCAGCACCGCGTCCGGTGTTTTCAGTTTGCCAAAGATGCCGACCTTCGCTTGCGAAAGGTCCGTTGGCAGGTTTTGCGCTTCAAGGTGCTTTCCCAGTCCGCTGGCCGCCAGCGCATCGGCGATGGTCGAGCCGGCTGGCAGTGTGAGCGTTTCGAGATACGCGGCAGCGGGCAGCGCATGGCAGACCTGTACGGTTACCGTTGCCTCAGCCATAGACCACCTCGGCGCGCTTGCAGAAGGCATCGACGAAGCTGTCGGCGATTTTCGAGAACACGGGGCCGATAAGCTTTTCGAGGATCTTGCTGGAAAACTCGTAGTGCAGGTCGAACTCGATCTTGCACGCATCGGCACGCAGAGGCTTGAATTGCCAGGTACCGTCAAGCTGGCTGAACGGCCCCTCGACCAGCGTCATCTGCATGCGGTTCGGTGGCTCATGCGTGTTCTGCGTGGTGAAGCTCTGCTTCACGCCGTGGTAGTTGATCTGGATGGCGGCCACCAGCCGGTCCGACGCGCGTTCGCGCACGTCGACGCCGCCGCACCAGGGCAGGAAGGCCGGATAGTCTTCAACCTTGTCGACGAGGGCGAACATTTGTTCGGCGCTGTAATTGAGCAGGACAGATTTGTGGACGACTGCCATGATGCCGTTTGATAAAATCAAGGGTTCGAATTCTAACCCGGCCGGGCGCGAGCCCTGCCTGCCCTCCCTACCCACACGCCTGCATGAGCATCGTCGACAACAAGAAAGCCTTCCACGATTACTTCATCGAGGAACGCTATGAAGCCGGCATGGCCCTCGAAGGCTGGGAGGTGAAAGCCATCCGCGCGGGACGTGCGCAGCTGAAAGAGGCCTACGTCATCATTCGCAACGCAGAGATCTACCTGTTCGGCGCGCACATCAGCCCGCTGGCGACAGCGTCGACCCATGTGAACCCGGATCCGGTCCGCACCCGCAAGCTGCTGCTGAAGGCCGAAGAGATCAAACGCCTGATCGGCAAGGTCGAGCGTTCCGGCTATACGCTGGTGCCGTTGAACCTGCACTACCAGCGTGGCCGCATCAAGTGCGAGATCGGTCTCGCCAAGGGCAAGAAGCAGCACGACAAGCGCGACACCGAGCGCTCCAAGGATGCACAGCGCGAGATCGCGCGCGTGATGAAGCAGAACCGGCGCTGATGCGCTGATCCATGCAGACGCCGCCCCGGCGCAAGCATCCGTAGTACGCTGGCGAAGCATCGCAGCCGGGCCCTGTTGCGAATGGCGAACCCGCGTCACGCCACCTACCTCCAGTCGAGAACCCTGCGAGGTGGCCATGAACCCGAAGATTTCTCACGTCCAGATCCAGGACGCCGTGTCTGGTGGCCGCTGGTATGCGAAGGAAGTGGCCAGCGCCGACAAATCTGAAAAGACGCTGGTGTTTTTCCAGCGCGAAGGCCCGCGCAGCCTGAAAGACCTGATCACCGACAAGCTGCAGGGTGTCAGGAGCGGCCGCTCGGTCGCCGAAAAGCACATGAGCGCCCTTGGCCTGCCGACGACAGGTTCGATCAAAGCCGACGCGCCGGCCCGCCTGACTGAGGCGGCACTGGACCAGCACCTGAAAGCCGCCATCCAGCAGGTGCGGCAGCAAGTGCACGCCCCGACCGGGCAATCCCGGCCGGCAGATGGCCTGGCGCCGGGAGTGTCGCTGCGCGATGCAATGACGTCAAAGGACAAGGCCAACCGGGATGCTTTTTGCGACAAGCTATGGAGCAGCTACACGGGTTCGACCAGCAAGACGGACTTCATGCAATTGGCCAAGGATGCCTACGCACTGGCCAATGGAAAGATGACCTTCAGCGACCCCGCGCTGACGCAGAAAGCGGCGGACTTCCTGAACGATGTGGCCGGCCATAACTCGCAGACCGACCGGCTCCCCGGCGAATTCTCTGCGCTGCAGAGAGCGTTCGCCCGGCGTGCCAGCGAGGCATCTGCGCCTGCGGAAATCGCGGCGGCAGTTCCACTGGAAAGCAGCTTGCTGCAAGCGCTGAACAGCGGTGACAAAGAAGGCTTCTGCGACGCGATCACGCTGGAATTCGTGCGCGTGCGGGCCGACAAGCCCGACTGGAATCCGGAGATGGAAACCCTGGCCTTCCGCGCGCGCGTGGCGCTGGCCTTCGACATCGCCAAGGATGAGCAACGGGTGCAGGCCGGCGTCGAGGCCGTCGGCTCCGACTCGCCGCAGGCAAAGCAGATGCTCTACCTTGCCGCCGACCGCGGCGTGACCAGCGACCCGCGCTCGGTGAACGAGGCCATGCGTGCGTTGGAATCCCTGCCGCAGCTCGGGATCGATCCCGACATCGTCGGCCTGCTGAACGACATGCGCGAACTGGTCAGGCAGTCGCGCGACCAGGATGCGTACTGAAAAACAAAAACCCCCGGGCTTCGCAGCGGCGGGGGCTCAAGACTTCAATAACACCTGTTGTTGGTTGTTATTTCGAATTCGGAAGACGAAGTATAGGCGTTAGTTACTATGTGTCAATACTCCCAGATGTAAAAAACGGGCCACACGGGCCCGTTTTTCACGACTTGCCTGTTCGGCAAATCTTTCAGCCTCAGGCCGCTTTGCCGGCCAGCTTCATCCAGGTATCGATGACCGAGTCCGGGTTCAGCGAGATCGACTTGATGCCTTCCTTGGCCAGCCATTCGGCGAAGTCCGGATGGTCCGACGGGCCCTGGCCGCAGATGCCGACGTACTTGCCCTTGGCGAGGCAAGTCTTGATCGCCTGCGACAGCAGTGCACGCACAGCCGGGTCGCGCTCGTCGAAGTCGGCGGCCAGCAGCGCCATGCCGGAGTCGCGGTCGTGACCGAGCGTCAACTGGGTCAGGTCGTTGGAGCCGATCGAGAAGCCGTCGAAGTACTCGAGGAACTGCTCAGCGAGGATCGCATTGGACGGCACTTCGCACATCATGATCAGGCGCAGGCCGTTTTCGCCGCGCTTCAGGCCATACTTGGCCAGCAGGCCGACGACCTTTTCGGCCTGGCCCAGCGTACGCACGAACGGCACCATGATCTCGACGTTGGTCAGGCCCATCTCGTCACGCACGCGCTTCATCGCGATGCATTCCATCTCGAAGGCTTCGGCGAAGTCAGCGGCGAGATAGCGGGCGGCACCGCGGAAGCCCAGCATCGGGTTTTCCTCGTCCGGCTCATAGCGCGAACCGCCGATCAGCTTCTTGTACTCGTTGGACTTGAAGTCCGACAGGCGCACGATCACCGGGCGCGGGTAGAAAGCGGCAGCGATGGTCGCCACGCCTTCGGCCAGCTTGTCGACATAGAAGGCCTTCGGCGATGCATGGCCACGAGCGACCGACTCGACGGCCTTCTTCAGGTCCGGATCGATGTTCGGGTACTCGAGGATGGCCTTCGGGTGCACGCCGATGTTGTTGTTGATGATGAACTCGAGGCGGGCGAGGCCGACGCCGTCGTTCGGCAGCTGCGCGAAGTCGAAGGCCAGCTGCGGATTGCCGACGTTCATCATGATCTTCACCGGGATCGGCGGCAGTTCGCCGCGCATGACTTCGGTGATCTCGGTCTCGAGCAGGCCGTCGTAGATCTTGCCCTCGTCGCCTTCGGCGCAGGACACGGTGACCAGGGTGCCGTCCTTCAGCACGTCGGTCGCGTCGCCGCAGCCGACGACTGCCGGCACGCCCAGTTCACGCGCGATGATCGCTGCGTGGCAGGTACGGCCGCCGCGGTTAGTAACGATCGCCGAAGCACGCTTCATCACCGGCTCCCAGTTGGGGTCGGTCATGTCGGCCAGTAGCACATCGCCCGGCTGCACGCGTTCCATTTCTTCCGGATCCTTGATCACGCGCACCGGGCCGGCGCCGATCTTCTGGCCAATCGCGCGGCCATGGGCCAGCACGGTGCCGGTGCCCTTAAGCTTGAAGCGCTGCTGCGCGTCGGCATGGCCCTGCTGCGACTTCACCGTTTCCGGGCGCGCCTGCAGGATGTAGAGCTTGCCGTCGCGGCCATCCTTGCCCCACTCAATGTCCATAGGGCGGCCATAGTGCTTCTCGATGATGACGGCGTACTTGGCCAGCTCGGCGATCTCTTCATCGACCAGCGAGTAGCGATTGCGCTGCTCGATCGGCACATCGACGGTGCGCACTGAACGGCCAGCTTTCGCTTCGCCGGTGAATTCCATCTTGATCAGCTTGGAGCCGATGTTCTTGCGGATGATCGGCAGCTTGCCGGCGGCCAGCATCGGCTTGTGCACGTAGAACTCGTCCGGGTTGACCGCACCCTGCACGACGGTCTCGCCGAGGCCGTACGACGAAGTGATGAAGACCACGTCCTTGAAGCCGGATTCGGTATCGATGGTGAACATCACGCCTGCGGCGCCGAGGTCCGAGCGGACCATGCGCTGCACGCCGGCCGACAGTGCGACTTCGGCGTGGGTGAAGCCCTTGTGCACGCGGTACGAGATCGCGCGGTCGTTGTACAGCGACGCGAACACATGCTTCATCGCTTCGAGCACGTTGTCGATGCCGGCCACGTTCAGGAAGGTTTCCTGCTGGCCGGCGAACGATGCATCGGGCAAGTCTTCGGCGGTGGCGGAAGAACGGACCGCGAACGAGACTTCGCTCGAAGAATCGGCGACAAGTTTTTGATAAAACTCGGTAATGTCCTTCAGCAGGCGCGGCTGGAACGGGGTGTCGATGATCCACTGGCGGATTTCGGCGCCGGCCGCAGCGAGCGCGCGCACGTCATCGATGTCCAGCGTTTCGAGGCGCTTGGCGATGCGGTCGGCCAGCGATTCGCCGCCCGGGACCGAATAGGAAAGGAAGTCGCGGAAAGCCTGCGCGGTGGTCGCGAAACCACCGGGCACGCGCACGCCGGCACCCGCCAGCTGGCTGATCATCTCGCCCAGCGATGCGTTCTTGCCGCCGACGGACTCGACGTCCGTCATGCGCAGGTTTTCGAAAGATGCGACGTAAGCCGCGCCCGTATCAGGGGCTGCGTGTGCCCCCTGGGTTGCTGCGTTGGACATAACTACCTCTTTGATGGTGGGAAATCTTCACTTTGCGCCTCGCCGGGACGTGGATGTTCTTGTTATTCTTCGGACACGCCGGGTGGGTAAAAAATCAATGGGCGCCATTTTACCCGCCGCAATCGCTTTTTTCAGCGAATGGTCATACTTTTTGCGTTAATTATTTAGAAATCCTTTTAGAAATTTCATGCACAGCCATACCCCTGCCGGGTCGCCCGGGTTCGACCGCACAGTCTTCTTCGTTTCGGACGGCACTGGCATCACCGCCGAGACTTTCGGCCACTCCGTGCTGACCCAGTTCGACCTGCGTTTCCGCCAGATCCGTCTGCCCTTCATCGATACCGCCGACAAGGCGCACGACGCGGTGCGCCGCATCAACGACAGCTTCGATGCCGAGGGCAAGCGCCCCATCGTGTTCTCGACACTGGTGCAGCAGGAGCTGTCGGACATCGTGCGCAAGTCGCGCGGCATGCACATGGACCTGATCCAGACCTTTGTCGACCCGCTGGAGCAGGAGCTGGGCATCAAGTCCACCCACACGGTGGGCCGCAGCCACAACATCGCCGACTCGAACGACTACAAGAACCGCATCGAGGCGATCAATTATTCGCTGGCGCATGACGATGGCCAGTCACACAAGAACCTGTCGAATGCGGACGTGATCCTGGTTGGCGTCTCGCGTTCGGGCAAGACCCCGACCAGCCTGTACCTCGCGATGCAGTACGGGATCAAGGCGGCCAACTACCCGCTGATTCCCGAGGACTTCGAGCGCGGCCAGATCCCGAGCGGGCTGGCGCCTTTCCGCGCGAAGATTTTCGGGCTGTCGATCGCGCCCGACCGCCTGTCCGAGGTGCGCAACGAGCGCCGCCCGGGCAGCAAGTACGCGTCGCTGGAAAACTGCCGCTACGAGGTCAACGAGGCCGAGCGCATGATGCAGCGCGAAGGCGTGCGCTGGGTATCGACCACGGTCAAGTCGATCGAGGAGATCGCGGCCATGATCCTGCAGGAACTGAAGCTGGACAAACGGGCTTACTGAGCCCCGCCCCGGCCATGCGCGCCGGGGTATCCGGGCGGATGCACGCCAGTTTCCCGCCCCGTTTTCTGCCCCATTGCCGCCCGGGCACGCCGCCCACGCTGATGGAAATCAAAGACAGCGCAGGAACGAGTGGCGTCAAGGCAATGACTCACGGAGGATAGCCATATCCGCGCGTGAGGTGCATCATGGAGATCGCCATCATCGAGATCCTGCTGTGGCTGGGCTTCGGCCTGCTGCTGTGGGCATTGCGCGAAAGCCTGAACGGGGTGGAAATCGAGTTGCACGGCCCCGCCCCCGCCCGCCATGGCTCCGCCCCCTTGCCGCCGGCCAGCAAACCCCAGCAAGTGTTCGAGCCCATTGGTCGCTATGCCGACCGCGTCATCCATGAATTCGCCGTCATCGACGGTCGCGGCTACCGCTTCGAATGCGTGTGCCCGCGCTGTGACGCCGCGCGGCTGGAGCGCCATCAACGCTGGGTATCGCCGGGACTGGTCTATGCGGAATGTGCGCTGCCGCCCGAGCTGCTGACGCGGCAATTGCCGAGATAATTTCGGATCGGTTCAGCGCGCGCCTGCCAGTTGCTGGCGGCGCTGCTCGAAAAGACAAATCGCCACACTGGCGGCGACATTCAACGATTCCACCTGCGGCTGCTGCGGAATGATCAGGCGCTGCGTTGCCAGCGCCAGCAGCGACGGCGACACGCCGCGACCTTCCTGCCCGAACAGCCACGCCGACGGCGCGGCCAGGTCGGCGTCGTACAAGCCGGCATCGGCCTGCAGGCTGGTCGCCAGCACCGGCACGGTGGCTTCCCGGATCAGGGCTTCGAGATCGACGTCCTCGACGATGTCGAGCACAAAATGCGCGCCCATGCCGGCCCGCAGCACCTTGGGCGACCAGGCGGCCACGCTGCCCCGCCCGCAATAGATGCGCGGCACGCCCGCGGCCGCAGCGGTGCGCAGGATGGCGCCGAGGTTGCCCGGGTCCTGCAAGCCGTCCAGCAGCACCGCAGGCGTATCAAGCGGCAGCGCAGTCGACAGCGGCATGTCGATCACGAACAGCAGGTCGATGCCATGCTCGACCTGCGACAGCGGCGCGAACAACGCATCCGGCAAGATCAGGCAGGTGCCGCCGGCGCGTTCGCAACGCCCGATCAGGGAGGCTGCTTCCGCATGGTTACGCGCGCCCTCGCCGGCCACGCACAGCGCCGGCAGGCCGCGATGGTGCAGCCAGGCCTCGCACAGGTGGATGCCATCGAGCAGCGTGCGGCCCGCCTTGCGGCGCGCCTGTGCACTGGTCGCCAATTGCCGCAGTTGTTTGTACTGCGGATTGTCGCGCGAGGTGATGGACTGGATGGCCATGAGCGATGCGTTTAGTGTTCGGGCGCCGGGGTCAGCGGTGATGCTCAGGCATCGACCAGCAACTGCCGGACCGGCGCATACGAACGTCGGTGCTCGGGCGTGACGCCGTGCGCGCGCAGGCGTTCGAGGTGCAGCGCGGTCGGATAGCCCTTATGCTGGTCGAAGCCGTAGTCCGGGTATTGCGCATGCATCTGCACCAGCACCGCGTCGCGCGCCGTTTTCGCGAGGATGGAGGCGGCCGAAATCTCGGCCACCTTGTCGTCACCCTTCACGATGGCTTCGGTGCGCACGCTGCAGACCGGGCAGCGGTTGCCGTCGATCAGTGCCAGCGTCGGCGTCACGTTCAAACCTTCGATCGCACGCCGCATGGCCAGCATCGTCGCCTGCAGGATGTTCAGTTCATCGATCTCGGCGGCCGAGCATTGCGCGATCGACCAGGCCAGTGCGTCGCGCCTGATGATCTCGGCCAGCGCATCGCGCCGGGCTTCGGGAAGTTTCTTGGAATCGCGCAGTCCTTCGATCGGGTGCTGCGGATCGAGGATGACGGCGGCCGCAAAAACGGGGCCAGCCAGTGGGCCGCGCCCGGCTTCGTCAACGCCGCACACCAGTTCATCGGCGGTATCGAACAGCGAAAACGACGGTTGCGGCTGGCTGCGGGGCTGCCGCACGGCGCCACTTCTGCGCGCTCCTGCCATCAGAGCTTGCCGTGCTGCGACAGCAGCTCCATGACCGCATGCGCGCTCTGCGAGGCGGTATTGCGCATCAGGTCGTGGTGCAGGTCGACGAAGCGGCGGCGCAGGCGCTGGCGGTTCTGGTCATTCGACAACTGGGCCCACAGCGCCGACGACAGGCCGGCCGGCGTCGCGCGGTCTTGCAGCAGTTCGGGCACCAGGAATTCACGCGCCATGATGTTAGGCAGGCCGACCCAGGGCTGGTAAGCCATCAGCCGCAGGATCTGCCAGCTGAACGGGTTCATGCGGTAGCTGATCACCATCGGCTTCTTGAACAGCGCCACTTCCAGCGTCGCGGTGCCGCTGGCGACCAGCGCCGCGTCGCAGGCCGCGATCGCGTCATGCGACTGGCCATCGATGATCTTCAGCGGCAGCCTGGTCAGCGGCGTGCGCTTGAGCGCGGGTGCCTTGATCATCTGCTCGAAATACGCGCGCTGCATGTCGCCGGCCATCGGAATCACGAATTGCAGCTTGGGATCGCGCTTTAACAGCATTGCAGCCGTTTCCATGAAGGCGCGCGAGTTGTACTTCAGCTCGGACATGCGGCTGCCCGGCAGGATGGTGACGACGCGCGCATCGCGCTCGATGCCGAGCGCGTCACGCGCCGCATCCTGGTCCGGGTCCATCGGGATCACCTCGGCCAGCGGGTGGCCGACATAGGTGACAGGGATGCCGGCCTTCTGGTAGATCGCTTCCTCGAACGGGAAGATCACCATCATGTGCGACACCGCACGCTTGATCTTCTTGATGCGGTTGCGGCGCCAGGCCCAGATCGACGGGCTGACGAAATGCAGCGTCGGTATGCCCGACTCTTTCAGCGCCAGCTCGAGGTCGAGGTTGAAGTCCGGCGCGTCGACGCCGATGAAGGCGGCCGGCTTTTCGGCGATCAACCTGTCGCGCAATTCGTCGCGGAAGGACTTCAGCTCGCGATAGTGCTGCAGCACCTCGAACAGCCCGCGCACGGCGAGCTTGTCCATCGGGTAGTCGGATTCGAAGCCGTACTCGGCCATCGCCTTGCCGCCAATGCCGTGGATGCGGGCTTCCGGCAGCATCGGGCGCAGGCCCGACAGCATGCGGCTGGCCAGCAGGTCGCCGGAGGTCTCTCCGGCAACCATTGCGAGCGTCAGAGGCGACGTCATGTCAGCGGACGATGCCACGGGTTACGCCGTCGAGGAAATCGCGCAGCAGCTTCAGCTGCGGCGCGCAGTCGGGATTGCCCTGCTCCTCGGCGGCGATCGCAGCCTTGGCTTCGTCGAGCGTCAGGCCCGACTTGTAAAGCAGCTTGTACGCATTGCGCAGCGCGCCGATGGCCTCGCGCGAGAAACCGCGGCGCTTCAGGCCTTCGATGTTGATGCCGTGCGGCGCGGCCGGATTGCCGTTCAGGATCACGTACGGCGGCACGTCCTGCGTAATGCTGGAGAACATGCCCACCATCGCATGCGCGCCGATCTTGCAGAACTGGTGCACGCCCGAATGGCCGCCCATGATCGCCCAGTCGCCGACGTGCACGTGGCCGGCCAGCTGTGCATTGTTGGCGAAGATGGTGTGGTTGCCGATCTGGCAGTCATGCGCAAGATGCACGTAGGCCATGATCCAGTTGTCGTTGCCGAGCTTGGTCACGCCCACGTCCTGCGTGGTGCCGCGGTTGAAGGTGCAAAACTCGCGCACCGTGTTGCGGTCGCCGATCTCGAGCCGCGTCGGCTCGCCGGCGTATTTCTTGTCCTGCGGTGCCGCGCCGATCGAGCCGAACTGGTAGAACACATTGTCGCGGCCGATGGTCGTGTGACCTTCGATCACCACATGCGGGCCGACCCTGGTGCCCGCACCGATGACGACGTCCGGTCCGATGATGCTGTAGGCCCCGACCTCGACGGTGCTGTCGAGGTGTGCCTTGAAATCGACCTGCGCGGTCGGATGGATGTTGGCCATGAAGTGGTTCCGGCTCCCTGCTTATTCCGCTGCGCCCGGTTCAGCGATCGAGCGCATCGTGCACATCAGCTCGCCCTCGACGGCCAGCTGGCCATCGACGCTGGCGCTGGCCTTGAACTTCCAGATGCCGCGCGACTGGCGCAGGATCTCGACCTGCATCTTCAGCTGGTCGCCCGGCTCGACCGGACGCTTGAAGCGTGCGCCATCGATGCCGACGAAATAGACGACCGCATTGTCATCCGGCTTCTGGCCCATGGTCAGGAAAGCCAGCAGTGCAGCGCTCTGCGCCAGCGCCTCGATCATCAGAACGCCCGGCATCACCGGCTTGTGCGGGAAATGGCCGTTGAAGAATTCTTCGTTGATCGTGACGTTCTTGATCGTCGTGATCTGCTTGCCGGCTTCCCAGTCGAGCACGCGGTCGACCAGCAGCATCGGATAACGATGCGGCAGGTATTCCTTGATCTGGTTGATATCGAGGCTTTTGGTTGTCATGGTTGCCTAATCTCTGATGTTTGAATGCTGCTTCGTTTTGCTCCGCACGACAATCGTGCGGCAGTGTCCGGGTTCGTCAGTCCCCGGCGCCGGCGTCCTTGCCGCCCGCTTTGCCGGCCAGTGCGCGCACCATCTTTTCCAGCTCGCGCACGCGGTCGCGCATCGCATCGAGCTGGCGCACGACGGCAGCGGTCTTTTCCCAGTCGGCGTTCTTCGCCAGCGGGTAGAAACCGGTGTACTGGCCCGGCTCGGATATCGAGCGCGACACCAGGCTGCCGGACGAGATGTGCACCTGGTCGGCGATCGTCAGGTGGCCCAGCACCATTGCCGCGCCACCGAAGGTGCAATGCTTGCCGATTTTCGCGCTGCCGGCGACACCGACACAGCCGGCCATCGCCGTATGCGCGCCGATCACGCAGTTGTGCGCGATCTGGATCTGGTTGTCGAGCTTGACGCCGTCTTCGATCACGGTGTGCTCGAGCGCACCGCGGTCGATGGTGGTGTTGGCGCCGATTTCCACATCGTCGCCGATGCGCACGCCGCCGGTTTGCGGAATCTTGATCCAGCGTCCGCGCTCGTTCGCAAAGCCGAAGCCGTCGCCGCCGATCACGGCGCCCGATTGCACGATGCCGCGCTGGCCGATCTGGCAGTCGTCAAGGAAGCTGACATTGGGGTGGAACACGGTATCGTCGCCGATGCGCGCATTGCGGCCGACGCGGCAGCCGGCGCCGATCACGCAACGCTCGCCGACGACGGCGCCGGCGGCGATGCTCGCATGCGCGCCGATGTGGGCGCTGTACGGGACTTTCGCGCCCGGCTCGATCACGGCCGTCGGGTGCACGCCGGGCTGCAGCGGCACGGCCTTGCGGGCCGCGAAATACTGCGCCGCATAGGCGAAATACGCGTAAGGATTGTCGCTGAGGATGCGCGCGCCGTCATAGGCGTCGAGCTTTTCGTGCTCGGCCTTCGACAGGATCAGCGCGCAGGCGCGCGTTGCTGCGGCTTGCGCGCGCAGCTTCGGATTGGACAGAAAGGTGATGTCGGAAGGACCGGCGGTGTCCAGCGGTGCGATCCCGTCGACGTTGAGCGCGGGATCGCCGATCAGCTCCCCGCCCAAGCTATCGACCAAGTCTCCCAGTCGAGTGCCCATGGCGGTGGTCCTGGCTTACTTGTTGAGTGCCTTGAGCACTTTGTCGGTGATATCGATGCGCGGGCTGAAGTACACCGCTTCCTGGAACACGATATCGTACTTTTCGGCTTCGGCCAGCTGCTTGATGACCTTGTTGGCCTTCTCCAGCACGATCGCGAGTTCTTCATTGCGGCGCTGGTTCAGGTCTTCGCGGAATTCGCGCTGGCGGCGCTGGAAGTCCTTGTCCATCTCGGCCAGTTCGCGCTGGCGCTTGCCGCGCTCGGCGTCGGACAGCACCGGTGCGTCCTTGTCGAGTTTTTCGGCGGTCGACTTCAGGCGGGCAGCCAGTTCCTGGATGTCCTTGTCGCGCTTGGAAAACTCCTGCTCCAGCTTCGCGGTCGCGGCCTTGGCCGGCGCGGCATCGCGGAAGATGCGCTCGGTGCTGACGAACCCGATCTTCAGTTCCTGGGCCTGGGCGGCCATCGAGGTACCGGCGACCAACATCAGGGCGGCCGCGATCATGCTTGTTTTTTTGAATACAGATGCCACTTGCTTCTCTCCGTGACGGAAACCTGTCAATTATGCCATTTTCAGCACGCTATCCGTCAGAAACCGGTGCCGAGCTGGAATTGGAAACGCTGAACTCTGTCGAATGACTGAGCATTCATCGGATAACCGAGCGAGAGCTTGAGCGGGCCGACCGGAGAAATCCAGCTGATGCCGATGCCCGTGCTGTAGCGCAGGTCATTCAAGCGGATGGCTTCGCCGTCCTGCGGGTTCCAGACCTGGCCGGCATCGACGAAGGTGAACCAGCGCAGCGACTTGTCGACGCCGGTGCCCGGGAACGGCAGCTGCAGTTCCGCATTCATCAGCAGTCGGGCAGAACCGCCGATCGGCAGGTTGTAAACGCCCGAGGTCGAACTCACGCCTGTGCCGGACACCGACAGCGAGCCAGCCGAAAAGCCGCGCACCGAGCCGATGCCGCCCGCATAGAAGTTTTTGAAGATCGGGTACGGGCTGCTGCCGATCCCGCCACCGTAGTTGACTTCGCCATTGACCGCCAGCGTTGCTGACCGGAAGAACGGCCAGAAATACTGGTCCTGGTAAGTCGCCTTGTAATAGGTCGCCGAGCCGGTCGGCGACACTTCGAAGTTGGCGCGGCGATAGCGGCCCTTGGTCGGGATCAGCGCGCTGTCGCGGTTGTCGCGCTGCCAGGCAGCCGTCAGCGGGTAGGAGCGCGTGGTCACGCTGCCGATGCCGTCGGCATCGCCCGAGAAGTCTTTCACGTACTCGAGGTAACGCGTCGGGCTGTTCGAGAAGGTATCGACCTGGGTCTCTTCGGCGCCGAGGCCGAGGAACACGCGGTCAAACTCGGTGAACGGCACGCCGAAGTTCATGCTCGCGCCCTTCGTGACGACCTTGAAGTCGACGCTGGTCAGGTAGATCGGCGGGCGCGTGGTGCGGTAATACAAATCGATCGTACGGCTGACGCCGTCATCGGTGAAATACGGATTGGTATGCGACAGCACGATCGTGCGGTACACCTTGGACGTGTTGACGCTGATGCCGATGTTGTTGCCCGAACCGAAGGCGTTGGCCTGGTTGATCGAGCCGGTCAGGGTCAGCTTCTCGCTCGACGAATAGCCGGCGCCGACCATGATCGCGCCGGTCGGCTTTTCAGTGACCTTGACGTCGAGGTCGACCTGGTCCGGCGTACCCGGCACTTCGACGGTATCGACCGTGGTATCGGTGAAGAAGCCGAGGCGGCCGAGGCGATCGCGCGACAGCTTGATCTTGTCGCCGTCGTACCACGAGCTTTCCTGCTGGCGGAATTCGCGGCGGATCACTTCATCGCGGGTGCGGTCGTTGCCGCCGATATTGATATTGCGCACGTAGACGCGCTTGCCCGGGTCGACGAAGATCGTGAACGCGACTTGCGCCTTTTCGCGATTGATCTCGGGCACCGCATTCACCGACGCGAATGCATAGCCGAACACGCCCATGCGCTCGCTGATCTTGCGCGTGCTCTCGGTCATCTTCTCGCCCGAGTACGGCTCGCCGGCCTTCAGGGTCACGAGGTCCGCCAGCTCTTTTTCGCGGCCCAGCATCTCGCCTTCCAGCTTGACGTCGGTGACCGTGAACTTCTGGCCTTCCTTGATGTTGACGGTGATGTAAATGTCTTTCTTGTCCGGCGAGATCGACACCTGCGTCGACTCGACCTGCATCTCGAGGTAGCCGCGGTTCAGGTAGAACGAGCGCAGCGTTTCGAGGTCACCGGCCAGCTTCTGCTTCGAGTACTGGTCATTCTTCGAGTACCAGGTGAACCAGCCCGAGGTGGACAGTTTGATCTGGTCGAGCAGTTCATCCGGCTTGAAGGCTTTGGTGCCGATGATGTTGATCTGGCGGATACGCGCTGCATCGCCCTCGTCCACCACGAAGCTGACGTTGACGCGGTTGCGCTCGATCGGCGTCACGGTGGTGGTGATCTGCACGCCGTACAGGCCGCGCGACAGGTACTGGCGCTTCAACTCCTGCTCGGCGCGGTCGACCAGCGATTTGTCGAGGATGCGACCTTCACCCAGGCCCAGTTCCTTCAGCGACTTGATCAGTTGCGCCTTTTCGAATTCCTTGGTGCCGGTGAAATCGACGCCGGCGATCGCTGGACGCTCTTCCAGCATCACGACCAGCACATTGCCGTCGGCTTCGATGCGCACATCCTTGAAGAAGCCAGTCGCATACAGTGCCTTGATGGCGGCGGCCGCCTTCTCATCGTTGAAGGTGTCGCCGACGCGCACCGGCAGGTAGCTGAACACGGTACCGGCCTCGGTACGTTGTATGCCTTCGACGCGAATGTCTTTGACGGTGAAAGGCTCGACCGCCAGTGCCTGTGCGGCAAACGCAGAGAAGATGGCGGCGGCGACGAGATTGGGGAAGAAGGGCAGCGCTTTGCGCTCGAGGTCGGATTTCATCAAAAGGATTTTGAGTGGTTGACGACCGATCGCGAATACTTCCGCGACGTATCGGCCGGCGTGCTACCCGATCAGCCGCACGATGTCATTGAACACCGCGACAACCATGAGCGCCATCAGCAAGCCTATGCCCGCACGCTGTGCGATGGCCCCTATGCGCTCGGGAACGGGACGACCGGAAAAAAGTTCCAGCGAATAATACAACAAATGCCCCCCGTCCAGAACCGGTATCGGGAGCAGGTTCATGACCCCGAGACTGATGCTGATGAAGGCCATGAACGACAAGAAACTGATCCAGCCAACACGCGCCGTCTGCCCCGCGTAATCGGCAATCGTGATCGGCCCGGTGATGTTCTTCAGCGAAGCCTCGCCACTTATCATTTTGGCTAGCATGCTGACGGTCATCGCGCTGGTATCCCAAGTCTTGTGCAGCGCCCGCTTAAAGGCTTCACCCACATCAGCTTCGATCACCACCATCGCTGATCGCATATCGACTTGCGCACGGATGCGGCCGACAGTCTTTTCACCGCTGCCGTCGCCACTGTCCATCCGCTCCGGTTGCGGCGTGACGTCGGTGGCAAATGACTGGCCGTTGCGCACGCCTTCGAGGTGCAAGGTGCGGCCGGCGCTGTCGCGCAGGCGCTCGATGAAGGCGATGCCGTCCTCGACCGGTGCGCCATCGATGGTCGTGATCAGGTCGCCCGGCCGCAGGCCGGCCGCTGCTGCGGGTCCCGCAGGCAGGATGTCGCCCAGCAGCGCCGGCGGCTTGGCCAGCTCCAGGCCCAGCTTGTCGAACAGGTGGTTGTCGAGTTCATCGGCCGGCAAGGCATGCAGCGGCAGCGTGACTTCGGCCAGCGACCTGCCCCCGAGGGCAGTCACGCGTTCGACCATCAGGCGCGCATCGCGGTGGTCCATCGCTCGTTGCAGCAGCGACCAGCGCATCTCGTTCCACGAGCGTACCGGCTCGCCATCGACTGCGGTCACGGTGTCGCCCTGGCGCAGGCCGGCTTGCGACGCCATGCTGGCCGGCTGCACGGCCACGCGCGCCACGGGTTCGGGCACGCCGTGGGTAAACAGGAAGGTGAAAATGACAATCGCCAGCAGGAAGTTCGCCAGCGGTCCTGCGGCGACGATGGCGATCCGCTTCCAGACGTTCTGGCGCGTGAATTCGCGTGGCTCGTCCTGCGGCGCAATCGGGCCGATGTCTTCGTCGCGTGCGTCGAGCATCTTCACGTAGCCGCCGAGCGGCACCAGCGACAGCGCCCATTCGGTCTGGTCCGGACCGAAGCGGCGCGACCAGATCACGCGGCCCATGCCGACCGAGAAGCGCAAGACCTTCACGCCGCACCAGCGCGCGACCAGATAGTGGCCCAATTCGTGGATGACGACCAGCACGCCGATGACGACCGCGAAGGCGAAGACAGTTTGCAGCAGGCCCATGGTTTACTCCGGCATTCAGGCGATGGTCAACTGAGGATCGGCAAGAGAACCGCCAATGATCATGCCGCCATCAATCCGCGCGCGCAATCGCGCGCGGCACGATCCTGCTCAAGCAGGCGTTCAAGGCCGTCGGCCGGCATGGCCGGCAGGCGATCCAGCACTTGCACGATCAATTCCGGAATTTTCCGGAATCCGATGCGGCGGTCAAGGAAGGCTTCGACCGCGATCTCGTTGGCGGCGTTCAATACGGCCGGTGCGGTGCCGCCGGCTTCCAGCGCGTTGAAGGCCAGCTTCAGGCACGGGAAGCGCTCGTAATCTGGCGGGCGGAACTCCAGTTGCGCGATGCGGCTGAAGTCCAGCGGCGCGACGCCGGAGTCGATGCGCTCCGGATAAGCGAGTGCGTGCGCAATCGGCGTGCGCATGTCGGGATTGCCGAGCTGTGCCAGCACCGAGCCGTCCGCATACGACACCATCGAATGGATCACGCTCTGCGGATGGATGACGACTTCGATCTGGGCCGGCGCTGCGCCGAACAGCCAGTGCGCCTCGATCACTTCCAGCCCCTTGTTCATCATCGTCGCCGAATCAACCGAGATCTTGCGGCCCATGCTCCAGTTCGGATGCGCGACCGCCTGTTCGGGCGTGACATCGGCCAGCGTCGCGATGTCGCGGTTCAGGAAGGGACCGCCGGAGGCGGTCAGCAGGATCTTGCGTATGCCATGGGCCGACGGCGCGCGGCTGTAGTCAAGCGGCAGGCACTGGAAGATCGCATTGTGTTCGCTGTCGATCGGCAGCAGCGTCGCGCCGCTGTCAGCGACCGCATCCATGAACAGCTGGCCCGACATCACCAGCGCTTCCTTGTTCGCCAGCAGCACCTTCTTGCCCGCCCTGGCTGCCGCCAGCGTCGGCTGCAGGCCTGCTGCGCCGACGATGGCCGCCATCACGGTCGTGCATCCGGCGGCGCTGGCAACATCGCACAAGGCCTGTTCGCCATACGCTACCTCGGCAAGCACGCCCTTCGCCTTCAGCAAGGCGTCGAGCCGTTGCGCCGCGTCGGCGCTGCCGACCACGGCCACCTGCGGCCGGAAGCGTTCGCACTGCTGCGCCAGCTCGTCGACCTTGCTGTGCGCGGTCAGGGCGTAAACGCGGTAGCGATCCGGATGGCGCGCAACCACGTCCAGCGTCGATACGCCGATCGAACCCGTGGCTCCCAGTATGGTGATGGACTGCATGGATCTTGTCGTGATGGAGAGTGTGGCGATGCGTTGGCGGCGGTCGCTGTGTACGTTCTGCTGGTCGGTGCGGCTGGTCAGTGCAGCCGCGCGCTGACCAGCAGCACCAGCGGCATCACCGGAATCAGCGCATCGATGCGATCGAGCACGCCGCCATGGCCCGGCAGCAGGTTGCTGCTGTCCTTCATGCCGGCACGGCGCTTCATCATCGATTCGAACAGGTCGCCGACCACGCTGGCGGCGACGATCAGCGTCATCAGCAGCAGCCACAACGGCCAGCCGTAGCCGTGCAGCAGCTGGGCCGGGAAGGTGCTGGCGAGTGTCATGGCCAACGAGTCCGGCGCGGCTGCGGCAACGGCGGCAGCATCGATCGCCTTCGAGCCGGCAACCGCCACCACGCCGGCCAGCAGCCAGACCGCGACCAGTCCGCCGGCCACCCCTTCCCAGCTCTTGCCGGGCGAGATAGACGGCGCCAGCTTGCGGCGGCCGAAAGCGCGGCCCGCGAAGTAGGCACCGATGTCGGCGATCCAGACGATGGCCATGGCCGATACCAGGAAGGCGACCGAGCGCTGGAACAGACCGGCGATCGCGATGAAGCAGCCAAACAGGGCCAACAGGTAAATGGTGGTGAACAGCGATCCGCGCGCGCCCTCTGCCGTCGGCAAGCCGACCTTCAGCGCCGGCGCGAAGCGCAGCGCCCAGACCAGCACGCACAACAAGGACAGCGGCAGCCATTCGGCCGGCGCACGATCGGCCAGCAAAGGCAGCAGCGCCGCGGCGACCAAGGCAATCGGCAGCGCGCGCTTGACGCTGAAGAGGCGCAGCGCTTCCCACACCGCCGCGCCAAAGAACACGGCCAGCGTCAGGTGGAACGCCATCAGCGAACCGGAGCCCAGCACCGCGGCCAGCAGCGCCAGCAGGACGATGGCGGTCAATACGCGTTGCTTGAGCATCAGGAAGCCTTTCTCACGTCGACCAGCTGCGCGCTGGTCCGGCCAAAGCGGCGCTCGCGCTTCTGGAACGATGCGATCGCATCGTCGAGCGCCGATGCATCGAAGTCAGGCCAGTAAATGTCGGTGAAATACAGTTCGCTGTAGGCGAGCTGCCACAGCAGGAAATTGGAGATGCGCTGCTCGCCGCCGGTTCGAATGAACAGGTCGGGTTCCGGCGCATGGGCCATGCACAGGTAAGGCGCGAGGTCGGCCTCGGTGTATTCGGCGAGGTCGGGCTGCTCGGCGCGCAGACGGTTCATCGCCTGCAGCAAGTCCCAGCGGCCGCCATAGTTCGCGCAAATGGTCAGGGTCAGCGCCATGTTGCCGGCGGTCTTGGCCTCGGCTTCGGCGATTTGCGCCTGCAGCCGCGCATCGAACCGGCTCAGGTCACCCACGACACGGATGCGGATGCCGTTGGCGTGCATCTTGTCGACTTCGCGCTCAAGCACCGTCGAGAAGAGCTTCATCAGCGTCGACACTTCGTCGGCCGGACGGCGCCAGTTCTCGGAGCTGAACGCAAACAGCGTGAGGAACTTGATGCCGCGCTCGGCACAGGCCTTGATCGCGCCGCGGACCGCCTCGACGCCTTTCACATGGCCGGTCACGCGCGGCAGGAAGCGCGACGTCGCCCAGCGGCCGTTGCCATCCATGATGATCGCCACATGCTGCGGCACCATCGATGTCTCGGGAATCTGCTGGGTCGAACTGCTTGCTGTCATCGTTGTTGCCGGTGAGGCGCGCCATCAGTGGCACGCACAAATTTCAGGAATCGGGGCAGCAGCGCAAGCGCCACCCCGTTGGCCCGACCGTGAATTACACGGTCAGGATTTCCTTTTCCTTCTCGACCATCAGCTTGTCGATCTCGGCGACGAACTTGTCGGTCAGCTTCTGCACATCGTCCTGCGCGCGACGCTCGTCGTCTTCCGAGACGGCCTTGTCCTTCAGCAGCTTCTTCAGGCCTTCGTTGGCGTCGCGGCGGATGTTGCGCACGGCGACTTTCGCATCTTCGCCCTCGCCTTTGACGAGCTTGACCATCTCCTTGCGGCGCTCTTCGGTCAGCGGCGGCGTCGGCACGCGGATCACGTCACCTTGCGTGGCCGGGTTCAGGCCAAGATCGGACTCGCGGATCGCTTTTTCGATCACGGCGATCATCTTCTTTTCCCACGGCTGCACGCCGATCGTGCGCGCATCCAGCAGCGTCACGTTGGCGACCTGGGTGATCTGGGTCGGGCTGCCGTAGTAGTCGACCATCACATGGTCGAGGATGCCGGCATGGGCACCGACGGTACGGACTTTCGCGAGATCGGCCTTCAGGGTCTCGATCGACTTCTGCATCTTTTGTTCGGTGTTCTTCTTGACGTCAGCGATAGTCATGCTGCTCTCCTGTTTCCTTGGCCCTGTCAGGGGCTGCTTTCGTGTGGGTGGAATATCGTTGTCGGGGCAGCGCGCCTGTGAGGCCTTGCGCTTGTGAGCCCGGTGAGCCTGCGCGCCTGCTCCTGCACCTGTCCCGGTGCGTGCCGCTTATACGTGCACCAGCGTGCCTTCGTCCTCGCCCATCACCACGCCCTTCAATGCGCCCGGCTTGATGATGGAGAACACGCGAATCGGCAGCTTCTGGTCGCGGCACAGCGCAAAGGCGGTGGCATCCATCACCTGCAGATGCTTGGCGATCGCCTCGTCGAAACTGATCGTTGCATAGCGGGTCGCGGACGGGTCTTTTTTCGGGTCGGCGCTGTAGATGCCGTCGACCTTGGTCGCCTTCAGCACGACTTCGGCGCCGATCTCGGCACCGCGCAGCGCAGCAGCGGTGTCGGTAGTAAAGAAGGGATTGCCGGTGCCGGCGGCGAACACGACGATCTTGCCCTCTTCGAGGTATTGCAGCGCCTTCGGGCGCACGTAAGGCTCGACCACCTGCTCGATGCCGATCGCCGACATCACGCGCGCGGTCATGCCGGCCTGGCGCATCGCGTCGGCCAGCGCCAGCGAGTTCATCACGGTGGCCAGCATGCCCATGTAGTCGGCGGTCGCACGGTCCATGCCCTGCGCGCCCGGCGCCACGCCGCGGAAGATGTTGCCGCCGCCGATGACGATGGCCAGTTCTACGCCCATGGCCGCCACTTCGGAAACGTCGGCCACCATGCGCTCGATGGTGGCGCGGTTGATCCCGTACGGATCGTCCCCCATCAAGGCTTCGCCGGAAAGTTTCAGTAGGACGCGCTTGTAGGCGGGTGTGGGCATGTTGTCGAGGCTCCCTGGTCGAGCCGGCGGGTAGCCGGCCGCGGTGTTTTTGCGGTGTTCTTGGTGCGGCACTTGCTGCCGTGCCTGATGCTGGAAAGCAGCCGCTATTTTAGCGGCTGCCGTCCGGTTTTACTGCCCTGCCCGGCCGCCGCCGGCATCGCGCCGGCAAGCAGGTCAAGACAGGTCAAAAAAACGGGCCTTGCGGCCCGTTGTCAGAAGCTCATCAACCCTTCTGGGCTGCGGCGACCTGGGCCGCCACTTCTGCAGCGAAGTCGTCCTGGCGCTTCTCGATACCTTCGCCGACAACGAACATCACGAAGGACTTCACCGTGCTGTTGGCAGCCTTGAGCATCTGCTCGACGGTCTGCTTGTCGTTCTTCACGAAAGCCTGGTTGAACAGCGAGACTTCCTTCAGGTATTTCTGCACCGAACCTTCGACCATCTTGGCAGCGATGTCGGCCGGCTTGCCCGACTCTTCGGCCTTCAGCTTGGCGACCGAACGCTCTTTTTCGATCAGCTCGGCCGGCACTTGCTCGGACGACAGCGCGACCGGCTTCATCGCGGCGATGTGCATCGCGACATCCTTGCCCACCTGCTCGTCGGCGCCTTCATACTCGACGACCACGCCGATACGGGTGCCGTGCAGGTACGAGACCAGCTTGGCCGAAGTGTCGAAGCGCTGGAAGCGACGGATCGACATGTTCTCGCCGATCTTGCCGATCAGGGCCGAACGGATTTCGT
>JACCDT010632629.1_pt1 | contig 24679 bp, 26 predicted proteins | sample 7446291 | NCBI WGS metagenome assembly JACCDT01 (sample SAMN15323446, study PRJNA562643) | freshwater metagenome | isolation source: river surface water | place: USA:Blue River Watershed | collected 2017-08-17 | reverse complement strand
GTGGTTTCAAGCATTGGTGGTGGTGCAACCACGATCGAGTATTTCCAGCTTCACCACTGGGCGTTCTCAACAGTTGGACTGTGCGCCATGGGCGGTTTGATTTTTGCCTGTGGCTTGCCCGGTTGGGCACTGGTGCGGTGGATTTTTAACTTCATCGCGGAGAGGCGCGATGCCTCGATTGATGAGGTAGCTAAAGATGTGAAGGAGATGATGTGAAACCACAAGACTTCATTGCACTTATTGGGCCTGCCGCACGGGCTTGTCACAAGGCCGCAGGTGTTCCTGCAAGTATCACAGTGAGCCAAGCGGTGCTCGAGTCTGGCTGGGGAGAGTCAGGGCTCACCAAGAAGGCCAATAACCTGTTCGGGATTAAGGCAGACAGTTTGTGGCGCGGTGAAACCGTGACGCTTGACACCAAGGAGTTCATCCGAGGGCAGTGGGTCGTTGTGCCCGCTAAGTGGCGTAAGTACTCGACATGGCAGGCCAGTGTGGATGACCATGCCGCATTCTTAAAACGCAACCCTCGCTACAAAGATTGCTTTCTGTGTGTCTCGGCGCAGACATTTGCGCGAGCTCTTCTCAAAGCTGGCTATGCCACGGATCCGGACTATGCCGATAAGCTCATTCGTTTGATTGGTACCTACAACCTAGCCTGGTTAGATGGGGAGTGCGTATGAATTGGATTCGTACTTTTGTCGATCTCAATAAAACGTTGCTCCTCAAGGGGCTATTGCTACTCATGGCGTTTTTACTAGGCCTGCAGATGGGGCAATCCCGTCTGCAGCGTCAGTGGGATGCCGAAAAGCAAATCGTGCAAATCGCAAAAGCAAAGCAAGAACAACACGTGGCCGATGTGGCTCGAGTTCAAAACCAAATATCGAAGGAGATCTCTGATGACTACCGCAAGAAGTCCAATTTGTTGGCTAATAGTGATTTTGTTCTTGGGTCTAAGTGGGTGCTCGACAAGTCCGAAACCAGTTCAAGCCGCTTGTCCGCCGTTCCCTCAGCTTCCCAAGGAGTTGAGGGAAGCTCCTCCGACATGGTATTTGTTACCTCTCGCGATGGAGTCGATGTAAGTTGTTCCCAGCTAATCAAAGATTCTGAGCAAACGACATTAATGCTGTATGAAATTCAACGCTGGAATGAGCGAATTACAACTTTGAAATAATAGTCACTTTAATATTTGTGTTAAAAAAGGACTCCGTTCAGATCGCTATGAAATTTAGCTGAACTTGGACGTTTCAAATATCGGGCAACAACGGTGGCCAAAAAACAAGGAGTTTTGTATGACAAGACCGGTAATTCAAGGTATGCATACTTGGCCCCGTAATTTGAGTACATCCCAAGGCGGAGGTCTCTCTACCTCTCAGTATGGCGGTATGTCTACCTCCCAGTACGGAGGCGCTTCAACCTCGCAATACGGAGGTTTGTCCACTTCACAATACGGAGGTTTGTCGACATCACAGTACGGCGGACTTTCTACGTCGCAGTACGGTGGCCTTTCAACCTCCCAATACGGAGGATTGTCTACATCTCAATACGGAGGTTTATCGACTTCACAGTATGGTGGTCTCTCTACGTCGGAGGGGGGCGGAATGTCTACCTCCTCTAGCAATGTCTATCGAAGCAACATTCCTCCATGGCCTCACTTCGTTCTTGAACTTGAAGCTAGGGGATTTCAAATGCAAGCGAATTTAATTCGCCAGCACTTACCGCCATATTTGTGGCCTGAAAACTTTTTTAAACAAAGATAGACGTGTGATGCAACCAATCAGAAAGATTAGAGTATGACTTTATACACAATTTGATTTGGCATATATCACTAGACATATCTCGTGGCGTATTCACAGTATTGGAAAAAGTTATGCGCGTACATCAGGTAAAAATTCAGAACTTCCGTCTGCTCTCCTCAGTTCAACTTGAGCTTGAAGAAAAAACGACAGTGATTGTTGGTCGTAACAATAGTGGAAAGACATCTCTCTCGGAGGTAATGCGTCGACTCTTGTCTGATGGAGGTGCAACCTTTCAGCTTGAGGATTTTTCTAGTGCCTGTTATGACGAATTCTGCGTAGCCCTTGATGCAATGAACAATGGGGTAGAGGAAGAAGTTATTCGTAACTTAGTCCCAGCCATAGAGCTTCGACTTAGCTTCAAATATGAATCTGAAAAACCACAGTTAGGTCCATTAAGTCCTTTCGTGATTGATTTGGATCCTATGTGTACCGAGGCGCTGGTCGTAATTCGTTACGAGCTAAAAGATGGGCAACTGACGCAACTTTTCGACGATCAACCTAAAGAGGCTTTAACTCCAGAAATGCGAATAGCCTTCTTTCGTGTGTTGCGTGATCGTTTGCCAAGTGATTTCAACGTAAAAATTTGGGCCGAAGATCCAAATGATCCTGCTAATCGACGCCAGCTGCAACCAAGTGCACTTCGCAGCTTAGTCAAAACTGGGTTTATCAACGCGCAGCGAGGCCTAGACGACGTTACGTCACGAGAAGCGGATGTATTGGCTAAGACGGTAGAAGGACTTTTTGCAACAGCATCTTCGCCATCAGCAGATGGAACTGACAAACAAATTGCAGATGCTTTGAAAGGTGCGATAGAAGACATTCAAACTCAGATCGACCAAAACTTTGGTGCGCAACTTAAAAACCTAATTCCTGCGATGCATACATTTGGGTATCCTGGCTTGGGAGGACAAGAGCTGCACACAGAAACACTTTTAGATGTCAGGAAATTGTTGTCAAATTTCACTAAGGTACGTTACGCTGGTTACAGTGGGATCACGCTGCCTGAGTCTTATAACGGCCTAGGGGCTCGTAATTTAATATTCATATTGCTGCAATTGGCGGGTTTCTACAAAGCATTCAGAGCTGAGGCGGTGGAGCCAGGCGTGCATTTAATCTTCATTGAGGAACCTGAGGCTCATTTGCATCCGCAAATGCAAGAAGTTTTCATTCGTCAACTTGCCAAAATTGCACAACAGCTAGTCGAAGGTACGGAGGATAAAAGACCTTGGCCAGTTCAATTTGTCGTATCAACACACTCATCGCACATTGCAAATGCAGCTGGCTTCGAGAGCATTCGATATTTTCTAGGAGCTCCTGTGCCAGACGCTCCAGAAGGTATACGAAAAACTCGTATAAAAGATTTACGCAAAGGCCTAAATCATGTCAAACCAGAAGATAAAAAATTTCTTCATCAATACATGACTCTCACTCGGTGTGATTTATTCTTTTCCGACAAAGCGATTCTTGTTGAAGGTCTTAGCGAAAGGTTGCTGTTACCAGTTATCGTAGAAAAGCTAGAAGCTATGGAGCCTAATGCTCCGAAATTGTCGACTCAATACGCGACAGTAATGGAGGTCGGAGGTGCATATGCGCATCTCTTCTTTGATTTACTAAATTTTCTTGAGCTACGAAGTCTGATCATTACGGATTTAGATTCTGTCGAAAAACCTGGAGGTAAAGCGTGTGAAGTTCACCTGGGGACATACTCGAGTAATGCATGCTTGAAAGCATGGTTCTCAAAAGACTCGCCATTTACACTGGCCGAGCTGATAAAAAAAACCAATGCTGAAAAAACAAAAAACGGCAAGCAAGTCGCCTATCAGTGCGCGGAGAAAGAAGGTGGTCCGTGTGGTCGGACATTTGAAGATGCGTTCATTCTTGCGAACCCCAAGCTATTCAATCTGATTGAGCACACTTCAAATGCGTTAGAGGTAGAGGCGCGCACCAAAGCAGCAGAATGGAAGAAATCAGAGTTTGCATTGAAGCATGCAATTGAGGTAACGGAGTGGACAGCACCATCGTATATTTTGGATGGTATTCGCTGGTTGGCTAAAGACGATGTAATCACAAATGCTCCAGAGTTTGTATTAGGAGCGGAGGCCGAGGCCTCCGCTGTGAAAGTTGGAAATGCCAATGTCTAAGGTCGAGTCACCTGCAGAAGCTGCAAGTCGACATGCACTTGAAGCCATGTATGCTTGTCTTGAAGCTGGGCAGAGTTTTCGTCTTGAAGCAGGAGCTGGTGCAGGAAAGACGTATTCGCTTATCAAAGCACTTCGATTTTTAATTGAGAGAAATAGAAATATATTTCCAAAGCGTAGTCAGCAGATCGCTTGCATTACGTTTACGAATGTTGCCAAAGACGAAATTGCAGCACGAACAGATCGAAGCCCCTTGGTTTTCTGCGAAACCAATCATGCGTTTTGTTGGGCTGTAATAAGCGGTTTTCAAAAACCGCTCAGAAGCTTGGTCGAAGTAATGCCAATCTGGCAAGAAAAAATTAAAGAGGTGGGTGGAAGCTTAGGCACGCGATCCATCGAATACAGCCTTGGACACAGATCTATACGTGATCACCGTGTAACTCTCCATCATGATGATGTTTTACCGCTCATGATCTCGCTCATGTCGTATGAAAAATTTCGGCGAATTATTGCGAATCGTTTCCCAGTCATTCTCGTTGATGAATATCAGGACACAAATCACGATTGGGTTGAGGCAATTAAAGAGCATTTTTTAGGAAAACCAGGCGCACCTCTCTTTGGATTTTTTGGTGATCATTGGCAAAAAATCTACGGTGGTGGATGCGGAAAATTGGAACATCCAAGCGTTACAGAGATAGGTAAAGGTGCAAATTTTCGGTCCGTGAAGCTAATTGTCGATGCTCTCAATCGAATGCGGCCAGAGCTGCAACAGTTTGTGGATGATCCTGATATTGACGGCCAAGTGTGTATTTTTCATACAAACGATTGGCAAGGTGAGCGTCAAAAAGGCGCGCATTGGAGCGGGGATCTTCCCTCTGTTGAGGCTAATACTACTTTAGAAAAAGTTAAGTCAGAGCTTGAGAATAGCGGATGGAATTTGTCTGCAAGCAACACCAAGATCCTCATGTTGACCCATAAACTTTTGGCAACTCAACAAGGCTATTCGAATCTGGCGGCAGTATTTAAATACAACGAATCATTCACGAAAAAAGAAAACCACCACATTGCATATTTCGTAGATCAATTAGAGCCTGCTTGCGATAGTTTTACTGCCCGCAGATATGGAGCAATGTTTGAAGCACTTGGCGGTAATTTGCCACATTTGCGTAGTCACTCCGATAAGTCGAGCTGGAACGAAGCTATGACACATTTAATTGCCATTTGCGAATCTGGAACTATTGGTCAAGTGATTGATTATTTGCATACCCAACGAAGACTGAGGCTTCCTGATGTTGTTGTGAGGCTTGAACGAGAATTGCAGGACTTCAAGAAAACTGAAAGTGCTGAAATGCCTCGGATGCTCGAAGAGTTAGAAAAATTGAGAGACGTTGCTTATTCTGAGGTGAAGGCGCTTCGTCGTTATCTTGTTGGTCATTCCCCATTTGAAACGAAACATGGTGTTAAAGGCGCAGAGTTTGAGAATGTTTTGGTTGTAGTTGGTCGTGGTTGGAATCAATACAACTTCGGTGAAATGTTGGAGCTTGCTGGTAACAAGGTAATTCCTTCGACAAAAAAAGACGCTTTCGAGCGCAACCGAAACCTCTTTTACGTTGCATGTTCAAGACCACAAAAGCGGCTTGCTATTTTATTTACGCAAGTTTTGTCACCTGGAGCTATGACAACTCTTAGGAATTGGTTTGGAGCAGACTCCGTTAAGCCTGCCCCATAATGGAAATTGCACTTGTTGATGGAGTTCGATCACTCTCAGCACCAGGGCTAAAAGGCTTTTGCCCCTGCTGTGCGCAGGCTGTCATTGCAAAGTGTGGTTCACAACTTATATGGCACTGGTCCCATCAGGGCAAGCGTCATTGCGATCCTTGGTGGGAAAATGAGTCCGATTGGCACAGAGGCTGGAAGGCTCATTTCCCTGAGCGCATGCATGAGGTGGTTCAATTTGATAAAGCCACCGGAGAAAAACACATTGCTGATTTAAAAACGGATCGAGGCATGGTTATAGAGATTCAGCATTCAGCTATGTCGCTAGAAGAACTCAAAGCACGAGAAGCCTTTTATAAGCACATGATTTGGATTGTTGATGGTCGATCTTTCGTCAAGCTTTTTGAAGTTCACCCTGAACCCATACCTCACCCTGCGGCGTCGTTTCTAGACGATGTCGTATTCTTTGAACGTCGTGCTTGGGCATTTTGGCGGCCTTCGGAAAACGAAGTGGGGTCCTCTTTGGTGCGTTTGCATAAGTCAGAGGAGATTGAGGGGCAAATTCAGGAGCATTACAAGGGGCACCATTTTTTTACATGGAAACGTGCACGAGAGGTTTGGTTTAGCGCTAAGGCCCCTGTACTAATTGACTTTGGCGGTCCAGAGCTGTATCGAATATGCAAATATCAAGCTCCTAGCGCACATTGTGTGCAGCGCATTTCTAAGTATGCGTTAATTAAAAAGAATGGAGGTGTTTTTGAAAAAAATGATGCAGAAAATTTCTAATGCTGCTCTCAATTACATTCCTGTACAGATAAAGAATTTTGGATTGTGATTTTTTGCGACGAATTTCCCCTTAGGTAATTGGTCTCGATTGACTTATACATTGCATGTTATGACCGCGTATATACGACAAAAAATCCTAAGCAACGCACCTGAGTTGCCAATCAGTGAGACGCAGTTTAATGAGCTTTCAGAAGCGCGCAACGTGCTTGCAGCTGCTTTTAGACTTGAAGAGTCATATGACTTGCTAGTAGAAAATTATGTAGAAGTTGAAAAGGATTTACTTTCTGTCGCAGCTAGCAACGCAGTTCGAGATCTCAACGAGTATCAGGATTTTTTCGAGTTGCGATCCACGATTAATCGACGAGTAGTCAATTTGCTTGCTGCCGCGAGGTTTTACCTTGATCAGGCTCCTCAGCGTTTAGCTGATTGTGCAGTTGATCCACATAAAGCTCGAAACGAATTTAAGCTTCGTACCCAAGAACATTTTGATGGACTCTTTAGTTATCGCTTTTTAGAAGCACTACGCAATCATGTTCAGCACTGTGGGCTCGCTGTTCATCGTCTGAGCCTTAACTGGAAATGGGTCGGCGAAGGTTTAGAGCGCGTTATGGAAATTTCAGTTCAACCATTTACCGAGCAACGGTACTTGACAGCGGATGGTGGATTCAAGAAATCTGTTCTTATGGAAATGCCTTCGGAGGTTGTGTTAACGCTCGTCATAAGAGAATACCTTCAGTGCATAGGCAATCTTCATACGCTTGTACGTAGTCACATAACCGAACGAGTATCAATGTCGCGCCAATTAATAAATGACCAAATCTCTAGATACGCCAAAGAAAATAATGGTGTAACTATCGGACTCAACGCGTTCATTTTCGCGCCTGATGGAACCCAAGTATCCATGCCGCTTATGTTGGATTGGGACAATGTTCGAGCTAAGCTTGTTTTGAAGAATTCAGGACTAGTTTCGCTCAGTCGTCACGTTGTAACTGGAAGTTACAAGTGATTTTGGACATAAAGGGTTTACGTTGCTTATCAATTTTTTGCCCAACCAATGTCGCGAAGTATTACACCTAGAGTTTCCAAGGCGAGTTGAGCATCTTCCTCAGTAGGAAGGCGCGCTTCCTTAGCGTGTTGTTCATTTCCTTTGCCGCGAGCGTGTAGTCTGGCGGTTACCTGAGCTAGGTTACCAATCACGAACATCTTGTATGGTGCTACAAGAACAGCTTTAGCGACATCACCGATGTCTTTACTTAATACAGACTTATCGTGACCTTGCTGTACGAGCCATCGCGCAACAATGACTGCTATCGCATTTTTGCAATGATCGATCACGGAGATGGAAGTTTCTCGAAAGGCTGAATCTAAGGCTCTATCGAATGCCTCTTTGACTGGGTTTTGGTGTTCCGTTGAGACTTTAGTCATGTCAATTTCTGGCAGTATGTCAAATGTGCTTAGCGCTTTTAGTGTCACCATCACATTTCGACAGACTAAAATTTCTGTCTGCACAACTCGCCATGCTGAAGCAGCCTGAGCTGTTCCCAATGCCAAGATCGATCCCTGGCCTTGTTTGGGTTTCTGAAGCAGGGGTGTACATGCCATATATGTGTATAGAGTTTTTCGTGTCAGCCCCCCCTGGCCTGCGGATCTGCCGAAAGGATCCTCGTAGGGATGTGGCGTTACTGAGGTTGTAGTTGGCTGACTTCCTTCTGCTTGAAAGTAAAGTCGTCCTCGCCGAGTTCGCGTCACCGCGTCAAAAGTGTCTTCTCGAAATATCCAACCTAACGAAGAGTGGTCGAAGCTGGTAGGTAGCGAGCGCCAGTCTTCTTTAGTTTGTATTAGTGTTGCTAAGGTGATGTGAGGCGTGGGAATTACTGGCACATTTGGATGGCCCCAGCCGTCATAGACTAGCCCCGTATTGCTATCGATTCCAATATACATGTTGGCTCCTGATTTTTACGCATTATTGTGAATAAGAGGGAATAAAGTTTGAAGTGTATTTTTGACTAATTCAACCGAAAGCGTATGGAAGGAGTTTTTATGATAGTTGGCTACCACAACGAAAAAGACTTTGACGATCTGTTTTATTTACTAGCGGAGATGGTAGAAGCTCAAGCAGGACTTCCTATTGCCGAAGGTCTAGCCTGGCAGAACGATCGACAAATATTAGCTAGAAAATTTCTCTACCACCTTAGTACAGTCAACACCATTCTGCAGGGAGCGGCTATTGATGTAGGAAGTCGTACGGCTCACTTTGTCGATCATGGCTCCATTATTGTTTTGGCTCGAGCGGTAATTGAGAACTTCATTGTGTTCGCTCATGTATTTGGATCTTCAGATGTCGAGCAAAGTCGTTTTAAGCACATGGTTTGGAAGTATTGTGGGTTAAAAGATCGACAGCGGCGGGTTGCGATTACTGAAGAAGGGCGAGTAACTCTCGCTGCCGAGCGTTCTACGATTGCCATACTTCTGTCAGAAATTAAAGAGCATTCAATTTTCAAAAACTTTTCGAACGGAAAGAAAAAATCGATAGTCAATGGAGATTGGGCTGGCGGTCTTAAATGGCATGAGCTAGCTGCTGAGGTAGGAATCAATCAGCGTTATTTCAGAAATGTTTACAGCTACCTCTGCGATTACTCACACACGAGCTACGCTGCCGTCCTTCAAGTCGGTCAAGCAAAATCAATAGATAAACAGATGGAAATGTCAAGGAGCATGCTGGGATTTATGAACCTAGCGATTGCGCGCTTCATCGGTATTTACGCGACGCTCTTCGATTTCGCTCAAAAGGTTCTTGATGAAAGCGCATATTTGCCTGTGGCAATAAAGTGGAACTTTGATGCCACTAGTTTTGAAAAAATCTATGCAGAGCGAGTGGTGAAAGAGTCTTAGAGATGCTCTTTTAGACGCTGAAAAATTCCTCGCTTTTCAGTAATTTCAACAAAGTTTTGGCATGTAAATAATTGTGGAGAGAGTTGTGCAGGTTGAGCTACATACTGAAGATATTCCATCTGTCTTTGAGCGCTTTAGAGATTTGATTGGTGCCCATCATTGGAGTAAACGTGTCGCTCTTCTTAAGGCCGAAATGAAGGGTAATCGGTTGTTGAAAGATTACCTGACTCAAGAGAATGAGATGGCTTTCAGTCTTCAAGTATCTACCGACCTAGCGAATAAATTTGGTCGCATTCCTGTCCACCATTTGGATTGCAGCCCTTTGTACTCGTGCATGGCATTTGCCGCACAGATACTCTCCATTGCAGAAACATTGGGGAATGTTCAGAGAAATCAGCTCGTACGTCGTGTTCACGGTGCGTTGAAGAATCCAGACGATATGAGAGGGCTGCGTCTCGAGCTAACCGTCGCAACCCATTTCCTTCGTCGAGGTCTAGATGTTGAATGGCCAGAAATGGTTGGAGGTGGCACCATGGACTTGGTTGTACCCCAGCTGGGCTCGAGGGGGCTTGAGATTGAGTGCAAATCAATTTCCGACGACAAGGGACGCAAGATACACAGGCGTGAGACATTGGAATTCTGCTCCCTTGTCGCCCCCAAGCTGAATGATCTTGGCAAAGATTTGAAAGTGGGTGTTGTGGCAGTGCTTACTCTTGATGAGCGTATGCCGGGAAACTTTGCTTCACGGAAGAATCTAGCGCAGTCAGTCCTGCGGAATGTGCTTTCCGGATCCAGTATTTGTCGGTTAGATGGTGCAAGTCTTCGAATCCAGGAGTTTGATCTCGCTCTTTTGGGTGAATTCGGAAATGATGGACTTCCTTTAATCTCAAGGGAGCGCATTGATTCGATCACCGGCACGGCAAATAGACAAGCACTGATCGTTGGCCGCAAGAGTGGAGGTGCGATAGTTTTTGTGCTGCAGAGTGCGCAAGATGATTCAATGCTGTCATACACCTTCAACACTTTGTCGAGATCTGCTAACAAGCAGTTTTCTGGGGACCGAGCTGGGTTGTTTTTGGTTGGACTCGAAGGACTTGAGGCCGAGCCTCTGATAGCGCTGGCTCGGCAGGACATGACTAGTGATCAACCGCCGACGGCGCTCCGTGTTAAGGTCAGTGACTTCTTGTCCAGTCAAGATCGGGATTATGTCGTGGGTGTGGGGTTCATTAGCAAGGGAGCACTGCGCCCAACCTCTTGGGACGTTATTGATAGTGGCGGTTCAGCCTATATTTTCCCGAAACGAGAGAGTCTATATTGGCATGCAGACTTTGCTGGTCTGTTTTCTGAAAGTATTTGAATACACGTGTGGTTGGATTGATTTAATACTCTAATAACTATTTTTGTTAATTTCTACTTTTAAAACAGTGCTCTAAGTTTATAAAAAATTCCCTAACTGTCATTGAAAAGTATGTAAGTAATGCCAAAAACCATTTCTGATATAAAGATGCAAAACATCCTAATCTTTCGGAAGATCTTCTAGATGCCAGTACCAACTGACCTTGACTCATTCTTGGCCAACAACCGGATTGAGAAAACCGCATGGGAACGAGCCGCCATAGATTGGCCAATTCTTCTTGAAATTGGCCAAGATCATGAAAGCCAACTTGATCGACTTCGAGATTCAGCCGATTTCTTCGCAGGTGTCATACAGCGTTTTCCAGGTGTTCACTCGGTTCGATCTCGTATCAAAGATGCTGAACATTTACTTGAAAAAATCATTCGAAAACGATCAGATGGAGTCGATAAATATCAGGATATCACGCCTGGTAACTATCATGAACTAGTTACTGACTTGGTCGGATTAAGAGCTTTGCATTTATTCAAAGAAGACTGCTTAATGATTGACAAGCATTTGAAGGGTGCTTGGAATCTTTGTGAGACTCCAAAAGCATATGTACGTGAAGGCGATCCAGATTATTTCACTGCTCTTTTCCGGGAGCAAGGATTTGAAGTCGAGATGCACTCAAAAGGCTATCGTTCAGTTCACTACATTTTTTCTACTCAACCATTGCAGAGAAAGGTTTTTACTGAGGTTCAAGTTCGCACAATCTTTGAGGAGGGGTGGAGTGAAATTGACCATCGTGTTAGATACCCTAACTTCTCAAATGATCGACTGGTCTCATATTTTTTGACGATCTTCAATCGTCTTGCAGGTAGTGCAGATGAGATGGGGACATTTGTTAAAGATCTCACTAGAGCATTAGAGGGATTTGAGAATCAACTCACAGATGCCAACGAACAGCGAGAGCAGGCCTTATCAGAAATGGACAAAGTTCTTGGTGAATTACAAGAAATGAAGGCTCAGGATTCCAGTATGAAGCAGAAGCTTTCCGCGATGCAAACGGAACTTTCAAAACTTAGACAGCTTTCTGCTCCATCACCGTTTTTTAACGAAGCAAGTCGCGCAAGATTGGGGGGGCTCGCTTCCCTCAGCTTAACGAATCAAAGTACAAATGAATCTTGGCCGCCATCTTATGTGGACTCCCTGAAAGTGAGCTTGCCAACCAGCGAGACATTGAAATTTGGGGAGTCATTAAAAGCAGTTGAATCTTTCGGATTGGCAAGGAAAGTGAATCCTAAATGAAGCGATACATCAATATTCGTTTGAGTTCGGTATTGATTGAATGTTGAGTGAATGAATTTGAATTCAAAAAATTAAATTTTTTTGATGCACATAATTACGCATTTAAGAAAGTCATAAGAGCTTCGATTTGATCTCCCCCAGATACCGGAAGCCTCTTACGAGGCATTACAGGGCTTCCCTCTGAAGGCCATTGAAAAGGCGCACGCTTAGCCTTTTGTTCTACAACAAGCCTTGGTGACCGAGCTGGTCAAGCTCGCAGTATATTTGTCTCCATAAAATAATTGGAGTTTAAGAAAATGGGATTCCCCTCTGATGTGCGCACTAAAGTGCTCATTAAAAGTGCACGAATTTGTTGCCTTTGCTTTAAGCAATGCGGAACAAAGATTGAGGTGCATCACATTGTTCAGGAGGCGGATGGAGGTCCAAATACTGAAGCTAACGCATTGCCCGTTTGTTTCGACTGTCATGCCGAAGTTGGCAACTACAACCCTCGTCATCCCAAAGGAACAAAATATAGACCCGAAGAGCTTAAAACTCGTCGTGACAATCTTTATGAGTTGGTTGGATCGGGGACGTTGCAAGCGCAGGTACTTGTAAAGCAGCTACCCGCCGACACAGCAGACAAATCTGCTGAAGCGGTGAATATTGACATCAAAGCGATACCGACGCATGCTCAACCAGACGACGAGTCGAGAGAGTTCTTGGAACGAATTCTCAAACCTACAACAGCACTAGATGCTCTTGGGAGTAAGCTCAAAATTTTGGGCCAAGATAATGCGGCCTGGATTCTCGACTCACTGCTCAATCTTACAAAGGAGTCTGCTCGCTCAATAGAAGTCCTTGCACGACTGGTTTCTAGTCTTTCAAATGAACAGACGCTTCTCGCAATCGAGCGAACCTTGCGAAATGTGACCCTGTTCGGGGAGGCGAAGGAGAAGACTGCTGTTCTATCTGAATTTGATGGAGAAGTACTTCAAATTTCGGATGAATCGCTGAGGCTTGCGTTCTTTCGCGATGTATTTGAGATAATCGAACACGATCAGTTTGATGAGGTCAATGAACTAGTTCCTGCGCTAGTTGGGGCACAAGAATGCTTGCCTGAAATTTTATGGGCTGCTTATGTGAAACTGCTGATTAACCAATCAAATTCGCATTCGTATAAGGGCGCTCCTGCAGCTAAACGAGCGCTGACTAAGCTATCCCAAGGGGTGGCAAGAGCCGGATTGCTGGCACTTACACCTGAGGTTGTGTGCCAATTTGGTCATAGCCAATTTGAGTCCGCGCGGCGTCTTGCTGCTCAATATGGTACCTATGTAGATGGCGCACAAGCTACCGTCATAAAAGACTTGACCTCGATATCGTTGAGGGCTTTCTCCGATAAATACGACCCTGATTAATTGATCCCTGGGCTGTTGCCGGTTTCGTGGACACCCACCTAAGAGGGAAAGCACATTGCGACCTACGCGCCATATGTGGATGTCTTTGTGATGGATCAACCAATGGCTGACTTGGTGTCACGCCCGACGGTCAACCTTGATGGGCGATTTGGCGTAAAGGTATTCAGCTTGGGCAATTGGGATGAATTCCTAGCTTGGTTAGACCAGCAGGAAAATGAAATGAGCGTTGAGCATCGATTAGGTTTGGGACTGGCTTACCCCACACTATAGTGAGGGCTAAAAATTCAAGCATCGAGACCACTTTCGATGCTCGGATTGTGGACGTCGGTTCAAATCCATAAATATCGTCATGCACAATTCCGGTGCATTTTGATGATTGGGCACCTACCTCGCATAACCGCGCATTTGCTTTTACTTACTATGTGGCCAAAATAGCTGGTTGTTAGTAAGTCAACCATCCACCACCATTTGCAACGACAAAGGCCGCTAGGTTTAACCACCTAGCGGCTTTTTGTTTTTCTCTTCGGGTCACTGTTGGCTATAAACCAAACCCGAAGCTACGCCACCAAACAAATCACCTTCCACCAAAGGCACGCCCGCAAATTCTGCTTGCAGTGCTTCTTGGAATGTGCGCAGCGCAGAAGAACCGCCCGTGAGGTAAATGGCATCGGGCTTGCCATTGCTCAATCCAGCACGTTGCACGCATTCGCGGGCACAGGCCACGGTGTTGGCCAATAGCTGTGCCAAGTGCATGTGCAGGTCTGTCGTGTTGAGTGATGCCGCCAAGTCGGCTTCGACATACGACAAATCAATGCGTGTGTCAGCGTCGGTTTGTGAGCAACGAATTTTGGCTTGCTCCACATCGTGTGCCATGTGATGGCCGTATCGTTCGTTCAGCACGCGCATCAAACGGTCATGCATGCGCCCATCGGTGTAGTTGTTTTGCAAGGCTTTGGCTTGCGCCATGGCCTTGGGCTGGTATTGCCAGTTGATCAAATGCCAGGTGGATAAATCAAAGAACACGCGATTGGGCACTTCACGGCTGTCTGGACCGAAGTGGCCGTAGCCAAGCAATGGCATGACTTGGCCGAGGCTGAGTTTTTGGTCAAAATCGGTGCCGCCAATGTGAACGCCGGTGGTGGCCAGCACATCATCGGCACGGTTGTTTTTGTGCATCAGCGCAGGGCCTAAGCGCACCACGGTGAAGTCGGATGTGCCGCCGCCAATGTCGGCCACCAGCACGGTGGTTTCGCGCGTGAGGCGGCGTTCGTAGTCGAGCGCGGCAGCGATGGGCTCGAATTGAAAGGAGATATCGGTGAAGCCCACGCTCTCAGCCGCTTGGCGCAGCGAGCTTTCGGCTTGCGCGTCACGCGCTGCATCGTCGTCCACAAAGTGCACAGGGCGGCCCATCACCACGCGTGTGGGAGCAGTGCCCAAGTGGCGTGTGGCACGTTCGCGCAAAGCAGCTAGGTAGGTGGTGATGATGTCTGAGAAGTTCACGAGCTGGTTGTTGATGACGGTCGTCTCCATCAACAACGGGCTGCCCAGCAGGCTTTTGAGCGAGCGCATCAAGCGGCCCTCGGTACCTTCTAGGTAATGCGTGATGGCCTCGCGCCCAAAGTGCGTGCTTCCTTCTTCGGCGTTGTAAAACACGGCCGTGGGCATGGCCAGTGCATCGCCCTCTAGCGGAATGAGTTGGGCGCTGGCTTGCGGTGCGGCCCAAGCGATGGCGGAGTTGGACGTGCCGAAGTCAATGCCCAAAATGCCAGCGGCACTTTGGGCGTTTGGTGTGGATGCAGTCATGAAAGAAGTTAACTCACCAGCCCCACGTAGACGTTTTGTACATCGTCGTTGTCATCAATGGCAGAGAGGAAGGCTTCGACTTCTTCTAGTGCTTCAGCACTCAGGTTTGCTGGGTCCACAGGGTTTTTGGGCTTGTAGCCGAGTTTGGCCGACAACACATTGAAACCGTGTGCAGGTAGTGCGCGGCTGACCAAGTCGAGGTCGCTTGGTGCTGTGATGAAGACGGTTGAGCCTTCGTCACCGGCTTCCACGTCTTGTGCGCCCGCTTCGATGGCGGCCATTTCGGGGTCTGCGTCGGGCGCAATGGGTTCGGCTTCGATTAAGCCAATGTGGTCAAAGTCCCACGACACCGATCCCGATGTGCCGAGCTGGCCCTTGCGAAACAGCAAGCGCATTTCAGGGGCGGTGCGCTTGACGTTATCGGTCAAGCATTCGACCATCACCGCCACTTGGTGTGGCGCATAGCCTTCGTAGATTACGCGTTCAAACTGCACAGACTCGCCGGACAGGCCTGCCCCTTTTTTGATGGCGCGGTCCAGCGTGTCTTTGGGCATGGACACCTTGCGGGCTTGTTCCATTACCATGCGCAAACGCGAGTTAGCAGCAGGGTCAGCACCGTTGCGTGCAGCCACCATGATGTCTTTGGCCAGTTTGCCAAACATGCGGCCTTTGGCGTTGGCGGCTAAGTCTTTGCCTTTGGCTTTCCATTGAGCGCCCATATGTGTGTTCCTTTGAGTTTTGTATTGGGTGTTTAGTTATCAGTACTCGCGCTCCAGCGCTCGTCCCATGCGTGTTCAATTTGGCGACGGTCGCGTTTGGTGGGACGGCCGTGCTCGATGCTGTGTGCAGGCTCTGCGGCCATGCGGTTGTGCTCAGCCAGTTTGGCGCGCAAAGCGATGCTCTCAGGCGTTTCTTCGTACAACAGCTGCGCCACGGGTGCAGGTCCGCGAGCGGCGCTGATGCCTTTGACTTGCACAGTCTTGGTGATGTTGCCTTGGCGCACGGTGAGTCTGTCACCCACCTTCACTTCGCGTGCAGGTTTGACGTCTTGGCCGTTGATTTGTACGCGGTGCTTGGTCACTTCATCACACGCGAGGCTGCGTGTTTTGTAAAAGCGTGCGGCCCACAGCCACTTGTCGATGCGCAGACTGTCCATCAGTGGTTGAACACGTCCAACACGCGTGTGAGGTCGTAGCCGGTGTAGGTGGGCTTGGGGCCGATGGCTTCAAAAGGCAGTTGCTGGCGGTTCACCCACAGCGTGGTGAAGCCAAACCATGCGGCACCCAGCGCGTCCCAGCCATTGCTGGAGACAAACAAAATGTCTTGCTTCTCTGCCGAGATGGTTTGTTGTACCAAACCGTAGGCTTCTGGCGAGGTTTTGAACAGGCGAATAGGGTCGACCGAGATGACATGGTCAATCAAATCTGTCATGCCGGCACTCGATACCGCCGTGCTCAGCATGTCCCTGCTGCCATTCGACAGAATGGCTGTGGTGATGCCGCGTTCTTTCAGGCTTTGCAGCACACCCAAGTTCTCAGCGAAGGGCGTGAGCTTGGCGTACTGGCCCATCAAGGCGTCGACGTGTTCTGGCTTGGTGTCTAGCTTGAAACGTTCTAGTGTGTAGAGCAGGGCGCTGCGCGTGATGTCCCAAAACGATTGGTAGTACTGACTGCCTTCTGGGCGGTGCGGGTCAGACATGGTGATGAGTCGCGTGTAGTCAATCTGCTTGTCACGCCAAAGCACTGAAATGGCCGCGCCTTGGCCCGGGTACAACTGCTCCGCCAATGCGCCGATGGAGTACACATCGAACAGCGTGCCATAGGCATCGAACACAACAGCTTGGATGGCCATGTTCAGTTTTCGTTAGGCAACAAGCAGCAGGTGTCGCCGCTGGCTGGGCGCTCAATCTTGATGCGGTGGATGTTGGGCAACGTACTTTTGAGGTCGTTGTAGATAAATGCGCATAGGTTCTCGAGCGTGGCGGGGCCGAGGCCTGGCACTTCGTCGAGGAAATGGTGGTCGAGCTTTTCGCGCACTTTGTCGACTTCTTGGCGCAAAAACGCCAAGTCCATCATCATGCCGGATTCAGGGTCGGGCTTGCCTGCGATGGTCACCTCGGCGTGATACGTGTGGCCGTGGATGCGCAGGCTGCCCTCGGCATCAATTTTGCGGCGCAGGGTGTGGGCGGCTTCAAAGTAGAAGCGCTGGCTGAGTTCGTATGTCATCGGATGCCAATCAACTTATGGGTTTGCACGCTCAGTCGCCAACGCGGGTGGGCTTGGCAATAGGCCACGGCCGCAGCGGTGTTGGCCGCGGCGTTAGGCCCATCCATGGGCTGCAAATAAAAATTTTCAAAGTTCAATGTTTCATACAGCGCGGGCTCTGCGCCCACTTGCGGAAACACCAGCTTGAGTTCTTGGCCTGTTTCCACCACGCGTTGGCTGCCAGCCTTGGGGCTCATGCAAAGCCAATCAATGCCGTTGGGCGGCATCACCGTACCGTTAGTTTCCACCGCGATGGTGAAGCCATGCGCGTGCAGGGCGTTGACCAAAGCCTCGTCCACTTGGAGCAGGGGTTCGCCACCTGTCAGCACCACAAAGCGGTGCTGGGTGTCTGTCGCAGGCCAAAAGCTGGCAATGGCTGTAGCCAAAGCCTGTGCGCTGTCAAACTTGCCGCCGTGCGTGCCATCGGTGCCCACAAAGTCGGTGTCGCAGAACTGGCAAATGGCTGAGCTGCGGTCTTCTTCGCGGCCGCTCCACAGATTGCAACCGGCGAAACGGCAAAACACGGCGGGTTGCCCTGCATTGGCGCCTTCACCTTGCAAGGTGTAGAACATTTCTTTCACGCTGTATGTCATGCCTGTATTTTCGCAGCAAGTTACGTGTCACCTTTTTGTGGACAAATGAGGGCATGACACATATCGCTCAACCCCTTGCCAACACCTTCGCACCCACCGGTGAACTGCGCGTCGCCATCAACGTGGGGAACCCCATTCTGGCCCGCCGCCACCCTGACACGGGTGAGCCCGAGGGCGTCTCGATTGACCTAGCCAACCAACTGGCCCAACGCTTGGGCGTGCCGTTGAAGCTAGTGGTTTTTGAGGCCGCCAGCAAATCGGTCGAGGCCGTGTCGGGCGAAGAGGCTGATGTGGGCTTTTTTGCCATCGATCCGCTACGCGGTGCGGCCATCGCATTTACTGCGCCCTATGTGCTGATTGAAGGCGCGTACATGGTCAAGCAAGATTCGCCCTTGCAAAGCAATGATGAGGTGGATCAGTCGCAGCACACCGTGGTGGTGGGCAAGGGTAGTGCTTACGATTTGTACCTGAGCCGCGAGATCAAACAGGCCCAGCTGGTGCGCAGCCCCACCTCGCCCGAAGTGGTGAGCTACTTTTTAGAGCATGGCCACGATGTGGCGGCAGGGGTGAAGCCTCAGCTTGAAGCAGAGTTGCCACGCATTCCGGGTCTGCGCATGTTGCCCGGGCACTTCATGGTGATCTCGCAAGCCATGGGCTTGCCCAAGAGTCGTGGCCCTGAAGCCGCCGCGTATCTGCATCAGTTTGTGGAAGAGATGAAAGCCACAGGCGTGGTGGCTCAAGCCATGGCTCAGCACCGCATTGAAGGTGCGACACTTGCACCTTTGGTGAGCTAAAAGGGATTGAGTAGATGGACGTCTTGACGACGCAAACCCTGTCAGGGGTGCAGACCAGCATTGAAGTGGCGGGCACGGTGGCATTTGCCTTGTCTGGTGTGATGGCGGCGGCTCGCAAAAAGCTCGATGCCGTGGGTGTGTGCGCCGTGGCCAGTGTGGCTGCCTTTGGTGGCGGCACGCTGCGTGATGTCCTGTTAGACCGTCGTCCTTTGTTTTGGATTGAGCAATCTTGGTATTTGTGGACTGTGTTGGCTTTGTGCTTGGCGGCCATGTTGATGATGCGTGCCAAACACTTTAAGCCGACTGAAAAATCCATGCAATGGCCTGATGCCTTGGGGCTGGGCCTTTTTGCCGCCAGTGGCACGCAAATCGCGCTCGGCATGCAAATGCCGGCACTCATTGCGGTGTTGATGGGCGTCATCACAGCTACCTTTGGTGGTGTGTTGCGTGACATTGTGTGCAATGAAATTCCCACCGCTTTTCATGATCACCACCCTTATGCCGTGTGCGCGTTTGCGGGCGGTTGGGTGGTGGTGGTGTTGCACTACTTGGGCTTCGATCCGAATGCGGTGGTAGCTATTGGGGCCGCGACGGTCACGCTGCTGCGCTTGGCGGCATTGCAGTTTGAGTGGCGGTTGCCGACTTGGAAGATCGAAGATTGAATTGGCGATTTACGCCAGCAAGATACCCAAAAATAAACCCGCTCTAGCGGGTTTATTTTTGAATGAAGCGTTGTTTATGCCTTTGCCACTTCATGTGCTGCCATTAGCTCAAGCGACTTCACCAAGGCTGAGTGGTCTAGTTGATCCCAACCATTCGATGCACACGCTTGCATGAGCTGTGCAGCTGATGCTGTTTGCGGCAGCGACACACCAATGGCTTTGGCCCCATTGAGTGCCAAGGCTAAGTCTTTTTGATGCAAGGCAATGCGAAAGCCAGGGGCAAAGGTGCGCTTGATCATGCGCTCGCCATGCACTTCCAAAATACGGCTAGAGGCAAAGCCACCCATCAGCGCCGCACGTACCTTAGCTGGGTCAGCTCCGGCTTTGCTGGCAAACAGAAGCGCCTCACCCACGGCAGCAATGTTCAAGGCCACGATGATCTGATTTGCCACCTTGGTGGTTTGACCGTCGCCATTGCCGCCCACGAGCGTGATGTTTTTGCCCATCAATTCCAGCAAAGGCTTGACCGTGTTGAACGTGGCTTCTGAGCCACCCACCATGATGGTGAGGTTGGCTGCTTTGGCACCTACTTCGCCGCCTGAGACGGGGGCATCTAGGTATTCGCAGCCAAGCGCGTTGATTTTTTGCGCGAAGGTTTTGGTGTCCATTGGCGAGATGGAGCTCATGTCCACCACGATCTTGCCTTGGCTCAATCCTTCTGCCACGCCGTCCTTGCCAAAAAGCACCACTTCCACATCGGGGGTGTCGGGCAACATCAAAAAGATGATGTCTGCGGCGCGTGCCACGTCGGCATTGGTAGCGCACACATGGGCGCTGGCCAATTCGGTTGGTACTTTGCTGCGTGTGCGAATGAACATCTCGTGCTTGGCTGCCAACAAATGTTGAGCCATGGGTGAACCCATGATGCCTAGCCCGATAAAACCGATTTTCATGAAAACTTCCTTTGTGAAATTAGTAAGTGCCAGAGGACGTTGCCGTCTTTAACGCGCGCATTTTTGAAATGACTTGTTGCGCACCTGCCGCCATCAAGCGTGCATCCGAGCTCACGGTGACGAATTGAAAGCCTTTGGCAATGCGCTTTTGCGCTGACTCGGTGGTGCCGTTGTGAATGCCCGCCACCACGCCGTGCGCTTTGGCGCGCGCCAAGATGTGGTCCACCGCCGCGGCTGCTTTGGGGTCGAGGTCGTCGAAGGTAGGGTTGCAGCCCAGCGCCAATGACAGATCGGACGGCCCGATGTAAATCGCGTCCAAGCCTTCGACGCTGAGGATGTCATCTAAGTTGTCTAAAGCCGCGGCAGTTTCAATCATGGCGAAGGTCACGATGGTGTCGTTGGCGTGCTTGGGGTAGTCAGCACCGCCATAGAGCAGGGCGCGTACCGGTCCAAAGCTACGTGTGCCTTGGGGTGCGTAGTGGGTGTAGGCCACCAGCTTTTGCGCGTCTTCTTTGGTGTTGACCATGGGGCAAATCACGCCATAGGCGCCTGCATCCAAGGACTTCATCAAGATGCCGGGTTCCAGCCATGGCACGCGCACCACGGGTACGGTGTCTGTCGTTGAGATGGCTTGCAGCATGGGGATCATCGCTTGGTAGTCGACCACGCCGTGTTGCAAATCGATGGTGAGGGAATCCCAGCCTTGATGGGCCATGGTTTCGGCAGAAAAACTATTGGGGATGGCGAGCCAGCCGTTGACCACGGCTCCGCCTGATTGCCAAATTTCGCGGAGTTTGTTGGGGCGCATGATGTGTAGAAATTGAAAAGATTTATCGAACCATACAAGGAAGTTTTTGATCAAACGTACAGCCGGGAATGAGGTATTGCATGGCCACAGCGTCATCGCGTGAGCCCAAGCCGTGTTGCAGATAAAGCTGGTGGGCTTTCTCAACCGCGACCATGTCTAGCTCCACACCTAAGCCAGGCTTCTTGGGTACTTCCACATGGCCATTGACGATTTGCAAAGGCTCTTTGGTGAGGCCTTGGCCGTCTTGCCAAATCCAATGCGTGTCAATGGCGGTGACTTTGCCGGGGGCTGCGGCGGCCACGTGCGTGAACATAGCGAGCGAGACATCAAAGTGGTTGTTGGAATGTGAGCCCCAAGTGAGGCCCCAATCACGGCAGGTTTGCGCCACGCGCACTGAGCCAGCCATGGTCCAAAAGTGGGGGTCAGCCAGTGGAATGTCCACGCTTTGCAGCGAGAGCGAATGCACCATTTGTCGCCAGTCGGTGGCCACCATGTTGGTGGCAGTGGGCAGGCCTGTTTCGCGGCGGAACTCGGCCATCACCTCGCGCCCACTGAAGCCTTCTTCTGCACCACAAGGGTCTTCCGCATAGGCCACCACGCCACGCATGTCACGCATCAAACGTACGGCATCTTTGAGTAGCCAGCCGCCGTTAGGGTCTAGCGTCACGCGGGCTTCAGGGAAGCGTTGGTGCAGTGCGGTGACAGCTTCGATTTCTGCTTCACCCGCCAGCACACCGCCTTTGAGTTTGAAGTCGTTGAAGCCATATTTTTCACGTGCCGCTTCGGCCAAGCGCACCACCGATTCGGGTGTCATGGCTTTTTCGTTGCGTATGCGAAACCATGCGTTGTCAGCCTCGTGTTCGGTGCGATAAGGCAGGTCTGTTTGCGTACGGTCGCCGATGAAAAATAAATAGCCCAACATTTCGACTGAGCTGCGTTGTTGGCCTTCGCCTAAGAGCGCGGCCACTGGCACGTTGAGGTGTTGTCCCAACAAATCCAGTAACGCTGATTCAACGGCTGTCACCGCGTGGATGGTGGTGCGCAAATCGAAGGTCTGTAAGCCACGGCCACCGCTGTCACGGTCTGCAAATTTCTTTTGCATGGCGTTCAACACCGCTTGCACATTGCCAATGCTTTGGCCCACCACCAACTCCGTCGCGTCCTCTAGCGTGGCTCTGATTTTTTCACCGCCGGGCACTTCACCAATGCCAGTGCGGCCCGCGTTGTCGGTGAGGATGAGCAAGTTGCGCGTGAAGAAAGCGCCGTGAGCGCCAGAGAGGTTCATCAACATGCTGTCATGACCCGCAACTGGGATGACGCGCAACTGGGTTATGACGGGGGATGTATTCGGCATGAGGGCTTGACCGTCCAACTTAGTCGGCTTTGATGTTGCGGGTTTCGATCAGCTTTTTCCAGCGTGCAAATTCGGATGCTTGGTATGCGGTGAATTGCTCGGGCGTATTGGCCACAATTTCGAAGCCCAAATCGAGCAATTTGGTTTTGATCTGCGGGTCATTCAAACCTGCCACGATGGCCGCATGCAGCTTGGCCTTGATATCAGCAGGTAAGCCTTTGGGGGCTGCAATGGCTTGCCATGAATACACATTGGCTTCTTTGATGCCCAATTCTTCAAGTGATGGCACATTGGGCAACAAGGGTGAGCGTTTGACACTCGTGATGGACAGCGCGCGCAGTTTGCCAGCCAAGATTTGAGGCATGGCGGTGTTAATGTTCATGAACGATGAGTCGACTTGAGCACCCAGCAAATCAGTCATCACTGGGCCGCCGCCTTTGTAGGGCACGTGAATGCCGGTAGTGCCGGTTTGTAACCAGAATAACTCAGCGGTCAGGTGGTCGCTGCTACCGTTGCCCGATGAGGCAAAGGTCATTTTGTTGGGGTTGGCTTTTTGAAAGGCGATCACATCTGCCATGGACTTATGCGGTGAACTAGCGGGTACGACTAACACATTGGGCGCTTGCACAGCAATGCTGATGTAGTCGAAATCTTTCAGCGCGTCATAGGGTACTTTGGCCAGCAGATGAGGGGCAATCACATAGGGGCCGAGGGACGATACCAACAGGGTGTGACCATCCGCCGGTGCGCGTGCCACAAGACCAGCGCCAATCGTGCCCGTGGCACCTGCTTTGTTGTCAGTGATAAAGCTGCCGCCAAGTTTTTCTTGCAGCTTAGGCATCAACGTACGGGCAATCAAATCGGTGGCGCCGCCAGGTGGGAAGGGAACCACCAAAGTCACTGGTTTGTCGGGCCAAGCATGAGCAGCACCCACGGTAAAGGCACTGGCTAGCATCGCTAAGAGCAGATGACGTTTTTTCATTGCGGTTCTCCTTGTGTTTGTTTGCGATGGTGATGCTTAGATCGCACCGCGCGTGTTGGTGTAGATGCCGTACAGCGAATGGCTGCTCGCCATGAAAAGTCGATTGTTTTTGGCTCCACCAAAGCACAAGTTGGCGCAACGCTCGGGCAGGTGGATATGGCCAATGGCTGTGCCATCGGGGGCAAATATGCGCACGCCATCGAGCTCTTCGGGTTTGGCGTGTGCCGAGCCGTCACTCCCCCAGCCGCACCAAATGTTGCCGTTGATGTCCACGGCGATACCATCCAGTGCGCCCGGTCCTTGCGCATCAATGACCAGACGTTTGTTGGACAAGCCGCCTTGTGCATTCACGTCATAGGCCCATACTTTGCGGTGCGGTTGGGCACGGCTTTCAACCAAATACAAGACCGATTCGTCAGGAGAGAAAGCTAGGCCATTTGGGCCTTGCACATCGGTTAAGACTTGTTGCAATTGGCCATCGCTGGGGTTGATGCGGTAAAGCGCATGAGGTAATGCTGCTGTGGCCGGATCGCCTTCCCAATCACCTGAAATGCCAAAGGGTGGATCGGTGAACCACACAGCGCCATTGCGTTCGCAGACGATGTCGTTGGGGGAGTTCAGCGCTTTGCCATCAAAGCTATCAGCTAATACTGTGATGGCTCCCGAGTACTCGGTGCGCGTTATGCGTCGTGTTTGATGCTCGCAGGTCAACAGGCGGCCTTGTGCATCGCGGGCTAAGCCGTTGGCGTTGTGCGATGGCTTGCGATACTCACTCACGTGGCCAGACGCATCATCCCATCGCAAGATGCGGTTGTTGGGGATGTCTGAGATCAGCAAATAGCGACCATCACCAAACCACACCGGCCCTTCAGCCCAGCGCAAGCCAGTGGCCAGCTGTTCGACGCTGGCGCTGAATAAGCGTAGCTTCAGAAATCTCTCATCCAAGACCTCGACGCGAGGGTCGGGGTAGCGAGCGTTGGTTTCAAAAGCAATCGCAGGTCCAGTGGTCATGGTGTTATTTCAAAATTAAGTTGGGCAGCCACATCGAAAACGCGGGCACATAGGTGACCATCATCAAGGCAGCAATCAAACCGCCGTAG
>JACCDT010267257.1_pt1 | contig 24681 bp, 32 predicted proteins | sample 7446291 | NCBI WGS metagenome assembly JACCDT01 (sample SAMN15323446, study PRJNA562643) | freshwater metagenome | isolation source: river surface water | place: USA:Blue River Watershed | collected 2017-08-17 | reverse complement strand
GATGATGTTGCACAGGCAGTAGTAGACTCGGTTAAGAAAGAAGTTAATGATGTAATTGACTTTGGCTGCGGTAAAGCAGTGTCAATTAAAGAAACTATAGAAACTATCGTCGAACTGTACAAAGAACAAACAGGCAAGGCTAAGACAATAGTCTGGGACGAAACTAAACCTAACGGCGACATGCTTAGATGCCTAAGCTCGGACAAACAAAAGAAATACGGAATACTGCCTACTACAACTTTACGTGCAGGCCTGCAAAAAGTTATAGAAGCATACGGAAGTAAGAAATGATCGACTACGAACAGTATCATAGAGATGGCTTTGGTGTATTTGATCTATCCGATCTTCTGACTAAAGAAGAACTATTAGAGTTTGAAGCCGTTGCAGACGAAGCCTATACTACACCAATTAACGATGACACATTCAGGTATGTCTGCTCTGTCGTAGGATTTCATAATCATCCAGACTGGCCATTTAAGAGTCCGGCAAGCGAACGCGAACTGATTCTTAACAAAGCATTGGAACACGGAGTACACATCTCCCAGCGATGGTATGAATCAACTTCGTCTAGCAAACTAACAACTAAACTACGAAATGTAGTGCATGGATTTATTAGAAAATTCTATCCAGAAATTAACGCAGACTTTACCAATATACATCATCAAGATGCTATTTCTGTTTACCTAGACGGTGATCACACAGAAGTACACCGTGATGGACAGAATACAGGGCGTGTCTGTGTAGTATTGCTTTACTTAACTAAAGAAGAGTATTATAATAGTTCTGGTGAACTCGCAGTAATGGGGGATGAACAGGCTAAAGATATGTCTAATGCTGTTAAGTGCCAGCCAACTCGTGGAAAATTGGCTCTATTAGATTTCAACAACCACAATCCGTTTCATGGCGTACTACCAGTAAAGGCCCCCTTTGACAGACGATGCTATATATCGTTTGTTTGGAATATAGATAAAATGCCCAACAACATTAGACCACAAGGATATTAATGAAAGACTTAAAAATTTTAATTACAGGCGGATCAGGATTGGTCGGCCAAAACCTAACAAACAAGTTAGTCAGTGAAGGTTATACAAACATACGAGTACATCTTCATACTCGTAGTCCACGTATCAAACATGATAGTGTAGAATATGTCAGCGGCGACCTAACAACCTATAAGGATTGTTTAGCAGTTACTAAGGATGTAGATATTGTAGTACACGCTGCCGCAAGTACTAGCAATGCAGTTGATACCGTACAAGATCCTTTAGCACACGTTACACCAAACGTTGCTATGAACAACTTCCTAATCGACAGCGCATATCGTAACAAGGTTAAGAAGTATATTTTCATTAGCAGTAACACAGTTTATCCTCCTAAAGGTGACGAGCCTGTAGTTGAAACAGACTTCCTATTTGACGAACCTTACCCAGTTTACTTTCCAGTAGGTTGGATGAAACGTTATGCAGAAGTGCAGTGCGAGCTCTATGCAAAGTATCTGCCTAATCCTATGACTACTGTAGTTATTCGTCCTGCAAACCTTTTTGGTCCGCACGACAAATACGACTTTGCCAAGTGTCACGTAACTCCTGCTACTATTCGTAAGGTAGCAGACAATATGAATCCTATTCCTGTATGGGGCGACGGCACTGAACTACGAGATCTTCTCTATATCGATGACTTTATCGAAGCACTGCAATTGGTTATAGAAAAGCAAGATACCTACGATGTATACAACATTGGCAGTAACTCTGTGTACTCAGTTAACGAAGTATTGTTTACAATGAAGCAGATGGTTGGAAACACTAATCCTATTGAGTATGTTAAGGGCAAGCCTAGCATGATCCCTACTCGTAAGATCGATTCTAACAAGATTAAAAACAATCTAGGTTGGACAGCAAAGACACCATTGCATGTTGGACTACAGAATGCCTACAACTGGTACTTAGAAAACAAGAGCGAATTCAATAAGGACTGATATGAAAGTTTTGATTACAGGCGGCGCTGGGTACTTAGGATCTGTCCTAGCAGGCTACTTACTAAATTCTCTTGAAGTTACTGTATATGACAATCTCATGTATAAGCAGACTTCTCTGCTCCATATCTTTAGGTCCGGCTTTAAGTTTATCAAAGGCGATGTTAGAGACAAGGAGCAACTGCAAGCCTTAGTTAAGGAACATGACATTATTATTCCCTTGGCTGCAATTGTAGGAATGCCAGCCTGTAAAGAAAACCCACAACTGGCTGTAGATGTTAACTATCAACACATCGTTGATATTGTTGATGTGCTACGCCCTGATCAAAAACTTATTATTCCTAACACAAATAGTCAGTACGGTTCTAGTGATCAAATTATTACAGAAGACAGTCCGTTTAAACCGCTAAGCCTATATGCACAGACTAAGTGTGACGCAGAAGATTATGTTTTAAAAAATGGCAACGGCATTGTACTGCGTCTTGCAACAGTGTTTGGTGTTAGTCCCAGGATGAGACAGGATCTGTTAGTTAACGACTTTGTCTATAAAGCAATGACTGACGGCTACCTAGTACTCTTTGAGCCCCATTTTAAACGGAACTATATTCACGTAGGAGACATTGCCCGAGTATTTGGTTTTATGATACAAGAATATAACACCTGTAAAGGTCAGGTATTTAATGTAGGCCTGAGCGACGCTAACTTATCGAAGTTAGAACTTGCTGAAAAGATTAAAGAGTATCTGCCCGATCTAGTCATTAAGACAGATGACTACAAACAGGACTTTGATAAACGAAACTATATTGTTTCAAATGAAAAGATAGAAAGCAGAGGTTTCAAACCTATGTTTAGTTTAGACTACGGGATCAAACAGTTAATCAATGCTTACCCCTTAGTAATAACTAACAACAACAGGAGTTTTACAAATTTATGAGCGAGCGAAGATACCTACATACTCTAGGCGACTTAATTGATCGTCTGAGCATTGTTCAATTAAAAGAAGTTTTTATTCCAGAACACAAGACAGAGTACAGTCAAGAGATTGCTGATATTGTACACGACATACAGGTTGTGCTAGATGAAACTGATGCTAAGATTACAGCAGAAACAATTCGGGCCATTGTTGTAGTAAGTCAAATGAATCTACATATTTGGCATAACGAATCTGCATACCGCAGAGGTATGAAAGAAGGTGACCTAGCACTCACACACGGACTTAACGGTATTAGAAACACAGGTAAAAATAAGATACAGGAAATCGTTGGTGGACGGTTAGACTACAAAGTTGACTGCTTGGCAGCAGATTTTAAAGACTGGGAAATCAGTTGGACTCCTAAAGATGAAGATAAGACAGGGCAAGCCTAAGACACAGGCCATGGTCTTTGCTGGGTGTAGTTTTACATGGGGGCAAGGATTGTGGTATTATTCTAACATAGATTCTCTGCAAGAGGACGGCGATTACGGTTATAATGCTTCTCTGCACGGAGTTGTACATCACGCCTTTAGAGAAAAGTGGCGTTGGCCTAACCTAGTAGCCCAGCACTTTAATACCGTTCCTATTACACACTATGAAAACGGCGGCGCGAACGACCAGATAGTAGAATTTTGGAAAGGGTCCTTTGGACATCCTCGACCTTACAAGGTTAGGTCCTTTAACGAATTAAACAAAACCTGCTTGACTACTCCGGTAGCACACTCTGAAGTTTCACATTTTGTGTTTCAGTTTACACAATGGTGGCGTTCTTATTTCACTATTACTACAAATACAGGAGACACACTGACTAAATCTATTCAAGAACTAACTCATCCCACTGGACCTTTCGCTCAGTATTGGAATGATTGGTTTGAAAATAGATGTGATGTTACTGGAACTTATAATAGTCCTAAACTAGGAGTTTTACACAGCACTATAATGAAGCGAGATGTAGAATCTGTTAAGAATTTTCTTTCCGGGCTAGAACAACAGGGTATTAAGACCTCGGTCTGGGCATGGCCTTTTGAACTAATTCCATATATCGAAAATGATCCTTGGCTCAAGGAAAGGTTTATCACCTTTGATTACAAAGGAAAGAATTGGAAGTGTCTTGAACAACTGTTAACAGACAATGTTAATGATGGCCTTACGCTTGAAACAGACTATGAGTTCTTTGAAGTGCCGCCTAAAGATCAACATCCTAGTATGAAATGCCAGCATCTTATTGCTGACAATGTTATTAAATTTATTGAGAAGCAAAATGGCTAACATAATGATATTAGGTGACACTTGGGGAATCGTGCCCTGTCACACATACTCAGTGGACAAAGGTATCACTGAGTGGTTTGAGTATCAGTTCTTGAAGAAAGGACACGCTACGTTTAACAAGTCATTAGGTGGCAATCAGAACCACTATCAGTTAGTACAGGCAGAAGTATTCATGGAAGCAATGAAAGGATCACAGTTTGAACTTGATCTAATCATTTGGTTCCATACAGAGGTTGTACGCGATCTTATACCTCCTGAAGTTAAACTGTTTGAAACGATGGACTACGACTCTGTTATAGATATAACCGCAGAAAGAATGTACAGAGATGTTACACGACTCAAAGAAAAGTTTCCGAACACCAAGTGGGCTATACTAGGCGGTCACGCCCCACTTAGGGCCAGTAAGAAACATCTCTTAGACTGGGCAGAATTTAGAATAGATAATCTACGTGCTAAGATAGCAGGAGTTGATATTCCAGAGAGTCAGGCATTTGAATTTTTAGAAAGAGGCAAAGGTTCGCTTTGGGACTGGCCTGCAATTTCTGACGAAGTTATACAACGCGAACTAGCAATCAAAGAACAGATTATAGCAGCCACTAAGGATCCATTTAAGTTCTATAACGGCAAGCATCCTGCCGTAATACCCTTAAAGGCGCTTGCACATGAAATAATGGAACATTTTAACCTATGAAAAGCAATCAAGACGCTCGAGTAATAAAAGGCATGATCTTTGCAGGTTGTAGTTTTACTTGGGGACAAGGCTTATACTATTACAGTAACCTTAACACCCTAGCAGAACCCTTGCCTGACCACTACGACAGAAACCTAGTGAAACATGCACATATTAAATTTAAAGAAAGTGTTAGGTATCCTAGACTGGTCGCCAACCACTTTGGAACTTACGAGTTTGTACATCCGGAGAATGGCGGATCTAACCAAGGTGCTGTACATTGGTGGGACAACGTTTTTACAAACAAAGATCCTGGCGCATGGTACGGCGGACATACTATTCCTAAACTAGAGTACTCGGAAGTATCTTATGTAGTGTTTCAATTAACGCAGTGGCAACGCGATAACTTTGAAATGATTGTAGATGGCGATCCCGAAAAGCACAATATTCCTTTCCACTGTACGCATCAAGAACAGTATCGTGACAAGTTCTTCAAATGGTTAGAGTCCCAGAAACTAAGTTTAGGTACTTGGATACAGCAGTACATACAAGGTGGCTTGGACAATGTAAAACGTATGTTGCAGGACTTTGAAGAACAGGGTGTAAAGACTCTGTTGTTCACATGGCCTAGTGAGTATTTGCCCTACATTGAAAAAGATCCTTGGCTTAAAGAAAGATTTGTTACTTTTGACTATAAGGGTATAAACTATAAGAGTATTGAGGATCTAATGAGTCCGGGCACTATGCAGAACAAAGGCTATAACCCAGAACTGACCATTAAGTGGGACGAAGCAGCCTTTGCCGAAACTCCTAAAGATCATCACCCTAGTTTAACCTGCCATCAGGTTATGGCAGAAAACATTATCAAGAGAATTGAAAGAGACATGCAATGAGCGCACCTCAACTTAGTCCCTACAAGGATGCCCTAACAGAAGCAATGACCTTCTTAGGCGAACAAGACAATATAATGTTTATTGGACAGCAGATTGTATATGCTGGAAATCCTATGAGCACAACCTTAGGCAATGTGTCTAAGGATAAAATGGTTGAGCTGCCTGTTATGGAAGAAACCCAAATGGGCATGACTCTAGGTATAGCAATGACTGGTAAGACAGTCGTTACCTTTTACCCTCGCTGGGACTTTATTATTCTAGCAGTAAACCAATTAGTAAATCATATTGACAAGTATGAACTAATGACAGGTAAACGTGCAAACATTCTAATTAGATTAGGCAAGGGTAGCGACAAACCTTTAGATCCCGGACATCAACACAAGGGCAATTACTTCAACGAGTTTAAGTCAATGTGTCCTAACATTAAGTTTCACGACCTGCAGAGCACAGACGATATTGTTCCTGCCTATAAAGATGCTTACCAAAATGGCGGTGTGCATGTCCTAGTTGAATATCCAGAACTGTATTACATTCAATGACATACCTTTTTGATCTGCCCTTCGAAACAGATGCATTTAGCAGCGGCCAGATTAGCAGTAAGTTATGGCTCTGTGAAGAAGTTGAAAAACTGTTTGATCGTATCGATCAGATATGGATCTATGGCGGATGGTATGGCACAACTAGTTTCCTCCTAAAGTCTAGGAACAACATTCAAATAAACAAAATACGTAGTTGGGACATTGACCCTGACTGCGAAAGAAAAGCAGACATGCTAAACGAGAATTGGGTGTGGCAGGAATGGGCGTTCAAGGCCTATACAGGGGACTGCAATGAATTACAACCAGCGGTGTCCTGCCCGGACATGATTATCAATACCAGTACAGAACACTTTGACAAATTAGACTGGTGGCATAACATACCTAAAGGAATGATAGTTGTACTGCAAGGCAACAACATGCTCCACGAAGATCATTGTGTAGACTTTGATTGCCTAGACACATTCAAAAAAACTTTCCCTCTTTCTGAGACCTACTTCGCTGGCCAATTAGATTTCAAATATGACACTGGCGGCTTCTCAAGATACATGGTAATTGGTAAAAAATAACATCTTTTACCAAAAAACTTGACTTTCTACCCCGTTTACGCTACAATCTAAACTTAGTTGAATAACTATTCTTACCGCTAACGAAAAAGGAGGTCGATATGACTGAAATTACGCTAGAAAGGGACGATAGTACTGTTGAGGTAAACTCGCTTGCTGTCAGAGTCATTAGTGTTTGTTTAATGGCTTTAGGTATATTCCTAACTGTTTCCTTACTAACCTGGGCTATCAATTTTAAATTGGATAACCCCAACGTCGGAGAACCAAGCTCGGTTACTGCCGAATTTAGAGAAAGACAACTAGGTTGTCTTGCAAAAAACATTTACTACGAAGCAGGCTACGAGCCATTTGAAGGCAAAGTAGCAGTCGCACAGGTTACCCTAAACAGGGTTGAAAGTGGAAAGTTTCCTGGCGACGTCTGCAGAACAATCTACCAAAAGAACATCTTCTATGAAAAGGTAGTCTGCCAATTTAGTTGGGCTTGCGATCGCACAGCACTAGGACGACCAGTAAACAAAGTTGCCTATGCTGAAAGCATGGAAGTAGCCAAGAAGGTTCTTCTAGAAAACTTTAGACTACCCGGTCTTAAAGAAGCACTATTCTACCATGCGGATTATGTAAACCCCGGATGGAAGAAAGAAAAAATTACACAAATTGGTCGTCACATCTTTTACAAATAAGGAAAATCATGAAACTGTTATCTAGTATGTTTGGCATTGCAGTAAATTCTGTAAACAGTGTAGTTAACTTCGCTAGGTCGCATCTTGGCCATGTTAGTTCTAATACGCTAGGTTGGGTAACTATTATCCTATTACATCTAGCCAGTGTACCTACACTAGTTGCCGTGCTGTTAGCACAGAGCGACAAACTGCCCGCAATTGATATTATGATGTTTGTTTGGGCCGCCCTAACTACACTGTTCTTTAAGAGTCTTATCGAAAAGAACTATTTGTACATTGCTACAAACTGTATGGGCTTCCTTGCACAAACAGTACTGATGGGGTTCATTCTGTTCAAGTAATAAATACTTGAATGCGAATACAAGACCTTTTAGAAAAGAAACTCAAAGCGCCCACAGCCAGCCAATGCTCTGTGGGCCATTCTCGCCTTAGTAACGTTCGTTACTCCCAATGCGTCAGTCTTGGGCTACTAAAACACGACAGTAATCACACAGACGGTACAGGTCGTCAGGGTGTTAAGGGTAGTGGAAAATCACTCAAAGGCCGTAGAGCCAAAAGCGAAATTCATGGTGGACCTGTAAAAGACTATGACGGAAAATAATCCCACTTTTGAAAACTATAAAAGATATACTAGGAACTGTAAGTGCGGCTGTGAAATGCACTGCGGATACAGTTGTCAAGAATGTGATTATTGTACAGAGTGTGAGTGCGAATATTGTTTAAATTCTAACGAAAAGGACTAAACATGGCTTACTCTGAAAAAGTAGTTGACCACTACGAAAATCCTCGTAATGTTGGATCGTTTGGCAAAGATGATCCGGACGTAGGTACAGGTATGGTTGGCGCACCTGCCTGCGGTGATGTAATGAAGTTACAAATTAAGGTGGACGAAAATGGTATTATTAGAGATGCTCGTTTCAAGACATATGGCTGTGGCTCCGCAATCGCCAGCTCAAGTCTGGTCACTGAAATGGTTAAAGGAATGCATCTGGACGATGCTAGTAACATTCGTAATAGCCAAATCGCTGAAGAACTAGCCCTGCCTCCAGTTAAAATACACTGCTCTATCCTAGCAGAAGATGCTATCAAAGCCGCAGTAGAAGATTATAAGAAAAAACATGATCTCTCTAACTGAACAAGCGGCTAAGAAGATAAAATCCCAAATTGAAAAACGTGGTAAAGGTTTGGGAATCAAAATCGGTGTAAAGACTACCGGTTGCTCTGGGCTAGCCTATGTGTTAGAATTTGTAGACACTGCTAGCGATACTGATAAATGTATTGAGTGCTTTGACTGTAAAGTGTTTATAGATCAAAAGAGTTGCCCGTATCTTCAAGGTATGGTTATCGACTACGTAAAGCAGGGATTGAACGAAGGATTTGATTTTAAAAATCCTAACGAAAGAGATCGCTGTGGATGTGGAGAAAGTTTTAGAGTATGATTGAAGTAACCGAAACAGCCGTTAATAAAATTGTTGACCTTCTTATTGAAGAAAACAATCCAAAATTAAAACTACGCACATTTGTCCAAGGAGGAGGATGTGCAGGATTTAGTTACGGATTTACCTTTGACGAAGAAGTTAATGAGGATGATTTTGTTGTTGAGCGTCCGGGTATGACTCTATTGATTGATGCTATGAGTATGCAGTACCTCACCGGCGCCACAATTGACTACAAAGAAGACCTTATGGGCAGTAGTTTTACTATCAAAAACCCACAAGCCCAAAGTACCTGCGGTTGCGGTAGCAGTTTTAGTGTATGATTTTGGTAAAAAATCTCTTGACATCTAGTCCAATTTCCCATACAATAAGAACATTGTAAACACACATGGGAACACAGATGAGCCATTGCGAAAAGATTATTTGGGATCTAGAATCTCATTCTAGCCGTATTAACAAAGAACAGATAATCGAAGCCAATCTGGATAACGAAGAACTGTTTGAAGGATTCGAACTAGCCCTTAGTCCGTATATTACATTTGGTGTTAAAAAGGTCCCCAGCCACGGTGGTCCAGATGGGCAGGGCTTGCCCTGGGTAGCATTCAAAGAACTCTGTAACCTGTTGAGCACACGCCAACTCACAGGTGATGATGCCCGTTCAGCAATTGAACTAGCACTTTCTGCCAGTAAGAAAGACCAATGGAATAATTGGTATCGTCGTATCCTAATCAAAGACCTACGTTGCGGTGTTAGCGAAAAGACTGTAAACAAGGTTAAGAAAAATGCTGTGCCTGTTTTTGAGTGTATGCTGGCACACGATGGTGCTAATCACGAAAAGAAAATTATTGGCAAGAAATTGCTAGAACCCAAACTAGACGGTGTTCGTTGTATTACTGTAGTTGACTACGAATCTCGTACAGTTACACAATACACTCGTAATGGCAAGGTACTAGAAAACTTCAGCCATATCGCCGATGGTCTTCTGGCTAACCTTGATGACATTGGCCGCAGTTATGTTCTTGACGGCGAAGTTGTTAGCAAGTCTTTCCAAGACCTTATGAAGCAGGTACATCGCAAAGACAATGTACAGGCGCAGGACGCACGCCTTATGCTGTTTGATATTCTGCCCTTGAGCGAATTCAAGAAGGGCAAGAGTATTATGGGACAGCGTCGTCGCACTAATCTACTTAAAACACTGAAGCCTGTTTTTGACAAAGCAGGTCACATCGACATTATCTCCCAAACTGAAGTCAACCTAGACGAGTATGTGGGCGAACTACAATTTAAAGAATTTAACAAGACCGCTATCGAACAAGGCTTCGAAGGCATTATGATCAAGGATCCGGACGCAGTTTATGAATGCAAGCGTAGCACCAGTTGGCTCAAGCAAAAGCCCTTTATCGAAGTTAGTTTGGCTGTTATTGCAGTTGAAGAAGGTACAGGCAAGAATGAAGGCCGGCTGGGCGCGATTATCTGCGAAGGTGAAGATGACGGGCGTCAAATTCGTGTCAATGTTGGCTCGGGCTTCACTGATGACCAACGTAACGAATTTTGGTCTGGTCGAGAAGACCTTGTTGGGCAAATTGTTGAAGTCCGAGCAGATGCGGCTACTAGGAGCCAGGACAGTGAAGATGTATACTCACTCCGGTTCCCTCGCTTCCTCAGATTCCGTGGCTTCAAAGCAGGTGAGAAAATTTAATATGGATGATCAAGCTCTTAAAGAATTCATGTACGGTGGTACTCGCGAACTGATGAAGAATCGCAAGTACTACTATCATAGTGCTGTAGGGTCACAGTACTGCCACTGGACAGATGACGGTACAAAGGCACTTGCAGATTTTATGAACCTATTAGGGCATCAAATGCTTATGAACGAAGAAGCAGCTCTCAATAAGAGGGCTAAGGAACTGGTCTTAAAAGGATTGAAAGGAGAACAGATTTAATCGTGGCCAAAGAAGATGTAATCAGCCTAGATGGTAAGGTTGAAGAAGTACTGCCCAACGCAATGTTCAGGGTAAAGTTAGAACAAGGTTCTACAATTTTAGGGCATATCTCAGGCAAGATGCGCCAAAACAAAATTCAAATTCTGCAGGGCGACAATGTTCGAGTAGAAATGAGTCCATACGATTTAACCAAGGGTCGTATTGTATACCGTAGTAAATGAAAGTATCTCCTGCAATAGAAGATGCCTTTATTCCTATGGAAATTGATGACATAGAGGCACTCCAAGAACACCGTAAAAAGCGCAACCAATACTGGTCTATGCTTAGGCGTGCAAAATTAGACTTCATTAAGTTAACTGACCAAGCCTCTATAGAGTATGAAATAGGCAACGATGCTTTTTTCTACTATCTGCGTCAGAACTATGGTCTACATGTAGAACTTATCGATGGCAAGATCGCTAGCGATTATGTTATAGTAGACGAAAAGAAATACCTACTGTTTTTATTAAAATTTGGTCAATAAAAAACCCGCCGTAGCGGGTTTGTTTATTCCAAGTAGTTAGCCCAACTTGGGTGCTGATGATCCCACTTCATCTTCTTGCGCTTGTCGGCAAGTTGGAAGTAACTAGGCTTGTAAGGCTTCATCTTTGGGACAATCTTCTTGTTGTTACCCTTGTTAGCGTTACATGGACCGCAGGCTGTTACGCAGTTTTCCCACACAGTCTTACCACCGTGGCTAGACGGCAGTACGTGGTCAAGCGTAGCAGTTTTGCGGTTTAGATCCGCGTCACAGTAGACACAACGGTATCCGTCACGAAGGAACACGTTCTGCTTGGAGAAGCGAACTGTGGTTTTCTTCTTCTGGAACTCTTTCAGAATCATTACAGCCGGTACTTTGGTTTCCCAACGTTGGCTGCGAACGACCCAGTCGTCGTACCATTCCAGCACTACGGCTTTGTCTGTGACAAGGTATCGTACGGCTTCTTCCCAGCCAATTGTGCTAAGAGGAAGCATACTTACTGGAGTTGCGTCAGCATTTAGTATTAAACAAGTCATGATAATATTTATGGGGGTTGATTAGACAACATTTCTATTATACTGGTATTTTACCAATATGTCAAGAGATGTTTATGTCTGAGTCTGCGGAAATATTCCAGAATCTGCGACTCTCTACACCTATGCCCTGTGCAAAGCGTTTTTGGTCGCAACTGGTACAAACGTGCTTATAACGATTGCTTAATCGTCTCTTGTCCGTTTTACCTAGATCTCTTTGGAAAGTTTGTTGGCATGCGTCACAGAGAAGAACAGCAACCGTTTTGTATCTGCAATAGGTATGTGACCTCCCATTTTTGCTTTCTCGGCTGTATTCAGTTTTGATTTTTTGTATTTCTACAAACACTGTTTATTTACATCCGGATTATAAAACGGTATGCTAAATATGGTAAAATCCGGGAAAACAGAATGACCATTTACTATGTCAACACAGGTTCGAGTCCAAATGCAGGCGATGGCGATAGCCTAAGAGTAGCATTTACTAAGATTAACCACAACTTTTCAGTTCTAGAAACTAGCATTGCTAACGGAACTGGCGGTACCGGGACAACATCAACTTATGTGTTGCCCGTTGCTACAACTTCTACCTTGGGCGGTATTAAACTAGATGGTCATACTTTAGAAAGTACCGACGGTGTTGTCCGAGTAGTTGCTGCGGCTAACTTCCACTTTTCTAATAATAATATTCTAAACGGCAACGGTCCAAGTATGTCCAACTCCCAGGGATTTGGTACATCGACATCGTTTTTAACAATTCCTGCCTATGCTAGCACAGCATCTGCAACACTACAAAACCACTATGGTAATGTGACAATTGCCGCGGGAACCGGTACAAATTTCAAGTTTTGGACATTTGACAGAGAAGGATATACGAGATTCCCAGGTAATGTTATACCTAGAGATAATGATAGTTATGACTTAGGTAGTCCAACTAGACAATGGCGTAGTCTTTATGTTGGAACTAGTACAATCTACATTAATAATGTTCCGCTGTCTATTGACACAGATAACAATCTTACAGTTAACGGTACTGTTGTAGGCAGTGCAGCATTTGATCAGGCCTTAAACACAGCATCCAATGTAGCATTTGCTAGCATAACGTTCCCAGATGGAAGCACATTTAGTACAGCACCACAGGACGGTGCTCCTGGTCCACAGGGCGAACAAGGCCTACAAGGCATACAAGGTCTACAGGGAGAACAAGGACCTCAAGGACCTCAAGGTATTCAAGGAGAATCCGGTCCACAAGGAATTCAGGGTATTCAGGGAGAATCTGGTCCACAGGGTATTCAAGGTATCCAAGGAGAACCTGGACCGCAGGGAATTCAGGGTATTCAAGGAGAACCTGGTCCACAGGGCGAACAAGGTATTCAAGGTATCCAGGGAAATACCGGAACACAAGGTATTCAAGGTATTCAAGGCCTGCAAGGCAGTAGAGGAATTGGTTTCGATCCTTTAACCAGTACTGATACATTTACAATTAGTACGGGAACAAAGACTTTAACAGTTAACGTTAATTCTACTCAGAGCGCTTATGTCCCAGGGACTATCGTCGGGCTTGTTGCGATAGGAAGTCCTAGTAACTCATTCGGTATGGGTGCTGTTATTACTTCCTATACTGGCACAAGCATGACCATTAATAGTAATTACATAATAGGGTCTGGAACTTATTCGGAGTGGAGAGTAGTTTTATTTGGTAGAGTAGGACCTACCGGAGCAAAGGGTGATAAAGGTGAAACTGGTGCCCAGGGCGTTTCTATTGTATTAGTTGGCAGTACTGACACTGTTACTACATCGACAGTTGGTCTAGGCTCGCCAGGCCAAGGTTGGATTAATACCACGGACGGAGATGTTTATTTCTGGAATACATTAACAACAGCCTGGGAAAACATTGGCCCTATTGTAGGACCTCAAGGTGACCCTGGACCACAAGGACCTCAAGGTGACCCTGGACCACAAGGTGACCCCGGTCCACAAGGCATTCAAGGCGAGCCTGGACCACAAGGGGAACAGGGCATACAAGGCCTACAGGGAGAACAAGGACCTCAAGGACCCCAGGGCGTACAAGGTGAACAAGGTATTCAGGGCGTACAAGGAGACCCTGGTCCACAAGGACCGCAAGGTATCCAGGGCGAACAAGGGCCACAAGGGCCACAAGGTGATCCTGGTACAACTGACTACAACGATTTAATAAACAAACCAACAATTCCTTACCCTGTATCTGTTAGCACAAATGGTAATCTAGTACTAGTTAATACTAGCACAGTGTCTTTACCAGATGATGATACAATAATTACAGGCGGCATTAGATCTAGATACTTCTCGTATTTTAGTCCAAGCGGTTTATACTTTATTGCCGATGATGCAGACCTAACTGATCGAAGCCAATCAGTGTTAGCATCTGGTACAAGGATTAAAGGTTTGCTAGGCTACGTTGACGACAACGACACTGTTGGTTTTATTGATGGTATGGAGTTAAGCAGTGACGGAAGAATCGACATCAGGTCCGGCTTAATACAAATTAATACCGACGACGGATTCAGAACAGGCTCATTTAATGTTTGGTCTAGTAACGTATACCTTGCGTCTATGTCCCAAGATCCTATTGTATTAGACGGTGGTATAGAAGTTAGAAATGGCAATATAAAGTTCGATGACGGTACTGTACAAACTACAGCCGCAACCGAAACCTATACTCCAGAAACTACTTCAGACTGGAATGGTACTCCTACAGTATCTACCTTCAGCCAAGGTCTTGACGAACTTGCTAGCAGATCTAAAACACTAGAAAATAACAAGGACAGATTAATCAGCGGATCTAGCGAATTAGTATTCTCAGATGCCGGGTACCTACAGTTCCCAGATGCTAGTAGAATAAGCACAAGTCTAGGCGGCACCGCTACGTTCCAAGCAATGAATGCGTTTGCCGTCCAGACTTCTAAGTTTGGACCGACTTGGACATTTGGCACAGACGGTTGGTTAAGTTTCCCTGGAACATTCCCTGGGGGAGCGATTGGCTACGACGATGATACAGGAACATTACAACTAGCACGATCGACTGGTATTTCCATAAACACACAAGGCGGAAATTGGGTATTTGGCCAAGATGGTACTCTAACTTCTCCTGGACATTTACTACCTAACGCTGATCTAGAGTACGACCTAGGTAGCCCTACACAACAGTGGCGTAGTATCTATGTTGGTACAGGTACAATCTACATTGGCGGCATAGAACTAGGTGTTAACCAAACGGAGCAGGTCACAGTCAACGGTAATCCTATTATTACTGTAAACACCGCAGGTAATATTACAGTACAGGGCGATACTATTCTTACTCCTGTATTTGTCTCTAATATTGCCCCAGATGCTAGTGTTAGTGATGGTAATCTATGGTTTAACACGGTAGAGGCAAGAACTTATGTGGCTTACAATGGTCAATGGGTAGATGCTAATCCTACAGTATTAGCACCACCAGATACAAATCCTACACTAGAATCAGTAACATTTAACGATGCTACAGTACAAACAACAGCGTGGACTGGAACATACAGTTACAACGATCTAACAGACAAGCCAGTAACTCCTACTTTTGTAGGGGGAGGCGGCGCTTCAACCTGGCTAACTCCAGATTAAGGTAAATATCACTATGACAATTACATTTCCACAGAATCCCGTTCTAGGGCAGGAATACTTAGCAGATAATGGTGTAACCTATGAATGGCAGGGCACATATTGGTCTAACGCTGTTCCCACAGCGGCAGGCCGAGCATTTTATACAGCAGTTGGCGGATTCGCTGACACAGAAATTTTTAACAGCACCCTAGACGGTGGCAACGGAGCATAAAGAAAATGACAACTAGAATTAAACTACGCAGAGATACAGCCGCTAATTGGCTCGATGCAAACCCAATCCTAGCCGCGGGTGAGCCAGGTCTAGAAACAGACACTGGTAAGATCAAGTACGGTGACGGCGAAACAGCCTATGCTGATCTACCACACGCAGGTGGCGATACCTTAACCGATGACGGTTCAGTAATAGTCCAAGCAGGAAGTACAGCACATTGGATTGCTACACAGCGTAGAGATCAGTACGATACTTTGCCAAGAACTCTGCGTTATGACAGCCAAGGTAACTTGTATGCTCTAACTGGCAGTAGCGATAACAACAATAGTATAGTAGCAGTGACCAAATATACAGCCGCTGGTGCTGTTGCTTGGCAAAAGACAATGACTGACAGAGCAGGTTTATCTTTGGCTGTTGACAGCAGTGACCAGGCCTATGTGATTACTAAGTTTGGTGTTGAACTACAGATTATCAAATTCAGTACCACAGGTTCAGTGTTGTGGGACAAGAACTACAACTATGACGGGGGCGCTGATCTACAGGCCGCATTTATAGAAGAAAAGACTGCAACATCCTTAGTAGTGGCCGCAACAGTTGCTGGACCGTTTCCTACTTATGGATTGTTGATGGATATCAGTGCTACTAACGGTGCAGTCAATACGCAAAAAACACTAGAGCGTGATGGCGAAAATGTATTTCCATTAGGTATTGATGTAACTGACGACGGTACCACAGTCTATGTTACTGGTTATTACTATGATAACGGGGCCGGCAAGAACAAAATGTTTATCGAAAAGATGAATAGCAGCCTGGCAAGAGTTTGGAGCAAGAGCCTAGAAAGTGGTACAAACTACGATATGTATGGCGGCGACTGTGCCAGTGACGCACTGGGCAATATCTACGCTGTAGGTACATACCAAGTTGATACAACTAATACTGACAGTGGTGAAGAAAATGCTTCTGCAGGTATATTAACAAAACTGAATTCCAGCGGTGAAGTACAATGGACACGCAGAATTGGCCCCGGCCCTTGCGGTGGGTTTGCCACAGGCTTAACAGCCACAGCCACTGGCGAAGTTTACTTGAGCGCCATAACATTTACTAAAAAGACCGACGGCGGGTTTGCCGATAGAGAAGATTGGGAACAAACTGCCTACGGTGATAACAAGTTGATCGTGGCTCGCTACACTACACAAGGTGCTGTGATTTGGCAACGTTATGTGGACGTTGTTCACTTATTCGAAGATTGGGACAGTGAAGGTGTTCGCAGTCAGGCCATAGCAGTTTTTGACGACAAGTTTGCTGTGGACGGTTACGGATGGAGCGATAACGTCCGTCCATGGAACTTTAGTGGCACAGACGATAACGAAGATGATTATTTTGTAGTACAACTGCCCACAGATGGTACAGAGTTGACCATCGGTGATTTAGAGTTTACAGAAAGCCGTGTACCTGGACGATTTGTCACACACGGTGCTGTTGATGTTAGCAGTACTATGGTATTAGACACAGATGCTACTACTCTAGCAGTCACAGACTTTACCACATTCATCGACAGTGAAAGTCGTATTGCTAACAACATCGTCAAGAGCGAAGTCTATCAATACACATTTGGTGCTGATGGCACATTGAACATCCCTAACGATGGTGATCTACGCCTAACTCAAACACAGGTAGGTTATCTAGCAGCCATTGGCGGTGCTCAAAACTACAACAATGACCTCCAAGGTCGTGCTGTTGCGGTAGATAGTCAAGGCAATATGTATGTAGTCGGTTATGAAAATGACGACGATCAACCATTTGTAATGAAGATCAGCCCAGAAGGTGTGAGTCTGTGGAGTGTAAGTATCGAAGAAAGTACTAACGGCCATGGAGGCCGTGCCAACGGTGTTGCAATACATCCAACCACAGGCAATGTCATGGTAGTCTGTGAAATGTATGACAACTATACGTATAGTATTCTAGTTACCATAGATCAAGACACAGGTCGTATTCTTTACAACCAAAAGTTTATTGATGATGGCACCGACGTTTACTTGAACGACATTGCCTTTGACAGCAACGGCGACTATGTACTAGCAGGTAGCAAGAACGGTGAGTTCTCAACAGAAATACCGGTTACAGCACAGACTGGCAGCACTACCGGTACTATCGTAATTCTAAGAAGCGATGTAGAGGGAGAGCCCTATAACTGGCAGATTGGCGGCACAGGCATTGATCCATTTGAAAACGTTGCCTGGGTAGAACGCTACACAGGCCTAACTGGCACAGTTCGTCAAGGTAGTGGTGCTACATTTACAGTACAAGACAACGGTGACACAACCTATACATATTCTATTACTACTCCCGGAATTAACTATCGAGTAGGACATAAAATTAGATTCTTAGGTAGCACTATTGGTGGTACAGATGGTGTTAACGATGCTACGTTTACAGTGGCCACTGTAGATGGAAGTGGCGGAGTGACATCTGTCACTGTTAGCGGTACTGCCGCTGGCACAGGCCCTGGCAGCGTAGAATATCAAAATCAAACAGGTACCAATGTAGATGTGGGTAGTGGATTTGAAGTAACGTTTGAAGGCTCTCGATACAGTGCTGATTACGCTAACTACTATAACTACAATATCACCAACAACGGTACAAACTATGCGGACGGCGATGTTATCGTTATTCCAGGTACGAGTCTAGGCGGCACAAGCCCTGCTAATGATCTAACCTGGACAGCCTATGCGTCAGGCGGATCTGTTTATAGTTCTTACACTATAGCAGGTACAGGTCAAACCTCGACTTGGAAACTAGAAACAACTACACAGGTTGACTTCAGCGGCGAAGGCAGTTGGAGTATTACCTACCCATTAAGTAGAGAAAATCTCTTGATCACTGATGGTTGGACACGCACATTTGGCACCAGCGCCGACAGCACAGACAGACTGTATGCTGTGGCCGTAGACTCTGATAACAATGTTATCGCAGTTGGAGAAGGTTATGGCTTGTTGGCCGAAGGCAACAACGATGACCTTGCTATGGTCTACAAGTTTAACAGTAGTGGCACACTACAGTGGACTCGTAAACTAAACGAAAAGAACGACAACTGCTATGCTATGAGTGTAATAACCATTGGCACAGACATCTATGTCACACATGACAGCAACGATAATGGCGAAACTGTAGTTACTAAACTGGATGCTAGCGGTAACATCAAGTGGCAGCGTATCACAGACAGCAATGATGATAGTGTGATTGCTCGTACCACAGATGGCAACTTGTTAGTAACCTGTGAAGCATACAACAGTGATATTGACGACGATGCTCTTAAGATATTCTTACTGTCACCTAGTGGCGAAGTCGTCTACAAGCGTTGGTTGTATGGTACTACTGACAGCGATTCAAGATTCAAGAACGGTCGTTGCTTGACCACAGACAGTGATAGTTTCTACATCACATCTTACTTCTATGCTAATGATTACGACTCGGCTATGATCGCTAGACTACCTATAGATGGTTCTGGCACAGGTGAGCACGGTTCATTCCGCTACACTGATGTTAATGCTATGACAGACAGTTTTATCGGTGGCGGTTTAAATGGCATCAACTACGATATTGATCCAGTTGATCTAGAAGATTCTAACAACTATGCTGGTCCATTGGCCGAAGGTGAAGAAGTCTACATCAAGACAACATCAACATTTACCTTAAGCACAGGCTCGTTCTATGTTGACACTTTCTATCCTGACTATGATCTCGAAACCGTTCGTGACACAGACGGCGGCCGTATCGTGTTTGCTGATGGTACTACACAGAACACTTCAGCAACAGATATTCCACAACGCCGCTTCTATGGTCAGCGTTACACATTGGGTCTAAAAGATCGCGGACATCACATCTATTGTGTTAATCAAAACGACGAGATCATTATCCCTTACAATGCTCGCGTAGAGTTCCCTCTAGGCACAGTGATTACCATTGTCAACGGCGATTCAAACAGCGTCTACATCAACACCGAAGGTAGTAATATAGGCCTAATGATCGTGGGAGAAGGCTACTACAACTACGTAGAATTGACACAGTACGGCATGGCCACTCTGTTAAAAGTTGGTCGTGACCAGTGGGTCATTGCTGGTAATGTTCAATCTAACTAAGGAACTACAATGCCAATAACGCAGATATTATTCACACAAGGATCCGCTGCCGGGGGCGGCGGAGGTGGTGGTGGCGGAGGTCCTTACAATGGATCTGGCCCTAGTCCTGGTAGCAATATTCAAGGTTATTGGCCAAATTCATCAGGATGGAGTTCCCAAGGTACTCCCTTTGTTGTAGACGGCGGAGAGGTCAGTATAACCAATCCTCAAAATGGTTGGATGAGAAGAATATATCCAGGTATATGGTCTGTTCCTGGCGTCAACGGCAACGATGTTCCTAGCCTATTTGACGGTGCTCCAACCTTCCAGGAAATAGATACCTTTGGTGGATTTGGATACAGCGAAACAGGTGACAACTACGCTATGGAATGGAAAGGCTACATTCAGGTACTCAATACTGGCAACTACAACTTCTTATTAGACAGTGACGATATTGCTATGTTCTGGATTGGGTCAGCGGCACTAAATCCCAACTTTGACAATAAATTATTATGGACTAACAACGGCAGTCAACTGAATGCCAACAGTCCAAATTTATACGGTGGGTTATACTACCCTGTTAGAATGCGATTCCAAGAGTGGAGTGGTGCCGAACGCTGCCAACTCTACCTGGGACAGGTGGGATCAGGAGCAGACCTTTCCTACATAGGTGGCTATACTATGCGTTACAATGGTAATACTCAAGGATATTGATCTAGTCCGTGAGCAGATACTGGAACAGCGTAGACTAAATCTCCGTGATCGTGGGGGCAGAGGCTGGCAAAGTGTACCTTACACTAGTCAGCCTTTTTCGTGGTTTGAGGATGTTTATAGAGCAGTAGAAGCAGAGCACGGACCTATAGATTCGTGGTGGATGAATGTGAACACACAGGGCGAGTATACAGGTTGGCACGCCCATGATCGCTGGTCAAAGGTAGCAGTATTATATATCGAAGTACCTGGGGGCGATATAGAGTTTAGACAGGGCGGTGCATATTGGCGGGAAACTCCTAAACAGGGCGATCTTCTAGTATTTCCGGGCAGTTTAGAACATAGAGTACTGCCTAATACAAGTACTGATACAAGAATCAGCATAGCCTTTAACTTTAAGAAACTTTAAGTTCACCAAAAAGGTTGACCCCGTTTAACGCTTCTGTTATATTTTTTATGTTGTGTAGAAATTTTTCAGTCAGTAGTAATACTGATTAAATATTCTACACATAATTTAAAGGAAAATTTATGAAGAAACTTATCGCACTTTTAGCCCTAGCATCTAGTACAGCATTTGCCGCAGATTTTGTATCTGTTGATGTAGATCAAGTACGTGGTCGTAACGGCGCAAGTGACAGCACAGCTCAATATGTCCGAGCAGGTAAAGGTTTTGGTGATTACCAACTTAACCTACAGTCCCGCACTGCACAAGTTGATGGCGGCGGCCTTCTAAACAGCCTAGAAGTTACTGCGGCTAATAACAAATTGAGTTTTGCCGGTGTACGTCCATTCGTTGGCGTTGGCCACGACAATGGTTTTAACGGCGGCAATGGTGCATCTTACCAGTACGGTTTAGTTGGCGCTACTTACGGTGTTAAAGTTGGCCCAGGTTTTGCACTTGCAGGTGTTAAGACCCGTGTTGGCAGCACTGAAGATGGTCCACGTACCAAGCAGACTGTAACATTTGCTACTTATAGCCTACCTATTGCTAAAAACGTAGCAGTTAACTTTAATGCTAGTCGTAGTGACCAGACTATTAAAGAAGAAGCGTTTGGTTTAGGCCTAACATTTAGTTTCTAATAAGTTACTAACCGAAGAGTAAAAGGACCCTAGGGTCCTTTTCTCTTTTATAAATAACATATTATGAGAGCAACTGAAATTATCCGAGGTGTACTTGATCTAATAGATCAACTGGAGTGTGAGCAACAGCAAGAACTAGAGCAAGCACCTGAACCAATTGCAACATCTTTTAAAGAGATCTTTGCAACAATGTATGACAACAGTCCTAACCCACATGTTAAGGATATTGCATCGGTAACAACTGCCGCCGGCCTTGGTGGAATTGGTGTTAAAAGTCCAGCAGATATTAGATCGGATAGTGTTAGTATGTACCCAAATTTTCAAGCAAAGAAATAAGGATTAGCAATGAGTAGATATCATACATTATATACAAACGACGGGACAGCAAAGTTTACAACATTATTAGTAGGTGGCACTAGTGTTAGCACACCACTACAGGGCAGACGCCTAACGGTTCTAACAGGTAATCAATCTCCGTTCCTAGCATTTGGAACTAGCACAGCAGTTGCATCTACTTCTAGTTGTGTTATTCCTGCAAATGCTACAGTAGATTTTAATGTTACTGTAGGAACACACGTTGCGCTAATTAGCCCAGGCGGCGCTACCTACGTTACTGTAATCGACGCAGATTAATTATGTCTGTTGACCGTTATCTAAATAGCACTGACTATGTACATCCTCAGGAGAGCAATCTTCTGAATATACATAAGGCCATGCAGTATAACACTGACGGTCAACCTGAACTGAGAATTACTAACAGTCTAAGTTTAACTAGCGCCCCTTGGCCACTCCAGGTTGCAAGGGGTCTAGTAACGGGTGTAACAGGTTTAAGTATTAGTGGACATAATTTATCAGTTGGTACAAGTTATGTTCCATTATGGCATGGCGGTAATACTACCTATACCTATCTAAACACTGCTACAAACTTAACTGTATGGAGTGATAGTGCTAGTGATACTAATGTCAGTGTCTTAGTATCTGGACTCGATGCTAACTATCTACCAATAACAGAAACTGTGGTATTAACAAACGGGCTTACTGGAGTACAAACTACTAAGAGTTTCCTACGTGTTAACTCAATGAGCCTGACTCGTACTCCTATGAACGTAGGTATTATACATATAGGCAACAACGGTAAAACAACATTGCTCTGTGCTATTGAAGCAGGCGCAGGACGTAGCCAACAGACTATCTATACCGTACCAGCAGGATACACTTTCTACCTAACACAAAGTAACTGGTATACAAACAACACTGGTCAAAACACAGGACAATATCGTAGTTGGACACAGAGCCCTACGGGAGTAATAAACATTATTTTAGTATTTCCATTTCCTGTAAACTACAACTCATTAAAAGTTGTTCCCCGTCCTTACCCTGAAAAAACTGACATACAATGGCAAGTACAAAGCAAGTCGGGTAGTGCCGAAGTGGGAGGTCAGATAGAAGGTTACTTAATACAAAACGGATTATAAATTATGAAAAAATTATTATTAACATTATTAATGGCAGTAGCATTGCCTGCCCTAGCACAAAAGACACCCCAGGGTGTTACTTATGATGCAAAGATCATTCGTGTAAATGACGGAGACACTGTTGTGATCGCCGCACCCTTTCTACCTGCTCCGCTCAAGCCAGAATTGGCTATCAGAGTCTTTGGCGTTGACACACCCGAAAAAGGATTCCGTGCCCAATGCCCTTCAGAAGATCAGCGAGGCCAAGCCGCAACAGCCTTCACTAAGAATGCAGTTGCAACTACACAGAAACATCAAGTCGTTCTCTATGGATGGGATAAGTTTGGTGGCCGTGTATTGGGAGACCTCATTCTAAATGGCGTAAGTCTACGTGCCGAACTAATTCGTAATGGTTTTGCTCGTGAATACTTCGGTGACGCAAAACAGAGTTGGTGTCAGTGATGGGCGAACGAGAGAATGAATACCCGGTATATCCGCAACAGGAGGGAGAATGGGACCGTCCAATAAATCCCTACAGCCCCGTGATTTACCTTGGTGGTTTGATCTCTATCACAGTTGCTGGGTAATTGTCCCTGCAATTGTTTGGTATTTTTTTGGCATATGGCCTTTGCTTGCAACCTTTGTATTAGCAGTCGCTGTAGCCATATGGTTAGAATAACACACCCTTAGGACCGTTAATCTTTACGGGTGTTTGGGCGGCTGCTGCCTGGTAACTTAACGCCATTCGTTACCAAAGTGAGCACTAAATATACTATTATGCGAGCAAAAGAATTTACATCAATTGGCGAATCCAAAGAAAGGTTTGTAGAAATGTTCCAACGTTTCTTGCCACTATGCATGGAGATTCTAAAATTAGATAGTCTTCCTAGAATAATCTTTGCTATGCATATCAAAGATACACATCAACCTACGTTTGGTCGCTATAACAACGACGAACAGACACTAGAAGTTGCTCTAGCGAACCGTCATCCTAATGATATTCTTCGAACTATTGCTCACGAACTACAGCACTATAAGCAAGGGCAAGAGCATAGACTAGGACCCGACGCCGGAGACACCGGTAGTCCTATTGAAAACGAAGCAAACGCTATGGCAGGTATTGTTATGCGTAACTTCAACAAGCAGTATCCAGAATACTTAGGCGATCGTCCTATTGTTGCAGAAAACTTTGCAGACGGACGTAACCCACAGGACAAAGGCGACAGTAAGCGTCATGGAGTTCCTACTAAGGCTAGTGTAAGTACACTACGCAAGGTTGCCAAGCAGGGCGGACGTAAAGGACAACTTGCACACTGGATGGCTAACATGAAAGCCGGACGTGCAAAGAAGAAGAAATGAGTGTCAAGTGCCGATTTATCCTTTCGCCACATTGGCTGTGCCTAGCAAAAACTGGAAAAGTTCTAGACGCAGAATCCTCGGATGTCCAGTTGACCACTTGACCTAATATTTACCCATGTATAAT
>JACCDT011069546.1_pt1 | contig 24706 bp, 28 predicted proteins | sample 7446291 | NCBI WGS metagenome assembly JACCDT01 (sample SAMN15323446, study PRJNA562643) | freshwater metagenome | isolation source: river surface water | place: USA:Blue River Watershed | collected 2017-08-17 | reverse complement strand
TGTCGATGATATCCGCTGCAAGCTCAGGCGGCGTTTCTTGAAGCACGTCTTTGATAGCTTTGATCATAAGGCGAAGTTCTTTGTCTATCGCACGGACAATTTCGTTGGTTGAAACCTGCGCGGTGCGAGGAAGACCTTGGATGAAGTCTCGTCCTTTGATGATGAGTGTGAGCTCTTCTTCAAGAGAAACAGCTGCACCGATCTGGATCTTCACCTGCTCGGCTGTTTTGTCGCCAATAGCAAGATTGTATGTCTTCTTTATATAGTCGGCGATCGCTTGGTCGATTTTGTCACCTGCAACTTTCACTGAAGTAGATGCAACGATTCCGCCGAGCGAGATCACCGCAACGTCAGTGGTGCCGCCGCCGATGTCGACGATCATATGACCTTTGGATTCATGAATAGGAATTCCCGCGCCGATAGCTGCAAGGATTGGTTCTTTCACCACGTATGCATTTTTTGCACCAGCGCGAATTGCCGCTTCGATCACCGCGCGTCTTTCGGTAGAAGTAATTCCAGCCGGCACTGACACCATCACATCAGGCCTTACGAAGCTCCATTTCGGAAGTGCTTGGCGAATGAAATAGCGAAGCATCGCTTCTGTCACGCGGTAGTCGGCGATAACGCCATCGCGCATCGGACGGTATGCAATAACACTTTCAGGAGTGCGACCAACCATTTCTTTTGCATCGCGACCGACAGCCAAAATGCGCTTGTCGATTTCAGAAACAGCCACAACAGTCGGCTCGTTTAAAACAACACCCTTCCCTGGAAGAAACACGAGTGTGTTCGCCGTGCCCAAATCTATACCGATTTTCTGTGAAAAAAGTCCCATGTGAGCACCATGATAGCACGAGTGGCACCAAGAACGCGAGGCGGGTGTCCTGGCCAGACCCTTGCGCAAGGCCGACGGGCCGAGCAGAGCAATTTTTCAGCAGAAAAATATGCGTGGTCTGGCCAGGACACCCGCCTCGCGTTCGCCGTTACTAGCACTTCCTGTTCTTTTTAAAACGGAGCGACTAATGCTAGTCTGTCTATATATGCAGGTCGCCAGCGTCATCCCGCTCAAAAAAACATCAGTCTTCGAGACACTCACGTATTTTTCCACTGAACCACTGGAAGCTGGTACGCTCGTATCAGTGAAGCTTCGCGGCAAAAGCATCAAGGCACTTGTCACCGATGTCGAAGAAATAGCCAACGTAAAATCCGCAGTAAAAAACGCCGACTTCGTTCTTCGTCCGATAGAATCAACCCTCGGTCCGCTCTTTATCCGCGAAACCTATCGCACACTCATCGACACCATCGCCACAACCAGTCTTTCAAAAAAAAGTTTCGTCTACCCGACACTCATCCCCGCTTCTTTTTTCACGATGAACGACATCATCGCCACGAGAACAAAAGCGCCCACAAAAATAAAGACTGAGATGGCGAGCGAGAAACTCATTTTTCAAGCCGCGCTTCATGAACGCCTTTCCCGATATCGCACCTACATCCGCGAAGCATTCGCGCGAAAAGAATCCGTCATCTGCCTTCTTCCGACACTACATGATGTTGAACTCTGGCATACAGAACTCTCACGCGGCATCGAAGAATTTGCATTTTTCATGCACAGCGGACTCACAGACAAGACGATAGAAACACGCGCAAAAAAGATCCTCGAAGAACCACACCCTATTGTGATCATCTCAACCGTTCCCTTCCTTTCACTTCCACGCCACGACATTGGCACCATCATTCTTGAACACGAATCCAGCAGCGCGTTTCGCACTATCCCTGAACCGCATCTTGACCTTGCGCACGCTGCCGAACTGTACGCTTCACTCTCCGGCATCCGCTTCATTCGCGGCGATACTCTTCTCACTCTCGAAACTCTCATGCGCCGCGACAAAGGTGAATACACAGACATAGCACCACCATCATTTCGTTTTGAAGGAACTGCGGATATTCATGTGGTGGTGCGCACTGAAGCAGAGAAAATAGGAAGCTGGTCGCCCTTTGATGCGGCAGTGAAGCAGTCGATCGAAGAAACAGTGAACCGCGGTGGACGCGTGTTTCTTTTTGCACTTCGAAATGGCCTTGCCACAGAAACAAAATGTCGAGACTGTGCGCAGTCAGTTTCCTGCGAATACTGCAACGCGCCGCTTGTCCTCTACCGCGACCTTGAAACAGAAAAACGTGTCTTCATCTGCAACCGCTGCAAACGACACCGACCAAGCGAGACGGTCTGCATCCGCTGTGGCAGCTGGAACCTCGGACTCTACGGCATCGGCGTTGACACCGTGGTTGAAGCAGTTAAAAAAGAATTCCCCAGTGCACCCCTCTTTCGCATCGACCGCGAAAGTGTAAAGGATGAAAAAAGCGGACAGAAAATCGGAAAGGAATTTGGGAAATCAAAAGGCGCGATTCTTGTCGGCACAGAAATGGCGCTTTCATTCCTCGAAGAACCGGTGCATGAAAGCGTGATCGTTTCCATTGATTCGCTTTTTGGCATCCCCAGTTTTCGTATCGAAGAACGCGTCGCGCATATCGTGCTCGATGTTCTCGAAGCGACAGAACGCCACCTCATCATCCAAACTCGCATCGAGCATGGCGGCGTACTTACCCGGCTCACCGAACGCAATCTTCTTCTGTGGTACAAAGAGCAAAAAGAAGAACGCGAACTCCTTGGTTTTCCTCCGTACGTGACTATTTTGAAATACAGAATTGCGGGACCGGAGGCGTATCTTCGTGAAATAAAAAAAGTGCTCGATGAGGAGCTCGCGGAATTTTCTCCTGACTCATTTCGCACACCATCAAAAAAAGTGAAGGGTGAAGAATGTCTCAATATCATTGTCCGTGTCGGTGATTCGAAAAATCCTGAAGATAAAGAACCACGAAAAGAAAAGGAAGCTCGCGTTCGCGCGATCCTCAAAGAACACGCACCAATGGGGGTGCTGTTCGTGAATCCGGATAATCTTTTGGCGTAGTGCGTGCAAAGTCTTGACAATACGTGAATAAGTCTGTAAAGTTTTCTCAAATCAAAACTTTACCAAATGAAAAAATACTGTATCTTAGGCGCACTTCTGTGCGCTGCGACTGTTTGTTTCTCACAATTGCACGTAGAACTCTACCCTTCAGGAACCCGTGGAAAAATCACCGAGCACATTACCGTCTCGGCGGAAAACAAAAATCTCAAGGGTGTCATCCATCCGTCATGGCTGGAATTACTCCCCGACACAGTAGTCATGGATCTGCAGATAACAGAAAGAGAATTCGAAATTAAGTATTACTTTTCTGTCGACTCAATTATTGGATACATTCCTTCTAGTGAAGATATCCGACGAGCGGTTGTGAATAAAAACATATGGTACCGTACAACTGGTGTACATCCTAAAAAAGAATGGCACTCAAGGAATATTTTGGACTTCAGATCTGAATACTACGAAATAATACCAGAGCTCACATACAAGGAGATAGGAGAAACCCGTGCACTGGTGTACGTTCGATTCGAAAAAGAGGTCATTGGCACAGACGATCCAACCATACTCATGTGGGGACTAACGCTTGGAGCTGCATTCGTACTATTGATTCTTTTGCAAATCTTAAGGCAACATTCCGTGAAAACAGTTGTGTGTCTTCTGTTTATTTTTCTGGCAGCTTTTGTGATCGATGAGCAAATAGAAAACAAATACGCTGTGCCGTATGCACTGTTAGTCTTCGTGATATTTATACTAATAGACGCCGTTTCCAAAAAAAGACCAGCATAAGCTAATCTATCCATCAAAAAAGCCCTGTGGGATATTCCCCAGGGCTTTTTATTTGCATCATTTATACTATCGTGTTACAGTATCCTCCATGTCAAAAACGATTATTGAAGTAAAGAAAAACACGAACGAAAACAACCAGAATCTTCTTCGCCGCTTCTCGCGCCGAGTGATGGAATCGGGCATCGTTTCTCACGTAAAAAGCAACCGCTACAGCGACCGTGGCACATCAAAGCTCTCACAAAAAGTAGTGACGCTCCGCCGCCTCGGCCGCCGCAAGGAGATCGAAAAGCTCAAGAAGCTTGGAAAGATCGCGGACAAGCAGACGCGTTCATAGTATGAATACCAAACGGGTCAATTCAGTTCCCGTCGAGACAAAAGGCACGCTTCCTCGCTTGCCTTTTTCTCTTTTAAAAGATGCGATCCTTGGCAAAGACTACGAACTTTCCATCGCATCGGTAAATGCAACAACCTCACAAAAACTCAACGCGCACTATCGCGGCAAAGATTACCCAACAAATATTCTTTCATTTCCTCTTTCAAAAAAGTCCGGTGAACTCGTACTCCACCTCCCAACCGCGCGAAAAGAACACAAAAAATTCGACATGAAATTCGACGATTTCATCCTCTATCTCACAATCCACGGCATGCTGCATTTGAAAGGAATGGAACATTCGAGTACAATGGAGAGAGCGGAACGAAAATTCGGCAAACTGTTTGGGGTAGAAATAAAAAACCGATAGCGTTCACATTTCAATTTTTTCAAAATGGCAAAACATCTTCGAACATCCATCGATGTCGGGAGCACAACCACGCGCGTTGTGATCGCCGAAAAAGACAAGACGACCGGCGAGTATGCCGTCGTCGGGATTGGCTCAGCACCCACTCGTGGTATGCGCCATGGATATGTCACATCTCCTGATGCTGTCGCTCTTTCTATAACCAAAGCAGTAGCCGAAGCATCAAAAGCAATAGGTGGCGAGAAAATCCGTCGAGCGCAATTTCTCGTCGGCAGTGTCACACTTCAAGGCACAGGTGCTATCGGCACAGCCGTCATTTCAAAAGCCGACAACGAAGTGACCGCACTCGACGTAGAAAAATCAATCAAAGAATCGGAAGCTCATGTCGACCTCACCAACCGCCGCATCCTCCGGATCATTCCTCAGGCATACCGACTCGATGGAAAAGAAGTACACGGCACGCCAGTTGGAATGCGCGGCATCAAGCTCGAAACTCGAGTGTTTTATGTAACAGCGCTTTCTCAGCACATGGACGACCTTGAAGCAGCGGCGCTTTTGGCAGGCATCGACGTCACCGACCTTATCCCATCTCCTTTTGCCGCAGCCGAAGCAGCCATGACAGAACGCCACAGAACAGTTGGTGGCGCAGTCGTCACTCTTGGTTCAGAAAGTGTTTCGATTGGTGTTTTTGAAAACAACATCCCGATCGGTGTCGCTGTATTTCCTTTTGGTTCAAGCGACATCACCAACGACATCGCGCTCGGATTCAAAATCTCACTTGAAGAAGCAGAAAGTATCAAGATCGGCGCATCAAGTAATCTTCCCAAGAAAAAAGTAGACGACGTGATCGAAGCGCGCCTTGGAGATATTTTTGAACTCCTCAACAATTATTTAAAAAAAATGAAACGAAACGAATTGCTCCCCGCAGGTATCGTTTTTGTCGGAAGTGGAAGTTTGCTTCCCATGCTTGAAACATTTGCGCGTGATGCGCTCAACCTTCCGGCTCGTGTAGGTCTTGCTGAAGACCACGGTAAGGGTGTCACCAAACTCCGCGACCCTGGATTCCTTCCTGTCTACGGCGCATCTCGTCTTGAAAACTCTGACTCTTCTCGTTTTGCTGACAACCCTAAAAGTGACTCATTTTTAAGTGCCGTAAAGCGGTTTTTTGACCAATTTCGCCCATAATTCTGACCCATTGCTCCTTGCCCTCCTCTTTGCTATCATAAGGGTTACTTATTAAAGGAGTAACCGGGGAGACATTTCGCGCCCAAAAGACAACAACGTATGCCAAAGATAAATCCAGATATAGAAACATTCGCTCGAATCAAAGTCATCGGAGTCGGTGGCTCAGGAAAAAACGCGCTCAACCACATGATCAACTCGAAGGTTCGTGGTGTTGAATTCATCGTGATGAATACCGACACGCAAGATCTTCACAACTCTGAAGCCGACAAAAAAATCCACCTCGGAAAAAATCTCACCAAAGGTCTCGGTGCCGGAATGAATCCAGAAGTTGGAAAACGTGCAGCTGAAGAAACAAAAGCAGAAGTACAAGATGCGATCAAAGGCGCAGACATGGTATTCATCGCTTGCGGAATGGGCGGAGGAACAGGAACAGGTGCAGCTCCTATCGTGGCGCGCGCAGCAAAAGAACAAGGTATCCTCACTGTCGCTGTAGTGACAAAACCATTCTTCTTTGAAGGCAACCAGCGCATGCGCATCGCCGAGCAAGGTCTTGGTGAACTTCAAAAAGAAGTGGATGCTATCATCGTGATCCCCAACGACCGTCTTCTTTCTATCGCCGGCAAAGACATGAGCTTCAAAGACGCCTTCGCATTCTGCGACAATGTGCTCCGACAGGCTGTCGAAGGAATCTCCGACCTCATCACCACTCCCGGTATCATCAACGTCGACTTCGCCGATATCAAAGCCATCATGGCCGACACCGGCACAGCCCTTATGGGTATTGGTTCTGCTTCAGGTGAAAACCGCGCAGTCCAGGCAGCCACAGAAGCTATCAACTCTCCTCTTCTTGAAATCTCTATCAATGGCGCACGCGGAGTTCTCTTCGCTATCTCAGGTTCAGACGACCTCACGATCCACGAAATCCAGGAAGCAGCGAAGGTTATCACCGAATCAATCGACACTGACGCCAAAGTTATCTTCGGTACTATCAAAGACGACCGCCTCAAAAAAGGTGAAGTCAAAGTGACGGTCATCGCCACAGGGTTCCCTAGTGAATCAGTGAAAAAATCTCTCTTCTCTTCATCTCCTATGGAACTTTCAAAAGCTCCCGCTCAAGAAACACCTCGTGAAGAAAAGAAGTCAAAAATCGAAGAACGTGAAGAGAAACGAGAAATCCACAATTCTCTTCCAAACTCAAACGACTATCTCAAGAAACCAGACACAATCGTCATCGACGACACAGATGACACCGACGACTGGAGTGCTGTACCAGCATTTCTTCGCCGTCCGAAGAAATAACCTCTCTTCTACAAGCTAATCTTTTAAACATCATGTTTGATCTGCTCATTATCGGCGGAGGCCCTGCAAGCTCTGCCGGTGCGGTCTATGCCGCACGAAAACTTCTCAAGACCGCTGTTGTCGCCGGAGAATGGGGCGGCCAATCAACCGTTTCCGACAATATCAAGAACTGGATCGGCACCAACAACATTTCAGGAGCCAACCTGGGAAAGTCTTTTCGCGAACACGTACGCGAATATGAAGGTGATGTTTTGAAAGTATACGAAGGAGAACTTGTCACCAATATCGAGGTTTTAGGCGACTATCATTTCAAAGCAACAACAACCAAAGGAACCGAGATCGAAACTCGGTCTATTCTCATTGCCAGCGGTTCAGGACGCAGAAAACTCGAAGCAGCTGGCGCTGACGTATTTGAACACAAAGGCCTCACCTACTGCGCCAGCTGCGATGGCCCTCTTTTCACCGACATGGACGTGGTGGTAGCTGGTGGCGGCAATGCGGGGTTTGAAACAGCGATGCAGCTTCTCGCATACTGCAAAAGTGTGACCCTCATCCACCGAAGTGCGGCATTTAAAGCCGATGAGATCACCGTCAAAAAAGCACTCGAGAATCCGAAATTCAAGGCGATGCTTAATACTGATATTCTTTCGGTCAATGGAGAGAAGTTTGTAAAAAGTATCACGATCAAAGACAAAATTTCAGGAGAAGAATCGACACTTCCTGTTTCTGGCGTATTCGTCGAAATCGGCCAGATCCCGAACACTGACTTTGTGGCCGACATTCTCACCCTCGATCAGAACAAAAAGATCGTCGTTGATCCAATGACCCAGCGTGCAAGCGTGAAAGGTATCTGGGCAGCCGGCGACTGCACCAACGGCCTCTACCACCAAAACAACATCGCAGCCGGCGATGCGGTAAAAGCCCTCGAAGATATTTATCTGGGACTTCATCGAGAAGCACCGAAAATGTAATAAAAAAAGCTCCCAGTGATGAGAGCTTTTAAGATTTAGAAGGCTAGCTTCAAATTGATTTTGACTACGTCTTCATTTTTGTAACGGTTGATTTATTTATCTTTGAGCACGAATACGTGCTATTTTTCAAAAGAGGATTGAAACGAATTTCACTTTAAGTCTACTCCTCTTTTTCAAGCTCCGCAAGCCTAAAACCTAGAGTGTGTGGATAAGCTCCAGCTGCTCCTTCGTATTCACTCCCATCGCCTCTTTCGGGTCGATAGACACAGAAGCGATAGTCACTTCCTGCTCGCAAGCTTTGCCGATGAGGTCGGTGAGGTAGTATTCATTCTGGGCATTTTCATCTTTGAGTTCAGTGATATTTTTCCAAAGCCACTGCGCGTCAAAACACATGTAGGCAGGATTCACTTCGCAGATTTTGTGCTCTTCTTCTGTTTGATCTTTCTTTTCAACAGTGCGCTTAATGTTTCCTGCTTCATCGCGGATCACGCGACTGAAATCGAAGAATCCTGCACGCCATTCTTCAAAATCCGGCACGGTGACTGTAGCCATAGTGAGCGTGGCGTTTTTTTCTGTATGTGTTTCGATGATATTTCGGATAGTCTCAGGTTTAAGGTATGGCATGTCGCCATAGAGCACGAGCACGATATCCGCTTTTCCTTCAAGTGTGTTTTTTGCTGACATCACGGCATGGCCGGTTCCGCGCTGCTCTTCTTGGATAGCGTATTCGTAGCTATCGCCAAGTTCAGCCATCACTTCTTCGCGCTTGTGGCCGACGACAATAGCAACCCGTGAGGCCACTTTTGATGCTTCTATATGGTCGAGTAAATGGCGCACGAGTGGCTTTCCGTGGAGTGGAGTGAGGCATTTGGGGATATCCGACTGCATGCGTTTGCCATGTCCTGCCGCGAGGACAACGACGGCTACGCTGGGTTTTTGGGTTTTTTCCATAGAATACATAAACGCTTCCAATGAATGAAAGCGTGAAAAAAGTATAGCATGGGCATATTTCTTTTGACAAAACAAAAGTTGCTGGTATTATGGAATAAATTTTAAATCTTTACATTATGCCAATACCCAATCATCAGCCTCGCCAGAACAATCACCAGCGAAGCAATGTAACAAACAAAATGTTTATTCAAAAAAACAACAACCAACAGATCTCCAGGTACGTTGAAGGAAACCGATCAAGGCCCCCAATGGACGAAAAAAGATCAGGGTCCGGTAGAAAAAACCCCGGACATTAAATGTAAAAAGAAAAACAAAAGCCGTCACTCACCATGACGGCTTTCTTTATGCATTCACCCCTGCCACATACCCCGTCGTCCAGCACAGCTGAAGTGAGTATCCTCCGGAAGGACGCCGCACGTGCAAAAGGTCACCTGTCACAAACAGATTTTGATATTTCATCGAACGCATTGTTTTGGTATCCACTTCAGTGAGCGGTAAGCCACCATCGGCGACAACAGCGCGGTCAAAGCCCATGAGCCCGGTGATGGTAAGCGGAAGCGCTTTTAACACTTGCACCATCTTTTTTCTGTCTTCTTTTTTCACGCTGTGCACTTTGGTGTCGCCATCGATTTTCAAATATCCGAGCAGCACTTCTTCAGAACCTCTCGGCACGATCTCGCCAAACACATTTTTCAGCATTTTGTTTTTGTTGGCATCAAACACTTCAATAATTTTCTTTTCAAATGAACCATGGTCGAGCGCAGGAAAAAGGTCGATAGCCGCCGTGACTTCCCCGGTATGCAGAAGGTCGGAAACCTGGCTGGAACTGTTGAGAATCGTCGGCCCTGAAATGCCAAAGTGAGTACAGAGAATATTCCCCTTCTTTTGAAATTTCTTCACGCCGTCTACATAAAAGGTGATCTTGCTGTCGCTCATGGTAATACCCGAAAGCGCCCTCACCCACTTTTCTTTCACTGAAAGAGGCACAATGGTAGGAGTAGGCTCTATAATGACGTGGCCGAGCGTTTTGAGCCATTGGAAGCCATCGCCGGTAGAGCCTGTCTCGGGGTGTGAAAGGCCTCCTGTGGCGAGGATATACGACTTGGCGGTGTACAGCTCCTTCCCTGCCACAACACCGGTAATTGCTCCATGTTCGGCTCGAATCCCGCTCACATTCACTTTTGTTTTCACATGCACGTGGTTCTTTTCCATGTACTTTTCAAGCACATGGAATACATCGAGTGCTTTGTCGGTCACGGGAAAAGCGCGCTTTCTATCTTCCACTTTGAGTTTTAACCCCCGAGATTGAAAAAAATCAAACGTAGAGGTTGAATCGTACTGCGTGAAAAGCGAGTAGAGGAATTTTTCTGCTGCGCCATAGTTGGCAAGGAGCGCACGATGATCTGTTTCTGCATTCGTGACATTGCATCGCCCACCACCAGAGATTTTCAACTTGTTTCCCAGTGTTGGGTTTTTCTCAAGCACAAGTACCCGCTTCCCCATAGAAGCAGCCGTGCCTGCAGCCATCATACCGGAAGCTCCGCCGCCGATAACGATGACATCGTATTCTATTTCTCCAGCCTTCATACGACGACTATACGCTATTTAAATCCGTATTGAAAGATCAATAAAAAAAAAGCCGAACACTGTTCAGCTTTTAATCTATAGTTCAATAGTTATTGTGCTTGATACATTTTCGGATAGAGAGGGCTTTTAAGCTCAATCTTATCCGCAACTTCAGCAGAAATTTCTGTAAAATCACCGTCAATCCATTTATCTGTAGGACCAAGAAAAATGGTATGTGTATGTTCTTTCCCATCTTCTAAACCAGGAATAAATTTTCCATTCTTCATGTAACCACCGTGATGTTCAAGTTTGTATGGAGCAGCCACACAAAGCATAAGTTCATGTAAATGTGTTGTGCCTTTACTTGAAAACATCTCGTGTGTTCCATACGCAATATCTTCCGAATAGCCAGTAAAATATACGGGTTTAGTAAAGTTTTCACTTCCAATAAGAAGCGCCCATAGTGCACGTTTTGTCTCTTCTCCACAATCTTTGGATTCCAAAATAAGATGCATTAATGCATGCATTTGCTTTTCTGTAGGTATCATTTTATTCGGTTTTAATAGTTATTTTCTATAAGAGTACATTAAAACCACAAAGCGTCAAGAACTGGAATGAGACTTACTCCGGCATCACGTCGTAAAAGCCAGTGATACTCACACTGCCACTGGCGCTCACGCTGTAGTCAAAAATAGCCTGGCGTGATTTCATGCCGTCAGTATACGAAACCTGCGCCATCGGAGTTTCTGGAACAAATTCAATCTTCGAAACAGTCCACGATCCTCCGTCTGCTTTTGTTTGAGCAAGGGTATTGATATTGGCTGTGACATAGGTCTTCACGAGCGCTTCGTTGCTTTTGATCTCTTCTGCGGAAAGCGGCTTCGCATCAGACTCTTCTTTCTGATTCTCTTCCGCTTCACTACCAAGCGTTCCTGACTCTCCTTCGACAGGAGGATTGTTTGACTGCATGACCTTAAGGACAATGAAAAGCACGATGATGATAACAAGTGGTATAAGTATTTTTTTCATAGATACAAAAGATTGGATTGCGACATGTCTATTAGAGCATGTAGCTTCCCTTCTTCGCAAGAGTGTTATACCGATCTGTATACAAAAAGTCCAAGCCGTGGTATGGTACCCTCAATTAATTCCTTACCATTATGCAAAAACTACCCCTTTATGAACTTCCTGGGATACTCTACACCCAGTTCTGTAAACAATACAAAAGCTCCCTGAATGGCACAGCCTCATGGCACTATGACACAGACGAACAGACACGGATTGTTATCCCTTGTGTCTACCAACAACTACGAAGCCCTGTCTCTGCAACACCGCCATACATCATGTATATAGACATGCGAGCTGTGGATCTCCACAAAACGGTTGTCATGATACTTGGTGAACTTCCAGAAATACACAACGATACATTCTACACACTGAGATCACTCGCAGATGTGAGTGTTACTGGCGAAATCCAAAGCAACGCCGAGCGAGAGATTGGAAAAACCTATGTTATGACACTGAGCGGTGGTATAGCTATGAACCCTGAAAACAGATTTATCTTTGACACACGGAGTATTGGGATACACGAAAAGTACGCCTTGAGTCTTCTCGGTGAAGCATGTGCACTCCACTACAAAAAGAACTCAAATAGAGAGTGGCTCACGAGTATTACCTCCTAAGTAGCCAAGCAAAGCAACACAGCGGACAGAAATTGTCCGCTTTTTTTATATCTTTTCATTTTCCTCAAAATTGCTATACTCTCCCTTGTTCATGGCCCTATCGTCTAACGGTTAGGACGGAAGCTTCTCAAGCTTTAAATCCGGGTTCGATTCCCGGTAGGGTCACCAACTCGTGCTAGCACGAGAAGCATACAAAAACAGCTCCTTTCGGAGCTGTTTTTGTATGCTTTTTAACTAATGATGTAATGAAGCTGAATCGCCATGGTGATTTTCAAGCACAGGAATTCTGTGTGCTATTTGATATAACCCTCCCCACAATACAAATGACATTACAAGAGCTATTACGATCCTTTTAACGGAAATTTTTTCTTTAAAATCTCTGATAATAAAAGCAAGGTATCCAATAAATAACCCTAATGGCAATATGAGTGCTCCGAACAGTGGATCATCAAGATAATGCTGAGTACCGCCACTTACCATACCTGTTCCGATAGAAACCACTACAGAAATAAGAATAAAGGATAGTAAATGTTTATCAAATTTTTGACTGTGTTCCATAAGTGTCCCAACGGTAAACGCAACAATTCCCATAAGAATCAGTACGATGTATTTGAGAGAATCTCCCCCAAGTGTTCCAGCATGAACTATAGATCCTGAAACAAGGCCAACTCCAACATATCTTAATATGTGAGATATATATGAATATTCTGGTTTCTCCATAGTAATTAACGTGTAACCCCAAACCATTCTTTGAGCCAATTTTCCATCATGGTAATTTCACCTGTTTGCACCTCAATGATATCTTTTGCCATTTTTTGAAGTTCAGGCCGTTTGGTACCTTTTTGTAATTCTTTTGCCATATCTACTGCACCTTCATGATGTACTATCATGTCCTCTAGAAATACTTTATCGAGTTCGTCGCCTGTTTTTCCTTCCATACGAGCTGTCATATCCATCATCATTGATCCCATATCTGACCCAGAATTAGACATCATAGACCCATCTGGCATCATGTGCATTCCGTGCATGTTTTTATTTGGTGTCATATTCATCTTGTTCATTCCTTTAAAACATGAAATGCAAAGAATGATGAGAATGATTTGTAATGCGATAACAATATAAATAAGTGCGTTTGTTTTCATAAATAATTTTTTGATTAAAGATAAGTTAATAATAAGATTATATACCTTTCTAAGGTGCTTTCGGGTTAAGTAATCCATCAGAGAATAATTCTTGAAGTAAGGGTGGTGAATTATTTTGAACCCCCTTTGCTATTAATACTTGTATTACATTGATACAAAATAATGCAAAAGATGTAGGTATTATAAGAATAAGTAATACGGAAAAAAACTTTTGACCAACAACAAAAGCAGCATCTTTAAAACTTTGAGTTACTAAACACAATTGATGATTGGAGTCTTGGTGAGGACAATTATTTGATCTACTTTCAATACCCATTTTGATAACATGAGCAAAACTATAAAAGTATACTGACAAGAGTAATGCTGCTAATATTTTAAATATTGTCTTAAGTTTTATTTTCATATTAAAAAGTAAATAGAAATTCCTGCAAGTAGCGCCATACCAAAATTTTCTACCAAAGTGACATAGGTAAGGGGTACTTTTAGAACGGTACCAAGGCATACACACATAAACTCTTCCTTTCTAAGTATTTTAATTAAAACTCCAATACCGCCAAGAACCATAATGACCATTTCTGTTAATAAAATCGGAATTGTATGAATACCTGCAAGCATCAATAATCCAAAACTAATCTCAATGAATGGATATATGTAGCCATAAGTTTTAAATCGAGAAGCAATAATGTCATAATTGCTATATCCATTCGCGAAACCAGGTAGATCAAAAAGTTTAATCCCCCCAAAAACGAGAAAGAAACCTACCATGAAATTAATAATAAAACTGCTTATATCAAAGCTACTTTCTCGAATTTCACTAATGAGTGAAGTGATGATTATAAGACTTATAATAACAATGAGTGGAATATAATTTTTTAATGATAAGATTCCAAGTCCTTTATCTTCTGAGATGTTAACGAGTTTTGATTTTGGGGTAGTTTCAATTAAAATTGACCCTTCTGGTGCATGATGCTTTGCAAAGTAATGAACTACACCTGTCTTGTCTATATATTTATGAGTGGCAGGCATGCCACATTTTTCGCATGAATAGTTCATATTATTTTCTTTTGAGTTTATAAACTTTTAGCACCTCATCGACCGCCTTTTTTGTTTGACCTTTCTGAATCTGATTTACTACACAATGACCCAGATGTCCTTCTAATAGCATATCTTCAATATTTGATAATCCTTGCTTCGCAGCGGAAGTTTGAGTAATAACATCAACACAATACGAATTACTTTCAACCATTTTTTGAATACCACGAATTTGACCTTCAATCTTTCTTAGGCGATTAATTACTTTTTGAGTGTTTTCATGCATAAATAAAGTATACCCCGTAGGGGGTATACTTGCAATAGCAGTTACACCAAATATACCTTTTTATTCTTTAGCAAGATCTCACTTTTTAGACATCTCATAAACTCTCGTTTCTCGTCCAAAGATCCTTCTTGTAGTATAAATTTGGCATAATTACGAATATCAATATCTTTGACAGAAACAGGTGTTTTGCTACCTAATAACATCTGTTCAAATTTCTTGAATCGTTGAACTTCGCCTGAGATCTTGTCTCTCATTGGTACTGTTTGAATCTCCAGATCATCGATCAGATCCTTTAATTGTTCCACAAGATCATCTTCGTTAATAAAACCACAAGTACAATTCTGGTCTCGTGTTCTAGTACATTTGTAGTAGACATAACGGTTCACATTTCCGTTCTTTTGGTGCTTGAACTTTTCATCAGCAGTGATACCTGACCCACATAGTCCACAGGTCATAATCTTCGTAAACGCAAATTCTTTTTGTTGCGATCGTGGTTCTAATATCTGACTTTTGATTTTTGATTGAGTGAGATCAAAAAGCTCTTTGGTGATAATTGGCTCATGCGCTCCATTGTACCAATTACCTGATCCTGTGGGGTATTCAAACTTTCCATAGTAGAACGTATTGGATAACAATCTGTATAAGTTACCTAAACTCAAGTACATGTTATTTTCTGATTTGAAATTAATATCTCTTAACCACTGATGAAGTTTTCTTCCACTCCAACCGTCATATGCAATTTTCTCGAACATCTGCTTAATAATAGGCGCGCGTTCTTTATCAATCACCGATTCACATTTCTGATCCATTCTTTTGAATTTAGTATACCCAGTCGGTGGACGACATGGCCATAATCCCATTTCAACTCTCGCTCGCAGTCCTCGTTTTACGTTGATACTCTTATTATCGTTTTCCAACTTCGCCTGACTACAAAGAATCATTAAAAGGAACTTTTCATTTGGTGAATTTGAAAAAGTTTGACCATAGGTTTGAATATGAATTAACTTTTTCTGATCCATAAGATCAACGACCGATCCAAGATCTCCTGCATTACGAGAAAGACGATCAGGTGCCCAAGTGAGTATTCCGTTATAGATACCTTTTGAAACCTCTTCAAGCAATTCCTTGAATATGGGTCGTTGTCCTGAATCTTTCGCTGAATGAGATTCTCGTTTTATAGCGACAACATTAAGCTTTAAACGGTCGGCTATGGCTGTCATTTCTTTAACTTGAGAATCTATCGAAAGTGCCTGTTGCTCGTCTGATTCGGTCGATTTTCGGGCATAGAGGCAGTATTTGATCCGAGTTTCGCTGATTGATATATTGTTGTGAATTTTTCCAATTATGCTCGTTTCCATGTATATATTAATGACAGACCAGTTGGTGGTGCATAGTCTATGCAGAACAAGAAATACATAGCATACTCGCGGGTTAGGCTTAGCAAATAACACTTTTTCTGATATACTTTTCAATGAATAAAGGCAGTTGCAGTTATTCATTTCAACTTGAATAAAGTCGACCTAACCCCTTTGGTTTTTCCAAAGGATATGGTTGCAAAACTCGCTACAAGATAAAAACCCCATCATCAGGGGCTATTACTTGTAGCGAGTCATATCGGGAAACTGGTATGGGCAACTTCGGTTGCCGATGCACTTGGTGGTGGGATTTTTGTTTACCCCAAGATTATTATTAGTTTCTAAAAAACTCGCTACAAAAATATGGAAACAAAAACTCTTTCCCAAAAAGGAATGGGTTGGATTAAAAAACATCCAATCATTTCTATCATTGGGGTCATTTTTATAATAGGACTTATTGGTAGTACTATTGATCCTGTTGAAAAGAAATCAGATCAAAATACTTCGCACCAAGTTGTTCAACAATCAGTATTTGATGTGCCAAGTCTCATTGGTAAAAATATAGATGAAATTGAAGCAATTTTTGGCACAAATGAATCTCAAAATCCAACCCCTCAACAAATTGCTACTATTACTGAGTGGAGTAAAGAATTCAAAAAGGATAACTTTTCTTTGCTAGTAACTTATGATTACAAGACACGAGTAGTTAAGGATTACTTTGTAGGTGTAAACGATGAAATATATGAATCTCGCGATAAGAAACGTATGATGAGTATTACAAATACCAAAACTGATGACTCACAATATACTGTTGAATTTGTAGAAGCATTAAAAGATCCTAGTCGATTTACTGGGATCTTAGTAACACCAAAATAGCATGACTATCCTATACCGTATAAAATATTGGTTTAGGAAAGTTTTCAGAAAAGAAAATACGTTTGTGGTGAAAATGTGGATCAATATTACTACACGACAGAAACCACAGAAACCCTACACACCCAAAAAGCGATACGTTCAACGATCGCTTTTTGATTATATAGATTAAGCGTCCTCATCTTCATTTGAGAATTGAGCGTTTATCTCATTTATTTTTTCAGACAAACTATTAAGCTGTTCTGTTACAATATTTTTCACCGCAGGGTCGCTAAGATCAGTCATATCTAAAAATGGTGATTCTGGCTTCATGGGGTGATACCGACCACTATTATGTCGTAGTGCAAAAATGATCGCATTCAAATCTCCCTCAAGTATTTTCTTCATAAGCATAGATTCTCCGATATCAAGAAAATCTATTCTCCTATCTTGTGATGAACTAAAGAAGTCAATATCGGTCGTCGTACCATTTCTCGGTTTATTCATAAATATTGGATCGTTATGTAATGACCATAGTTTAATGGCAGAAAAGTTACCTTGCTTGATCATGTTAATAATCTGACTCCTTGATAAGTCGTTAACATTATCAATTCCTTGCGACATACACTCATCGTATTCCTTTTTGAACTCAGGGTACTTTTTTAACCAGCGATATACTGTATTACGGGAAATATCAACCTGTTTGCACACCGCATTCACCACAGGGGTTTTTCTGAGTTCTTCGAGAAATAGTTTTGATTTACGATGCATTTTCATATCTAATAATTTCCGCCTTGCTACCAGTCAATTTCTCATACCGACTCATAATGAGATCACAAAAAACTGGCTCCATTTCAACTCCATACACAACCCGTTTTAATTGTTCAGCAGCAATTAAGGTACTTCCTGATCCAAGGAAACTATCAAGAATGATATCGCCAGGGAGTGTGCATCTGCGGATTGCTTTTTCATGTAATTCAACAGGTTTTGTTGTGGCGTGCTTATAATCTTTTGCACTCACTCGTTTTGCAGTCCAAATATTAACTTCATCAATCGAATCATTACCTGTAGTTATTTCCTTGTTCATAATCTCGGTTAGTCCTTGTTCTTTCTTTGAAAGATACGGGCTACCTTTAGTTCCATAAATACATGGCTCATAACATTTGTTGAATGCGACCAAAGGGGTGGGATTGTGTCCGTTCTTGACCCACAAACACACACGCTTGTTATCAATTCCAAACTCTCTGTAAAGTGTCTGAATGATCCAGATATGCTGTTCAGTATTCCAATAGAACACATGAACATCTTTCTCTGATACAGACAAAGCGGCTGACATACTTCGCCTTAGAAATTCCTTGTATTCCTCATCTGTTTTGTTATCAGTCACAGTTCCACCGTAGCTTTGTTTGCCACCCAGTCCTTTGTCGTAATCTAGGTTGATATTGTAGATTGGATCCGAATAGATCATTGAAGCCTGTTTATCTTCAAATAATCTTTTAAGTACTTCTGGATCAGTAGAATCGCCACAGATAATCCTATGTTTTCCAAGTACAATAATGTCACCAGTTTTGACTCGTGGTTCTTTAATGGCTTTTAATTCCTTCTCAACGTCGAATGTTTCTTCTTTGGTGGAAATATTATCGTCCCAAATGCTAGCAAGATCGACTTCTGAAAAGCCAACATCAACAAGAAGTTCGATATCAAAGTCTTTGAGTAATTCGAAGTCCCAGTCGCCATCGTTAATATTACTTGCAAGTGCAATATTGCATCGTTCTGTTTCGCTAAGTTTCCGATTTGGAACCAATACATGTACCTGATGTATACCAAGTTGCAACAAGGCAACTTTTCTCTGATTCCCAGAAAGGATTGTATTGTCGGTATCAATTACGATAACACTATGAAATCCATTCTCTGTGATTTTCTTTTTTAGTCTCTCCAGAGCTACCTTAGATATTTTCCTTGGGTTTTGTTTCCATAGAATTAAATCCTTAATATCTCGAAATTCTGTTTTCCAAATAAGTTTATCCATATGTTTCAAATTAGATTAGGTTGATAATAAGACGCGCTATCTTATGTTTCAATTCAATCAAAATGATCCATAGAGTTGGAATAGAGTGCGAGTAGAGTTCTGATGTTTAATAGTTCCTAAAATAAAGGTATTTCCAAAACAAAAAAACTCTATGTAGAGTTTTTTTGTTAGTCGACTACTTGAATTTTGATTTCTGGGTTGATTCGGTATCCAGCTGATGCTCCAGGATCTGATGTTATCAGAGAAAAAGTTTTAGGTAATTTAAGTTCACTTCTTACTTTTTCATTAATCTCGCCAACCTTCTTTCGTACTGCTTCATTAGATTTTGATTTGATGTCTTCTCGCAGAAATCTTGTTTGTCGAAAACCTTCAGTATCTATTAGTTTTTTAACAAGTTTATAATTCATTCCCAGTTCTTTAAACCTGTAAGTAAATGAACGTGTTTTTGTAGAATATTCAAGTGTCTTATCATTTGTATTAAATATAAAAACTTCGATTTCTTTTTTCTTCGTTGCACCTTGTTCCTTAATCTCGTGAAGTACACTTATAATTTCATGGTTTGATTGTTCTGCTTTACTGATCAGTTGAGGCTCATTGTATGGAATATGGCTCTTGAGTGATTCTTGGACAAAATTAAAAGCATCTATTGCAGATTTTTTAGCAGAGGAAATGATATCAAGATTGATTTTACCTCCAGTATTTTTTGCTTTTTTCTTAACGTTGATCATGCTTTTATAATAGCAGATACTTGCTTTATTGTATAGTATAATTTATACTATTTATACCATGACAAATAACCTTAACGACAAAGATAAAAAAGCATTTGCTCTTATCCGTAATAAGATTGTTCACTATGGCGAAAGCCCTACTCTCAATGAGATTAATGAAGTAACAGGTGGTAGATCTCCACGATCTGCGAGTCTTGTTGTTAATCGACTTATAGAGGCTGGACTTATAAAAAAGATTGGGCGGCAACTTATCCTTACAGGATCACAAACAACAGCTTCAATAAGTACGGTTGATGTACCTTTGGTTGGGACTGTAACTTGCGGTACACCTGTTCTTGCTGAAGAAAATATTCAAGCCATGATTCCTGTATCTACAGGACTAGCTAAAAAAGGTTCTAAATATTTTCTTTTGCGTGCAGTTGGCGATTCTATGAATCTTGCAGATATTAACAGCGGGGATCTTCTTTTGATCCGACAGCAAGATACGGCAGAAGATAATGATAAAGTTGTTGCTCTTATAAATGACGAAGCAACCGTCAAGGTTTTCAAAAAAGCTAATGGTGCCGTTGTTCTTCAGCCGAAATCAACGAACAAAAACCATAAGCCAATTATATTAACAGATAATTGTATGATCCAAGGAGTAGTAGTTGCAGTACTTCCTGGTGATTTATATTAAATTCTTATGGAAAAGATACTTAAAATTCTAGACCTTATTGGTTATATTAGTACAGGGATAGTTGTTATTGCTTTTTTTACTGGAATTACTCTTTGGTTCAAAGGGATATTTCCTGCTGTTTTTAGGTTAGGAAATGGATTGGCAAAAAGAAAAATAGCAATATTTGCAAAACAAGATAATTTATCAAGTTTAAAAAATTTATTGATTCATTCAAAACTTTTTAAAGAAAAAAATATTTGTGAAATAACTAAAAAAGAAGATATTGGTATGTGTGAAGATGCTACACTTTATCTTGTTTTTTGGCATGATTGTTCAGACTATATTGATATGATTCTTCAGAAGAAACCAGATTCATGTGCATTGATTGTATATTCACCGAGAAACATGGAACCGATACCTGCACAACAAATGGAAAATCTAGATGGTCATAGAAATACAGCCGTATCTAATTTTCGAGGTCGTCTTTTAAATGATATCGTTACAGCCATGATTACAACTGGCTACTCTAAGTAGTATGAGTGATCAAGACTATTATTTGCAAAATGTTATTGAAAGACATGCTCCCAATATCTATTTTGTTGCTGAAAATAAAATAAATGAATTAACTCCTCATATTCACGCATGGGCCAATGGTCATGAATATGAAATTAAATTATCAGGATCACTTGCAAAAGGTACAGGAATAACGGGGACAACTGATATTGATATTTTTATATCACTTCATCCTTCTGTTAAAGAGTGTAACTCACTCGATACAGTTTATTCGACCTTAAGAAATAGAATGTCAGCAGTAGGTTACTCGGTTAGAGAGCAAAATGTTTCTTTAGGTATTGATCATACAGGACTTAAGGTTGACCTTGTTCCTGGTGTTAAGCACCACCCACTTGGCTTTGATCACTCAATTTGGAAAAGAAAAAAACAAACCTGGACAAAAACAAATATTGATTCTCATATCAACTCAGTCAAAAACTCTGGGAGAATTGATGATATTAAATTAATCAAGATATGGAGAAAAAATAAAGAACTTGATTTTCCATCTTTTTACTTAGAATTATCTGTTATTGAGGCATTAAAAGGTACTTCGCTTACAGATTCGAGTCTCTCTAGCAACTTTGTTAAAGTTATGAACTATTTGGCATCTGATTTTGAAAGTAAAGTCATTAAAGATCCTTCAAATGATAATAATGAAGTTTCTGAGGAACTAACGCAAGAAGAAAAGAATAAGATCAAACAGGCAGCGATTAAGACTCTTCAAGAAACATGGGAACAGGCAGTAAACTAATTACAACTGTCACTTTTGTCACTTTTTATGAATCAAGAAGATAAAAGAAATCCAAAAAATTGGACCAAGGAAGAGACTGGTCGAATTGTCGCTGTGTTTCAATGGTTATTGGATCAAGATAGAAAACAGAATCCTCATTTATACACAAACAAAGCTACGCCCGAGAAGGGTCGAAAAAGTTAGTCAAAACTACTAAAAATAACCTTACTGGTCAAGGAATAGAAAGGTTCTATCTCGAGAAGGCTCACCTTCAACAGCGCGCACGAGTGGTACATAAAACAGTTTTGCAACGAGCTATTTAGTAGATAACTAAAATCTTTTTTGGGTTCAAAATGGTATAATAAACATTATGTCTGAATATCAATTATCAGAAGATTTTGATAAAGAGGAAACGCCTGAAGAATACATTAAAAATCGGTTAGCTGATATAAATCAGAACAAGGGTTTTAACTACGTTCAAGTTCACCCAGAGTTTACAGATATAGAAAAAACACGGAATGTCCAAAAAATAAATCTACTATGTGACGAGATTGAAGCCGACTTACCAAACATAGAAAGACTAATTAAAAAAATCAAAAACCATATAAGTTCGATAACAGAACAAACTAAAGTTGCCGCAGTATACTTACTCTTCGGGAGAGCATATAGCAATCTACAAGCAGCTCTACTTGTTTGCAGGAATGGTAAAAATATGGAAGCAATGGAGTTATCAAGGTCTGGCAAAGAAGCTCTTGATTTGCTTATGCTTTTCTTAGAAGACAAGAATAATCCTCTATTGGAAAAATGGTTTAAGGGAAAAATAATCGGAAATGTTGACTCTCGAGAGTTTCAACACGAGCACTTAAATAAAGAACTAGCGGAAACATTTGGAAATGAAGAACAACCCATAAAGGAAATGCTTAGTAGTAGTTACAAGATCATGTCTACCTATACTCATAGTGGCTACGCTGGCTTATTAGATACTGTCGATGTATATAGGCTTGATTTTGACTTCCATGAACAGTCTGGATATCACTACTCTATCGACAACTTTCACATTGTTCAAGATTTAAGAAATAAAATAATACTTCAACTCAAAAACACCTTTCTTCACCTAAAAGACCACGAAGCGTTTAAAGAAGCGGATAGTCTCTTTAAGTCATATGATAGCGGAATGACAGTAGAAGATATGAAGAGGGTTATTTCTAGACATAAAAAATAATCATAATATATGGATTCATTATTAGAAAAAATTAAAGACGAGAAATTAAATAAAATCTCTGATAGTCTTACTAGAGAGAATAAAGAAGTAAGTATTGAAAATCAATTTAAAATAATTCAAGAAAAGTTTAGCAATTACGACATTTCTTTTCTATGGTTATTATCTTATCCCTATGAAAACGCTCCTTTTGCGAAAAATTACATAGATCAAAATTATAAAAAATTTCATCAATACCTGGATTCAGGTTTTCCTAAAAAAATATCACAAAAAGGTAAATTTAATTCGCATATGTGGGAAATGATATTGTGTGATCTTTTATCCTTTTCCGGAGAACTTATTCCTAAGTCTGCAGATGGGTCAGATTTTTTATTAAAATTAAAAGATAAACAAGAAATACAGATTGAAGCTGTTTGTCCTGATGAGGCTACGGATTTTGAATTGAGATCTTTTAGACCGATTCTTTCAGAGGAGGAACCTTTTTACTCTGGCGGTGGTAATATTGATGATTTAGAAAGACCTATTTTATTAAGATCCCTAAAAGGGTTTGATCAAAAGGCTAAGTTAAATAAATACGACATAAATAAGCCTTTGATAATTGCAATTAATTCATCTAATGTTGTTGGTTTAATATCTAATGATGATTATATTCTTAGGCGAATGTTGTTTGGTCTTGGAAATCAAACTATAACAAAAAAATCTGATGATTCTTTTGTTAATGGACTACAGTATAATCCCTTACTAAATAAGCCTGGTAAAAAAGAATTTCCAATTGCTAGATTTCTAAGTCCCGACTACTCACATATTAGTGGTGTGATATATACCTCACAAAATCCTATCGGTTTAGTTCCTGATGGATATGGATGGCATAATTCTGGGATATTTTACGCTCCAAACCCTAATGCAAAATTTAAGGTCAATATTGATTTTCCTTTCTTTAAAAAAATGATATGTAATACAGAAATATATGAAACCCGAGAAGCTGAAAAAGTTTTTAAAGATTCAATAACTACCTAATTAAGTAGACGCTCGAGAAGGGTCGTTTGGCTTTACTAAAATTCATCAAACCGACCTTGTGGGGCAAGGAATTTAGCAGGTTCTATCTGCTGAACGCTCACCATCAACAGCTAGCGCAAAAACTATACTTATGCACACCAAAGAAGAAAGAATTTTAAATGACTTTTACCAACAAATTTGCCCAGATAAAACTGATAATCCAAAGTTTTCTTCATATTATGAACAATACGACCAAAGAATAAGAGGTATTTTTTCTGTATGGCATGGCCAAATAACTAGTTTGGTAGATTTTATGAATTCTAAGGCAAAAGTAAATCATTATTTTAATGCTGAAGAGAGTAGGACCTTACTAAAAGTAATCGAACAAATTGACGAATTATTTCATCACTTTAAAGAATCTCCATGTAGATTTGAAATTGTGCCAGATATTAAAAGTTATTTGGAATACTTTTGCACCTTCTTGGAGTTATCTGGAGGAAGTCATATACCAAGTGATTATCAAAAAGTCGAGATAAATAAATACGAACCATTTTTTTTAATCCTCAACTCAGTGATAAAAGTAAAAAGTAATCACAACTTAAATTTGCAAGTAATCGGCGAAGGTGCTTTTGCTGTTGTTAGTAAATATAAAGATCCAGATTATCAAATTCAGTTTGCGGTAAAGCAATTGAAAAAAACTGTTACAGAAAGAGAGAAAGAAAGATTTAAAGAAGAGTACCGAGTTTTGTCATCACTAAAATCGCCATATATACTTCAAGTATATAAATTTGAGGAAGACAATCAACGATATATAATGGAGTACTGCGACGACACTTTAGATGGTTATTACACAAAAAATAATAACACTATTCCATTTTTTACCCGAAAAAGGATTGCTCAACAGTTTTTATATGCAATGAGCTACTTACATCATAAAAAAATTCTTCACAGAGACTTAAGCTATCATAATATCTTATTAAAAACTTATGATAG
>JACCDT010617015.1_pt1 | contig 24728 bp, 22 predicted proteins | sample 7446291 | NCBI WGS metagenome assembly JACCDT01 (sample SAMN15323446, study PRJNA562643) | freshwater metagenome | isolation source: river surface water | place: USA:Blue River Watershed | collected 2017-08-17 | reverse complement strand
GTGGACGAGAGATGCATCGTCAACGCCATGGTGGCCCTGCTGGCCACGGGCGGCTCGACCAACCATTTGATCCATTGGGTGGCTGTCGCACGGGCGGCGGGCATCGTGATTGACTGGGACGACTTCTCGGCCCTGTCGGACGTGGTGCCTTTGCTCACCCGTGTCTACCCCAACGGCAGCGCCGACGTGAACCAATTCCAGGCCGCAGGCGGTCCGGGTTACGTCATCCGCGAGCTGCTGGATGCGGGCCTGATGCACGAGGATGTGCTGACGGTGCGCGAAGGCGGCATCCGTGAATTCACGCGCATTCCAGCCCTGCAAAATGGCCAGCTGGTCTGGCAGGACGCAGGCGCGAGCACGGACGAATCGGTGGTGCGCCCGGCGTCCGCGCCGTTCAGCACCACAGGTGGCCTCAAGCTCTTGCAAGGCAATCTGGGCCGCAGCGTGATCAAGGTTTCTGCTGTTCCCCAAGAACTGCACGTCATCGAAGCCCCTGCCCGCGTGTTCGATTCGCAGGAAGCGCTGCAAGACGCCTTCAAGGCCGGTGAACTGGAGCGCGATGTGGTCTGTGTGGTGCGCTGGCAAGGTCCACAGGCCAATGGCATGCCCGAGCTGCACAAACTCACGCCGCCGCTGGCCGTGCTGCAGGGCAAGGGCTTCCGCGTGGCGCTGGTCACCGATGGCCGCATGAGTGGCGCATCGGGCAAGGTGCCCGCTGCCATCCACGTGTCGCCCGAAGCTGCCGCCGGTGGCCCGCTGGCCAAGGTGCGCGATGGCGACATCATCCGCTTGGACGCCAACGCCGAAACTCTGCAAGTGCTGGTGAGCGAGGCCGAGTGGGCCGCCCGCCCGCTGGACACCATGCCTGAAGAATTGCGCGCTGCCAATGGCATCGGCATGGGCCGCGAACTGTTCGCCAACTTCCGCCGCAACGCACTGGCCGCCGAAGAGGGCGCCTGCACCTGGTTCTGAACCCCACACCTATCACGTCGATCTGGATTTATATGTCTCAAGCCCCCGCCTTTACCGCCCTGCAAGTCATGCAGGACGCGCCCGTTATCCCCGTCATCGTGCTGAACGATGTGGCCCACGCTGTGCCCATGGCCCGCGCCCTGGTGGCCGGTGGCGTGCGCATGCTGGAAGTGACATTGCGCACCCCCCAGGCCCTGGCCTGCATGGAAGCCATTGCCCGTGACGTGCCCGAAGCCGTGGTCGGCGCCGGCACTGTGCGCAGCAAGGCCGACGCCCAAGCCGCCGCCAACGCCGGTGCGCGCTTTGCGGTCAGCCCCGGCTACACCAGCGCTGTGGGCCAGGCCTGCCGCGATTTGGGGTTGTCCCTGTTGCCCGGTGTGGCCACTGGCAGCGAAATCATGATGGCGCAGGAAGACGGCTTCACCCAGCTCAAGTTCTTCCCCGCCATGCAAGCTGGCGGCCCCGCCATGCTCAAAGCCTGGAGCGGCCCGTTTTTTGATGTGAAGTTCTGCCCTACCGGCGGCGTGACGCTGCAAAACGCGCCCGAGTTCCTGGCCCTGCCCAACGTGGTGTGCGTAGGCGGCTCCTGGATCGTGCCGGCCGATGCGATGGCCAAGGGGGAGTGGGACAAGATCACGCAGCTGGCGAAGGATACGCAGGCGCTGCGCAAGTAAGTTGCACTGAAGCATTTGAGTAGAGGAGGGCTTAGGCCCTCTTTTTACTTGGGCAAATTGCTACAAATTGAGTAGCAACTTGCTGCTCAGGCCACGGGGCCAGGTGACCCATCACGCGGCGACCTGTCGATGTTGTTCTTGTTCATCAGCCTGTGATGTGCATACTCCGATCCAGAACTCTTAAAGTTTGGCGAGAAAAATAGCTGCCAACCGGTCCTCGGAGATTTGCCATGAATCACTCCCGCTTCGCCATCATTTGCCTGCTGGCAATGCAGCCCATTGGCTCGCTTGCTCAGCACACGTGTGATTCCGAGGCGGATGCCGCGCAGAGCAAGATCATTCGCGAGTCTTCAGTGAATCCCCCGTCCAAACACGACCAAGCGGCTTACCTCGCTTGGTCTCAGAACCTGAACGCCGCCCTCGCATCGGTTGGGAAGCGACATGAAGAATGTATTCGCGCTAGCAGGCCAGCGATTTCTCCTGCAGAAGCATCGAGAATTGATGATTGTTTGGCGGCAGTGCGTCGGCGTGGTGATGAATTGGAACAGCAGTATCGCGGGCGAACTCTGACGTTTCAAGAGCAAACCACCAAGCGTGCGAAACAACAAGTATTGCAGGATGAGTACATGGCCTGCCCAATGCGTACAAATCGTTGACGTAGGCCGAGTTGCCAGTGTCCGAAGTTAGCTTAGGCAGATTGGTGCCGAAATAATGCCCACAAACTCAGTTTTACGGTCAAGCTCCACTTAAAGAGGCCGCCATGTCCAAGCTACGCGTAGAAAGTTTCACCATTTCCCTGGACGGCTTCGGTGCTGGCCCTGGCCAGGACCTGGCCAATCCCCTGGGCGTGGGCGGTACCGCGTTACATGGCTGGGCCATGTCCACTCGCACGTTTCAAACCAAGGTGTTTGGTAACAGTGAAGGCGGCGCAACAGGCATTGACGATGACTTTGCGCAACGAGGCTTCCAGAACGTGGGCGCCTGGATTTTGGGGCGCAACATGTTTGGCCCGGTGCGCGGGCCCTGGCCTGACGAGAGCTGGCGTGGCTGGTGGGGCGACAACCCGGTCTACCACGTGCCGGTGTTTGTGCTGACGAATCACGCGCGCCCACCGCTGCTGATGGAGGGTGGTACTACCTTCCATTTCGTGACCGAAGGCCCTGAGGTTGCGATGGAGCGCGCGCGCGAGGCCGCTGGTGGCAAGGATGTGCGCGTGGGGGGCGGCGTGAACACGATTCAGCAATACCTGCGTCTGCGGCTCATTGACGAAATGCACATCGCCATCTCGCCGGTGTTGCTGGGCGCCGGCGAGCGTTTGTTTGAGGGTGTCAATTTGCCAGCCTTGGGCTACGCTTGCATCCAGCATAAAAGCACACCCTTAGCCACGCATGTGGTGTTGACCCGGCAGTGATGGCGAACAACCCAAGGAGAACACCCATGACGCCCAAGAACACCATTTGCATCTGGTACGACGGTGCAGCGCTGGAAGCCGCAGAGTTCTACGCCAAGACCTTCCCCAATAGCGCGGTACGCGCGGTGCACTATGCGCCCGGCGACTACCCCATGGGGCAGCAGGGCCAGGTGCTGACGGTGGAGTTCACGGTGATGGGAATTCCCTGCCTGGGCCTCAACGGTGGGCCGATGTTCAAACACACGGAGGCGTTTTCGTTTCAGGTGGCGACGGACGATCAGGCGGAGACGGACCGCCTGTGGGACGCCATTGTCAGTAATGGCGGACAAGAGAGCCAGTGCGGCTGGTGCAAGGACAAGTGGGGCTTGTCGTGGCAGATTACGCCGCGTGCCTTGACCGATGCCATAGCCGGGCCGGATCGTGTAGCCGCCAAGCGCGTGTTTGAAGCCATGATGGAGATGGGAAAAATCGACATCGCGGCCATCGAGGTAGCCCGCCAGGGTTGACATGACCCCCTTCACGAACCCCGACGTCCAGGCCAAGTTTGACGCGTATCCACCGGTGCCGCGCAGGCGCTTGCTGGCGCTGCGGGAGTTGGTGTTCCGGGTGGCCGCGGCCACGCCCGCAGTGGGCGAGCTGCAAGAGTCACTGAAATGGGGGGAGCCGACTTACACCACCCTCAACAAGTCTGGCAGTCCTTTTCGGATGGACTGGAAGGACAAAGCGCCCGACCAAGTCGCGATGTATTTCCACTGCCAGACGGATTTGGTCGCGATGTTCAGAACCCTGTTTCCCAAGGATTTTCAGTTCGAAGGCAACCGTGCGCTGGTCCTTGGGCTGGCCGACAAGGTGCCGGAAGACGAGCTGGCAATGTGCATTGGCGCTGCGCTGACCTACCACCGCAATAAACTGGGTGCCCGCGCTTCGGTGCGGTAGACCAGGAACGCAGGTGTGGGGGATGTTCATGCCAGCCGCCACCCCGCCCACAGTGTCCATACCGCCGTCAGCACCAGCAAGCCCCCCAGCCAATGGCTAAACGCCGTCTGGCTTTTGGAGCTAGCACGCAACCACACCCGCAGCTGCGCCGCCGCCAGCGCCACGCTGCCGTACACGGCGATTTGCACCACCGCAGTGATGGCCCCCAATGCGACGGATTGGGTGACGATGTGGCCAAGTTGCGGTCGTATGAACTGTGGGAACACGGCCAGCATGAAGATGTAGGCCTTGGGGTTCATCAGGCAGGTAAGGGTGGCGCGCACAAAGGTGCTGTGCAGCGGGCGCGAAGGCTGGTCTTGCACGTCCGACAGCGCCTGCGTGTTGCGCAGCAAGCTGTAGCCCAACCACGCTACATACAGGCTGCCGGCCAGCAGCAGCGCGTTGAACGCCAGCGGAAAGTGCTGCAGCAGCAAGCCAATGCCCAGCGCGCTCATGGCCACATGCACCATGCCGCCCAACACAATGCCCGCCACGGCCGCAGCGCCTGAGCGCCTGCCGTCCACCAGTGTGCTGGCCAGCACAAAGGCCATGTCCATGCCCGGTAGCACCACGATGCCTGCGACCAATACTGCGTAAAGCCAGAGGTGTTCCATTGCGATTCCTTCTCTATTGTTGACGATGGGGGTGAGTGTGTGTCGCTATAGCTGCCATCGAATGTCAGCTTTTACCGATACGATGCCGATATGCGTGCCAGCCGCCTGCTCACCATCCAAATGCTCTTGCAAACCCGCGGGCGCATGAGCGCGCAGGCGCTGGCCGAGGTGCTGGAGGTTTCGGTGCGCACGCTGTACCGCGATGTCGACCAGCTCACGGCGGCGGGCGTTCCCATTTATGCAGAGCAGGGCCGCAACGGTGGCTTTCAGTTGATGGAGGGCTGGAAGACTACGCTGACAGGCTTTACGGCGTCGGAGTCGCAAGCCGTGTTCATGAGCGGACTGGCCGGACCCGCGGCTGAACTGGGTCTGGGCCAGCAGGTGGTGGATGCGCAGCTCAAGCTCATGAGCGCATTGCCCGCGTACCAGCGCGACGATGCCCAGCGCGTGCAAGCCCGCTTTCACCTGGACCCGGCCGACTGGTACCGCGAGGCAGACCGGGTGCCATACCTGAGCACTGTGGCCGCGGCCGTGTGGCAAGACCGTCAGCTGCGCCTGCGTTATGACAGCTGGAAGGCGGAAGTGCAGCGCACGGTGCACCCCTTGGGCTTGGTGTTGAAGGCGGGTGTTTGGTATCTGGTGGCCACGTCAGAAGGCAAACCGCGCACTTACCGCATCTCCAACATTCTGGACGCTGAGATGTTGGACAAGACCAGCACGCGCCCCAAGCGCTTTGACTTGTCGGCGTATTGGGCTGAATCCATCCAACGTTTTGAAGCGGAGCTGTACCAAGGCCATGCCGTGGTGCAGGCCACGCCCCAGGGCGTGAAACAGTTGCGCCAGCTCAGCAGTGCGGTGGCCAAGGCAGTGGCTACGCAGGCTTCCACCGCAGCGCCAGATGGGACCGTGCGCCTGAAGATCCCAATAGAAACGCTGGAGAACGCCAGCTACCAGTTGTTACGCATGGCGCCCAATGTGGTGGTGTTATCACCTGCCGCCTTGCGCACGGGCATACTGAGAAGGCTGCAAGCTATTCAAGCTTGCTATGTGGAAGATGTTTAAGCCAATATGAGCTTTTGTACCCGTCAATATTGCGCAAGCTGCTACTGTTTTAATAGTGTTTTTGTGTTGCCAGAAGGTTGACGGATGAGTATTTCCCAATTGAATGCGGCAGAGGGGCCGCCGGATTCAGCGGTACAAAACCGCTTGACGGCGGCGGGCTTAGTGCTGGCAACCTTGTTCTTTTCGGGCTCGTTTGCCTTGCAGCTGCACGCCCAGTCCAAGACGTCTCGCACCTTTGCCGAGACCTTTGGCTACCTGGAAGTGACCTTGGTGGTGGGCGCCCTGATGGCCATCGTGTCCATCACCGGCCTGTTGGCTTGCCAGCAGTGCCTGGCCACGGATCGCGCCTGGTACAAGTCCAAGCGGGTCTGGTTCATCGTGGCGACGGTGGCACAGTATTTGTCGATCTCCCAGGCCATGAGCGCAGGGCTGACGGAGCTGGTGTTCGGTATCAAGCATACGTTTGAGGCAAACTTTCTTGCGCAGATGTTGGCAGTGGCGGCCTCGCTCCTGTGGGTGCTTTTGCTGTGGGTGGCACCGCTGCATGCCCTGCGCAGCTGGTGGCCCCATCTTTGGCGCGGGGAGCGTGTGGCGGTCACCGTCGCCTACCTGGTGTTGCTGGTCTTTGTGCTGCTGAGCAACGCAATGATCTATGTGATTCAGGACGGTGCGCAGAGCACGTTCTGGTTGGTGCTGGTTGCCGTGTTTCGACAGGTGCTGCAGCCCATGCTGTGGTTGAACCCGTGGGCGCAGCCTGCCTTGGTTGGATGATGAAAAATTGATATGCAAAACATAAAACGTGCGCTGCGGTGGACCGCTTGTATGGGGCTGGCCGGGATACTGGCGGCGTGTGGCAATGGAGGGAAAGGCATTCCGCCGGAGGAGAAAAGTGTGGTCATTGGCACCCCCGCCCACATCACGGCCAAACGGGAAAGTACCCACCGCCTGAAGCAAAAATTGCCCATCGGCGTGACCCACCAACGGTTCAAAGACGGCAAGCTGTTGGCAGACGATGCACCGCACCCCTACACCCTATCCAGCGGCACTGTGCTGGTGAACGCCAGGAACAATGCCTTGGTTCGGGTTGCCTACCACGAGGACACCGCTGGAACCCTTTCTGCCGTAGTACCCAGCAGTTTTGTTGTCAGTGACCCGTCCGTCGTGTCCGCGGCTGTTGTTGACCGGCAGCTCCCCAATGCTGCCTTGCTGACACTCACGGGGAAAAAAGGTAACAGCTACATCACGGGGCTGGATGCGCGTGGCGATGCGATTTCCAAGTTCATGGTCTTGTCGGCCCAGCCCGAGGAAGACGTGCTGGTTGTTAGTGATCCGGACATACACCCCATGTTGTGTACGGGACTGTCCGTTGCGTTTGAGCCACTGGCCTGTTACACCGCGACGGCCACCAGCTTTGATCGTGGCCATGTGGGCGATCAATTCTTCATGGACAACTATTTAAAGAGCGGCACTCCCGCCAAGAAATTCATCCTTTTCGATGATGCTTCGCTCGCGAAACTAAAAGCTTTGAATGCCAATGGATCCAATGACTTCAACAAAAGAGCCATCTATTTCGAAAAAATAGACACGCTGTTTGTCATGAATGACGGTGTTTCAAAAATAAGCAGCATGCGGGTGAACGGTAATAGTTCGGAGGGGGTGCTGCCCAATCTCAATGCACTTGAAATTCATCACGTCGCCACGCAGGAAGAATTTAATACCTACATTGATTTCGGCGGGAAGTTATCTTCCAGCCCGATTCGAGATTTCGAGCAGGTGGACAAGCTGGTGCACGAAATCACCCCCGGATCCAATCCCACGTTAGAACTGGTGGGTGTTCAGTACAGCGATGGCAGTGAACAAGCGGTGTCTATGGATACGGTGGCTTACCTGACAAATGCGGTACGGCAACCTGTGACGAAGCATATCTTTGCATTTACGTCCTTGGAGGGCGATCGCCAGGGCTTGGATTCGGGCGTTCAGTGCTATGTGGCCGCCGAGTTCGGTTTGAGTCCAAAAATTTCACTCAATTCATTCAAATCCACGGCTATTGTGTCTATTGGAGGCGACTTCAAATGGAATGGCGGCAAGGCCGAATTCGGTGTTCATCTGAAGCCCGCAGTGGAGGTCGGTGGGCAAATTGGAGTTCAAATGACAAAAGGCGTTGCATTTGAATGCTCATTCGAGATCAAGGAGTTTCTCGTCTCTGAAATTGGTATCCCGATCTTCGGCAATGCAAAGATCATTATTCCTATCGAAGCAAAAACAAGAATTGCGGTGGGGTCGACCGCCAAAGGCGACGTGGTATTGGTGACACCCAAATTCACTCTCGGCAGGGCGGGTGACTATTTGGAACCTGGTGAAACGGGCTTTACGTATTCACCCAATGCAGGTATCAATTCCCAGTATTCGATGGAAGCTACGCTTGCCAAAAGGCACCTGGGCTTGGCGCAAGGTACAAATCTGCAGTCCATGCAGTCGAATGGTAAAAACTCTATCAACATGGTCCACTTGGCAGGTGTGAGCGCTGGACTGGCGATGCGCGCTGAGGTGAAGGCCTGGATTTTCAGCGGTGAGGTGGAGGCTGATTTGGCGGAGGCCATGATCGGCTTTAAAACCGACGCAGGGTATGACATTGATGCCGACACCGAGACCTATAGCAGTGCTGTCTTGGAGGCCAAATCGGGGATCGGGTTGTTTCTGGAGTCCAACCCCTCCATCACAGTGAAAACCAAGTTCTTCAGCTTCAGCTTCAACCTGATCAAATTTGGCGGTCAGGATATTTTCTTCTGGCCCATGAAGTATGCAGAGCCTACCGAGGAAGCATTTGAACCTGCAGACTCCAAATCAAACATCACGTTTTTGCAATGCGTCTCGGAGAGGTATGGGAAGTCTGTGTCGACAAACTGCGATGCACCCAGCCCTCACAGCGATACGCGCGAGTATGTGTACAGCAGCCAGCAAATTTCGTTCGATCGTTTGCCTGCCTTGCCCGGTCAGACATCGTTTACGGGGTCCGACTACCTGTACCAATATGTGTACCTGGATAAAGGCACCGGCAAGCCTGTGACGGTTTCCATCCCTTCCATCACTGAAGGAGCAGGCAAGGATGCTGAGATCAAAATCAACAAATACGGAGTGACGAACATCGTGGCTGAGTCCATCCGCAGCATTCCGACCCAGATGGGGCCAGATGGGCGCGCCCAAAGTCCCACGTGTTGGATTTGGTTCAAGGGTGAGGAGCAGTACCGAGACCTGCTCCGGTCTTGCATTTAAGCCCCGACTTGGTGTCTGGGCTCCGCATGGCGGCGTCCTCGGGGTTCAGCGCAATCCGCTGCCAGCTGCACCGTGTTGGCGTTGGATCAGCTCAATCTTGTACCCATCCGGATCCGTGACAAACGCAATCACCGTGCTGCCGCCCTTCACAGGCCCGGCCTCGCGCGTCACGTTGCCTCCGGCGGCCTTGATCTTTTCGCAGGCCGCGTAGGCGTCAGGAACGCCCAGGGCGATGTGGCCGTAGGCTGTGCCGAGCTCGTAGCTCTCCACGCCCCAGTTGTAGGTCAGCTCGATCTCGGCCTGGCCGGGGTTGCCGCCATCGAAACCGAGGAAGGCGAGGCTGTATTTGTACTCGGGGTTGTCGGACTGGCGCAGCAGCTGCATGCCCAGCACCTGGGTATAGAAGTCGATGGAGCGTTGAAGGTTGCCAACGCGCAGCATGGTATGGAGGAATTGCATGCGTGGCATTGTGCCGCAGCCCGTTTTTACCCAGGCAACTTGAGGTCAAACACCAGGCAGGTGGTAGTGGCGTGGGCGTAGAGCGTGCCGTCGGGGCCGACGATGCGGGCCTCGGCTGTGGCCAGTTGTCGGCCGCAGTGGATAACCCGACCTTCGGCGCGTACGCGCGGCGTCTTGGTGGGGTGGATGGCCTTCACCAGATTCACACCCAGCTCGGCCGTGGTGTATCCGCGGCCGGGCGGCATCAGCGTGTGGACTGCGCAGCCCAGGGCCGAGTCCAGCATGGTGGCGTACCAGCCGCCGTGGATGCCGCCCATGGGGTTGAGATGGGTCGGGCCGGGGCTGCCTTGGAACACGGCGCGGCCTTCGCCCACTTCAATGATGGTGAAGTCCAGTGTCTTGGCGATGGCAGCGTAAGGCAGTTCGCCGCGCAGCATGGCCTGAAGCAGCTCCATGCCACTCAGGTGCGCCACCTGCTCGGGGCGGGCCACACCGGGGCCGGGGCCTGCGTTGAGACGGGCCAGCACGACAGATTCTTCAGCGAGCCAAGTTTCAAGAGATGAGGGCGTGGTGTTTGCGGTATTCATGCTTGCTTTATGGAAAGAGTTATTTAATTTATATTGTTGCATATACATCTGATGTAGATACAATAATTTTCATGAAAACCCTTGCTAAGCCCGTGGATGTGCCCGAGGTGACCAAACCCCAGGGCTGTACCAACCTCAAGCTGCGCCAGCTCACGCGCCGAGTCACCCAGTACTACGACGCGGAGGTGGGCAAGACGGGGCTCAAGATCACCCAATACTCCCTGTTGTCGCACGTGGTGAAGCTGGGGCCCTTGCGCGCGGTTGATCTGGCCACCGTCATGCGCGTGAGCACCTCTACTTTGTCGCGCAACCTGCAGCCGCTGGTAGCCAACGGCTGGATCGAGGTGAACGCGGGTGACGATGCACGCAGCCGCCTGATCAGCGCCACCGTGGCCGGCCAGGCCAAGAGGGCCGAAGCACAGCGCAAATGGCGTGTGGCCCAGGAAGGGATCAACGCCACGCTCGGCATTGAGCGTGTGATGGCGCTGCATGCGCTGATCGACGAGTCCCTGGAACTGTTGTCCCCCCTGGAATCTGGTGACGATGATGTCTGATGCCCCAACGAAGACCTCCACTCCCCGTAGCTTTGCGGTGTGGGTGATCCTGCTGGCCGCAGCCGGCACCTTCGCCCTGACCATGGGTACGCGCCAGACCATGGGACTGTTTCTCAGCTCACTCAACACCGCCACCGGCTTGGGTGTGGGCAGTATCAGCCTGGCGTTCGCCTTCGGGCAGCTATGGTGGGGGCTCACCCAACCTTTTGCTGGCGCCTTTGCCGACCGTGTGGGTGCTGGGCGCGTGCTGGTGTTAGGCGTCTTGCTGGTCGCATTGGGCACCTTTATCACGCCGTTCATGACGACGACAGCCGGACTGATCTTTGCGATTGGTGTTTTGGCTGCGGGTGGCGCCGGGATGGCGGGCCCTGCCGTGCTGATGGCGGCCACCGCGCGCTTGCTGCCGGCCAACAAGCGCGGCATGGCCACGGGCATCGTCAATGCGGGTGGCTCGTTTGGTCAGTTCATCATGGCGCCCATTGCCGGCGCGCTGATGGTCAGTGTGGGCTGGGGCAATGCCCTGCAGGTGATGGCTGGTCTTGCCTTGTTGGCCTTGCCTGCGGCCTTCTTCCTCAAGGGCAACAACGTGCAAGTGGCGGCGCCCGGCGCCAAGACCATGGGCACGGGCGAAGCGGTGCGACTGGCCTTGCGTACGCCCAGTTTTCTGCTGCTGGCGGCGGGTTTCTTTGTCTGTGGCTTCCACGTGGCTTTCTTGGCCACGCATTTGCCGGGCGTGGTCGCGTCCTGTGGTCTGCCCACGCAGTGGGGCGCCTGGGCGTTGGGCATTCTGGGGCTGTTCAATATCGTAGGCAGTATTGCCATGGGCTGGGCCGTGGGCCGATGGCGCATGAAGTCGCTGCTCTCGCTGGTCTACAGCGTGCGAGCCATCGCCGTGCTTTTGTTCCTGCTGGCACCCAAGACGGGGCCCGTGGTGCTGGTATTTGCTGCGGTCATGGGCGTAAGTTTTCTGTCTACGGTGCCGCCCACGGCAGGCTTGGTGGCCAAGTTCTTTGGCACTACGCACATGGCCACGCTGTTTGGCTTGGTGATGTTGACGCACCAAGTGGGCGGATTCCTCGGGGCCTATTTGGGCGGCAAGATTTTTGATGCGACTGGCAGCTATAACTGGGTCTGGTACATCGACATTGTGCTGGCCGTGGGCGCGGCTCTCATTCACTTGCCGATCAAAGAGGCCAAGCTGGTGCGCCAAACCGCCTGAGAAGGGCAAGGCCTTGGGGAATAATGGCCGGCATCGTTTTCCAACCAAGGCAACCACGCTCTATGGCCACTTTCACCAAAGTCATTCTGTTCACCGACACCGACGGCTTCGCCAAATTCCGCGAGGAGGCTATCCCGCTGGATGGTGGCACTCCGCAGTCCATGCTGTCGGAAGTGTTTGCCTCGGGGGGCTACCAGCTGCGCACCAGCCCGGTGGGCTTCCGCAGCCAGTTCCACTGCTCGGGCCATACCCAGTGGTGTTTCATCCTGCAGGGGCAGATGGAGATTGGGGTGCATGGCGAGTCGCGCATCTTCAAGGCCGGAGAGCACTTCTACTCGGCTGATCTGTTGCCCGAAGGTGCCACGTTCGATCCGGCCATCCACGGCCACTGGAGCCAGCAGGTCGGCGACCATCCGCTGGTCACCCTGTTTGTGCGCGGCTAATCGTGCCTAGCCCCGGCTGGCTGCGCCTTGCAGCTGGCCCGAAACGATGCGCCGCACACCAGGCTGCCCGGCCTTGACGGCCTGAATCAGACCGGCGGCGACATCCTTTACCTGGATGGAGCGGTAGTTGGCGGGGATCAGGGGGCTGAGCCAAAACGAGACCTTGAGCGCCCAGACCTCGCCATTGCGCACCGGTTGGTCCAGCGCGGCACGGTTGCCCGCCAGCATGGACGGCTGCGCGATGGACACACTGGCGTAGCCGATGGATGCGACCGTAGCCTCCATCTCGCCCTTGGTCCGGTTGTAGAAGATGCCTGACTTGGGGTCGGCGCCCATGGCGCTCACAACTCCTAATTTCGTAGCGCCTTGCGCATATTGCATGCGGGCTAAAGCCGCCACTGCCTCATAATCCACGGCGCGAAAGGCTTCTTGGCTGCCTGCCACCTTGATGGTGGTGCCCAGACAAATAAAAACATCGTCGGTCCGCGGCAGCTCGGAGAGCGCCGCGAAATCGACGATGTGTTGGGTCAGCTTGGGGTGGGTGAGGGGCAGCGCGCGCCGCCCCACACTGTGTACCGCGCTGTAGCTGTTATCGGCTAGAAGAGCCGCCAGAACCTCGCGGCCCACGAGACCCGTTGCCCCCGCCACCATAGCCACCCGAGCGGCCACCGCCGCCGTAGCCTCCGCCACCACCGTATCCGCCGCCATTGCCGCCTCCGCTGCGGCCACCGCCGCCAAATCCACCGCCACCACCACGGCGACCGCCGCGTCCGGCCATCATATCGACGCTGGTGCGCATTGGGTCAGGCTGTGCGCTGCTGGGGCGCGGCGCGCGGCCTTCATGGGTGAAACCCGCTGGCGGCTGGAACTCGGCATTGCCGCCGCCAGAGCGGCCGCGACCCTGGCCACCCTGGGGGCGCGGGCCTTGTTGGCGGGGTTGCTGCTCGCTGCGAGGACCACGTCCACCGCCATTGCCTGCACCATTACCGCCACGGTTTCCACCATTGCTGCCGCCAGAGCGCGTACCTTGCGCCGCTTTGCTGTCGCGCACGCGCTGCAGCATTTCGGTGCGGGCGGCCTTGGCAGCGGCCTGCATCACGTCGCGGCTCGGTGGCTTGCCGGCGCCGCCCCAGATGGTCTGGCGGCCCATGGCGATGGGCTCGGCCTTCTCACCGGGTTCGGGCTAGAAGCCTTCCACCACTTTCACTTCGATCTTCTGCTTGGTGAAGCGCTCGATGTCTTGCATGAAGCCTTCTTCATCCAGGCACACCAGGTTGACCGCAGCGCCTTCGGCGCCCGCGCGGCCTGTACGGCCGATACGGTGCACATAGTCTTCGCAGACGTTGGGGATCTCATAGTTCACCACGTGCGGCAGGTCGTCAATGTCGATACCGCGGGCCGCAATGTCAGTGGCCACCAGGGCACGCACATCGCCGCTCTTGAAGCCGGACAGCGCCTGGGTACGTGCGGCCTGGCTCTTGTTGCCGTGCAGCGCCATGGCGGTGATGCCGTTCTTTTCGAGGAACTCAGCCACGTTGTTGGCGCCGAACTTGGTGCGCGTGAACACCAGCACCTGGCTCCAGTTTTGTTCATTGATGATGTGGGCGAGCAGGGCCTTTTTCTTGCCGCGACCCACGGGGTGAATCACCTGGGTGATGCGCTGTACGGTCGTGTTGCGCGGTGTGACTTGCACGCTTTGCGGGTTCTTGAGCAGGCCGTTGGCCAGCTCGCGGATTTCGTCACTGAAGGTGGCGGAGAACAGCAGGCTCTGCTTTTCCTTGGGCACCAGGGCCAACACTTTTTTCACGTCGTGGATGAAGCCCATGTCCAGCATGCGGTCGGCTTCGTCCAGCACCAGAATTTGCACTTGGCCCAAGTCCAGCATGCCTTGCTGCGACAGGTCCAGCAAACGGCCGGGCGTGGCCACCAGAATGTCCACGCCCTTCTTGACCTTGGCGATCTGCGGGTTCATGCCCACGCCTCCAAAGATGACGGTGGAGGACAGTTGCAGGTATTTGCCGTAGACGCGGACGGACTCTTCTACTTGCGCAGCGAGTTCGCGGGTGGGGGTCAACACCAAGGCACGGATGCCGGTGCCGCCAAATTTGTTCTGGGCGCTGCGGCTCATCGAGAGGCGATGCAGCAGCGGCAGGGTGAAGGCGGCGGTCTTGCCGGTACCGGTCTGGGCGCCGCCCAGCAGGTCGTGGCCTTCGAGCACCAGGGGAATGGCCTGGGCCTGAATCGCGGTAGGGGTTTCGTAACCCTGCTCGCGCACGGCTTTGACAATGGCGGGGGCCAGTTTCAGATCTTCAAAGTTCATCGGATAGATGCGTCCGTCCTGGACGCTTGGGAATCGGCCGTTCTGCAGGCCCGGGGCCGGCAGTCAGTCAAAGGCAGATGGATTCAAAAGTGGGACGCCCTGTGGTTGGGCAGTCCCCAGCGAGGCGCTGGTATTGCGGGCAACTGAAGCGCCGCAATGGGCCGTATTGTCGCATGCCTTGTCCCAAGGTCGATATGGGTGTTGCAAGCACCTCAAAAACAGGGGGCTTGTGCCGTAACAATCTGTCACGCTACTGGTGCAAATGGTCAGGGTTATGGAGAATGGGCGCACGATGAAGAAATACCTGTTGCGGCGCCTCGGCGTGGCCCACGATCCGGGAGCGACCAAGCCCTCGTTGCAGGCCTGCATCGAAGTGGTGCTGGAGCAGAGCGAAGCGCTGGTCGACGATCTCATTGCCGGTTTGCAGTTGGCAACATCCGAAGCCAACAACAAAGGCCTGCACGCCCGCCAAAACCCGCAGCGCCGCGCCGTGGTCGCGGCTTTGGCATTGCAAAAGGATCAATTCCACCAGTCGTTTGCCACCGCATTGCGGGCCGCCCTGTACGGCGGCGCAACCCAACGCAAGACGGTGCCAGCGCGCGTGCGCTTTGATGACTTCCAGTTTCTGGACGAAGAGCAAATCGACGCCAATATCGAGCTGGCTATGACCGAGCAGGAGGTTCTGCTGTCAGTGGATAGCGTGTTGCCGGCTTTGAATGGCTTGGTCAGCAGCCTGATGGGCTGGAGCAGTGTACAAGCCCACTTGAATCCGCTCAAACCAGAAAATTTTGTCTATGCACTGCGCGAGTCGCTGGCCCAGTGCATTCCAGCCGACGAAGCCCGCGCCGGTGTGATGGGCCCTGCCGCCAGCTTGCTGGGTGCCGCGCTTGCGCAGCTCTACCGCGAGGTGGTGGATTGGCTGCGCTCTCAAGGGGTGGAGCCTGTGCTGCCCTTGACGGGCGGCACCGGGCCGTTCGGGGCCCCCGTGAAAGGTGCTGAAAACTCAGTCACCCGTACCTTGCTCACGCTGGACAAGCTGCGTCGGCTGTTGTCGGGTGAACTGGATCCGAGCGCCGCTGGGGGAGGCAAGGACTTCACCCATACCGTACCCGCTTCGTTTGAGGCGTTGGAGGACATGAAGCTGGTCGAACCCATGATGAAGCGGCTGGCGGAGCGGGCACGCTTGGCAAATCCGGTCAGTTTCCCGGGGGGGCCGTTGGCCATGGGCTCACGTGCTGCCAAAGATGCGGTGCGTAGCAAAGCCCTGGGCCAGCAGCTGGGCGAAGAGGTGGTGCGCCTGATGCTGGACAACCTGGCTCAAGACCGGCGCATGTTGCCGGGCATCCGCCTCAACCTCAAGGCCTTGGAGCCGGTACTGCTGCGCCTTTCGCATACAGACCCCCGTTTTTTTAGTGAAAAGAAACACCCGGCGCGCCATTTTTTGGACAAGATCACCAGTCGCAGCTTGGCGTTTACTTCGGAAGATGAGCCAGGGTTTGCCAGGTTTCAGAAGACCGTGGACAACGCTGTGAGTGTATTGACGGGGGGCGAAGGAGATGCCAACGCTTTTTTGCGCCTGCTGCGCAAACTCGAGGAGGGGTGGGCGCAGGAAGAGTTGCAGCATCGCCAGCGCGCCGAAGAAGCCGCACGCAGTTTGCTGCATGCCGAGCAGCGCAATATGCTCGCCCAGCGTCTTTCCGAGGAGTTTATGGAACGGGTCGGCAACAAGCGGGTTCCCGAGCTGGTTGTGAGTTTTCTGCGCGGCCCTTGGGCGCAAGTGGTGGCGGAGTCGCAACTGCGCTGCGCCGACGGCTCACAGGACGCCGATGGCTATCTGGCGCTGGTGGACGATTTGATCTGGAGTGTGCAGTTGCGCCTGACCAGCCGCAACCGGGCCCGTTTGGTGGACATGGTGCCGCAGATGCTGGTGAAGTTGCGTCAGGGCTTGCAGCGTATCGATTACCCGGAAGACCGGATCCCACCCTTCTTTGACGGTTTGATCAGTATCCATGAGCAGGCTTTCGAGGCCGGTCGCATAGCAGCCGATGGGGGGAGTGCACCGGCGCAGGTGCCCAAGGTCGACGCTAAGGAGGGGAATTCGCTGGCCGACGACGCGTTGTGGATGGTCGACGATGAGGTGACGGACTCGGGCTTCATGCGCGATGACGAAGAGCTGCCACCGCCCGTGTCCGCAACTCCAGGGGGGACGGATCCTGCCCCGCAAGACAGCTGGTCGGCAGAGAGTTTGGGCACCGGCTCATGGGTGGATCTGGCCTCGGACGGGGTATGGGTGCGCGCACAGCTCACCTGGGCCAGTCCACACCGCACCTTGTTTATGTTTACCTCGGCAGGAGGATTGGCACATTCCATGTCCCGTCGCACCATGGACCGTTTGCGCGGCATGGGCCTGATTCGCTTGGTATCCGATGGCCACGTGATGGACAACGCTCTGGATGCCGTGGCCCAGACCGCTTTGCGCAATGATCTTGAAAACGGGGATAACAGCGCCTGAAATCAGGGGGCACTTGGTGGCGCCAAGGCGAGGCAGTCGATAATGACGGTTTTACGCCTCCCGAAATAGAGACCGCAATGGCCCAATACGTTTTTTCCATGAACCGCGTCGGCAAGATCGTGCCGCCGAAGCGTCACATCCTCAAAGACATCTCCTTGTCCTTTTTCCCCGGCGCCAAGATTGGCGTGTTGGGTACCAATGGCTCCGGCAAGTCCACCTTGCTGAAGATCATGGCGGGCATTGACAAGGAAATCGAAGGCGAAGCGATTCCCATGGCGGGCCTGAACATTGGCTACCTGCCCCAGGAACCCCAACTGGACCCCACGCAGACGGTGCGTGAGGCTGTTGAATCTGGCATGGGCAAAGTGTTTGCCGCCAAGGCCCGCCTCGAAGAGGTCTACACCGCCTACGGTGCGGAGGACGCTGACTTTGACGCGCTGGCCGCCGAGCAGGCCGAGTTGGAGGCCATCATTGCCACCGCCGGTACGGATTCCGAGCACCAGCTCGAAATTGCCGCCGACGCGCTGCGCCTGCCGCCCTGGGACGCCAACATTGGCGTGCTGTCCGGTGGTGAAAAGCGCCGCGTCGCGCTGTGTCGCCTGCTGCTGAGCAAACCCGACATGCTGCTGCTTGACGAACCGACCAACCACTTGGACGCCGAATCGGTGGACTGGTTGGAGCAGTTCCTGCAACGCTATTCCGGCACCGTGGTGGCGATCACCCACGATCGCTACTTCCTGGACAACGCGGCCGAATGGATCCTGGAACTGGACCGCGGCTCCGGCATTCCCTACAAAGGCAATTACTCGGACTGGCTGACCCAAAAGGGCGCCCGCCTGGAGGCCGAACAAAAGGGTGAAGAAGCCCGCGCCAAGGCCCTGAAGAAGGAATTGGAATGGTCGCGCCAGAACCCCAAAGCCCGCCAGGCCAAGAGCAAGGCCCGTCTGGCCCGATTCGAGGAACTGAGCGACTTCGAATACCAGAAGCGCAATGAGACCAACGAAATCTTCATCCCCGTGGCCGACCGCCTGGGCAGCCAGGTGATCGAGTTCAAGAACGTCACCAAGTCCTTTGGCGACCGTGTGCTGATCGACAACCTGAGCTTCAACATCCCCGCTGGTGCCATCGTCGGCATCATCGGCCCCAACGGTGCCGGTAAATCCACGCTGTTCAAGCTGATCGCCGGCCGCGAGCAGCCCGATTCGGGCGAAGTCGTCATTGGCTCCACCGTCAAGATGGCGTTTGTGGACCAAAGCCGCGACAACCTGTCCGACGAGAAGACCGTGTGGGAAGACGTGTCCGGCGGACTCGATATCCTCAACGTGGGCAAGTTCCAGATGGCCAGCCGCGCCTACTGCGGCCGCTTCAACTTCAACGGCGCAGACCAGCAGAAAAAGGTCGGCATGTTGTCCGGCGGTGAACGCGGCCGTTTGCACTTGGCCAAGACGCTGATCGCTGGTGGTAACGTGCTGATGCTCGACGAACCATCGAACGACTTGGACGTGGAAACCCTGCGTGCCTTGGAAGACGCGCTGTTGGAATTCGCTGGCACCATGCTGGTGATCTCCCACGACCGCTGGTTCCTGGACCGTATCGCCACCCACATCCTGGCTGCCGAAGGCGACAGCCAGTGGACCTTCTTTGACGGAAACTACCAAGAGTACGAAGCTGACAAGAAGAGACGTCTGGGTGAAGAGGGCGCCAAGCCCAAACGTGTCCGTTACAAAGCATTGAAATAAACGACGGTTCTCTACCGTCCAACCAGGGCCCTCTGCCATGACCGTGCCTTCTCCCCAATACGCTGCGCTGTACCAGGCCACCATTGAGGAGGCAGCATCTGGCGGGGCGGCCATCATGGGCAAGCTGGTGGTTGCGGTGCGCAAATCCGTGCATGCCCGTGTGGGTACCGCACGTGACTTCCGTGAGCGAGAGGTGCATGAAGAGTCCCTGAAGCTTCTGAGTGCGCAGGAACCGGAATTGCGTGCTCAGTATCCGCAGGCTTTGCTGGCGGCTTTCAGTGGCCCGGTGCTGTCGACCAAGGCCACAGTGTTGAGCATGGCGGAGGTGCAGTTTGACCAGCTCGAACTCATGGATGAGGTGCAAGTCCAAGAGAGTGTGACCATGGCCCGTGCACAGCAAATGGCCATGCTGGCTGCAGAGGCCAGCCTGACCGAGCTCAACACCCTGATTTGTGCCACCCTGGGGCTGGCGACGGTGCGGCCCGAGCGCAACCCCTTGCGCCCCGATGTCTACTTGCAGGCCTTGAAGCTGGTGGTAGAGCGTGCACCAGTGCCCGCTGCGGTGCGCCTGGACTGGCTCACCACCATGGGCGTTGCCCTGGGGGCTGAGTTGCGTGAGCTGTATACCCGCTTGGCTGAGCGCATGCGGGCCGAAGGTGTGGTGGCCGCAGGCTATGCCGTGGTGCCTACGCCCGGTGGTGGTGGGGCTGGCAAAGTCCAGCCCTCCAGCCCGCAGGGCGGCATGCCGGGCAGCACGGAGCGCGAGGCGCATATTGCCGCAGAGTTGCACACTCGCCGTGCGGCCGATCCGGCTCTGTTAACTCTGGACCGCTTGCGCAAATTGTTGTCGGGAGAGCTTGACGGCCAAGGCAAGCCCCACCGCGTGGCGGCTTTTGCCCAGCAGTTTGCGCGCGAGTTTGAGGGGGAGGCATTGCTGGCCCCTCAAACTCCACAGGACGGCGGCTTTGCCGCCACCGTACCCGCTGCCTTTGAGGCCCTGACTGAAATGAAGCAGGTCGACCGCGTGGTGCAGCGCCTGGAGCAGCGGCGCAGTGCGCCGGTGCGTGTGGCGGAGGCTGGCGCGGTGCAACTCGCCTGTGAGGCGATTCGCCGCAGTGCTTCCGGTGTGGCCCAGGCCCTGAGCCTGGAGGTGGTGAACCTGATGGTGGACAACATCGCGCGTGACCCACGCCTGCTGGTGCCGGTGCAGGAGTTGGTGCGCAGCCTGGAGCCTGCGCTGATGCGTCTGGCCTTGGTAGACCCTCGTGTGTTCACAGACAAAACGCATGCGGCTCGTGGTCTGGTGCAAGAAATTACACACCGCAGCCTGGCCTTCGCGACCGAGCAGACCACCGGGTTTGTGGGCTTTTACCAAGAGGTCAGGGATGCCGTGGCGCCTTTGACCGAGATGGCAGTACAGGGCCCAGAGCCGTTTGAAGTGGTATTGGCGCAGTTGCGTGCCTCGTGGGATGCGGCAGCCCAGGCCCAGGAGGCCTCGCGCGCCCAAGCCGTAAAGGCCTTGCAGAGGGCCGAGCAGCGCAACCTGCTGGCTGAAAAAATTGCGCGTGAAATTGACTCTCACCCTGACGCAGCCCAAGTTCCCGAAGTCGTGATCGCCTTTTTGTGTGGTCCCTGGGCCCAGGTGGTGGCCAACGCCCGTTTGCAGGGCGGGGCAGGTTCCAGCGCCGCAGACAAATACCAGGCGCTGATTTCCGCCATGTTATGGAGCGCCCATCCTGAGTTGGCTCGTACCAACGTTACCAAACTGACCCGCTTGGTGCCCTTGCTGATCAGCACTTTGCGCGAGGGGCTGGACAGCATTCGTTACCCGGCGACCAAGACCAGCGTGTTTCTGGAAGCCTTGATGGGCTTGCACCAGCACGTATTCCGTTCTGCGGCCAAGCCTGCGTCCGCTCCTGCAGCCGTGCGTGCAGAGGCCAGCGCGCATGTCAACAAGATGCGTCCGGTGGAAGATGGTGATCCGTGGGTGGCCCCCGAAGAGGCGCGTGACTCCAACTTCATCGAATTGCCTGAGACGCAAGAGGTCCAAGTCTCGGAAACCGTCGCTCCTGTAGTGGCTCAGCCCGTGCCGCAGGCTGCGACGGCCTTGTCTGGCGGGGTGCTGCCTCTGGGCTCCTGGGTCGAGCTGCTGACCCATGGCGAGTGGGTGCGAACCCAACTCACGTGGGCCAGCCCGCATGGCACTCTGTTCCTGTTTACCAGCGTGTACGGCACCACCCAGTCCATGACACGCCGCACCCACGACAAGCTGGTGCTTGCGGGCCAGCTGCGTTTGATTTCCGGTCAGCCTGTGGTGGACGGCGCGCTGGATGCGGTGGCTCAGCAGGCCATGCGCAATAGCCTGGACTCTACGCTGTAAGCAGGCGCTGGCGCACCAGACCAATGTGGTTGCGCAAGGTGTAGAGCTCGTCGGTGTATGAGAGTGGCACGATGATCTTCTCGACCTTGCTCTCCAGCGCGTTGAGCTCTTCCAGCAGCCCAGAGGCGCTGGTGGGGGATGCTTCCAATCGCTCCTCGATTTCGCGCAGCTGGCCATACCAGCGGAACACCCGAGAGCGCACCCGGAAGGCGTAGAGTGGTGGCGCAATCTTGCCCAAGGGCAGCAGTACCGCAATGATCAACCCCAGTGCCAGCCACATCCGTTCGATCAGGTTGGCCAGAGTAAATGGAATGTAGCGCTGCAGGGAGGGTACACCGGTGCGCATGGTGCGTTCCGCCTCAGGGGCGAGCGGGTACTCCGCGTTGTCCGCATTGGGGAACTCACGCGCCCGGTTGAACCAGCCCGCCTGGCCATGGATCTGCATGGCAGCTTGCGCCAATAGCTGGCGCAAGGCGGGGTGTACATCTTCGCGCGCCAGCATGCTGGTGGTGGTGGCGATCAGGTGCACGTCTTGATTCGGTAGTTTGCGAGCCAGATCGACAATGCCGCTGGGCAGGGTGGCCGGTGTGACAAAGGGCAATCGCCGTGCGTAGGCCTCGTTCTGGTGGAAGTCCATCAGCCGGATGCCCGGTGTTTGCAGCAGCATCTGCACGATGGGGGCCTCGGGTGCGGAGGCAAAGACCACCGCGTCCAGTTGGCCTTGCAGCAGCTTCACCGTGGCAGGGGTTTGGTCCAGCTGCGACAGCGTGATGCTCTTCGGCGCGACGCGGTTCATGTCCAGCAGGGTTTGCATCAGTGTCGGCACGCCGCTGCCGGATGCGCCCACATTCACCCGCATATGGGCCAGCTGCGTGAGCGAACTGAGTTGGCCACTGGGCGAGACTGCCTGGGCAGACGCGCTGCGATAAAACAGCCAGATCGGCTCCACAAACAGGTTGCCCAAGGTCACTAGTGCCTCGGCTTCTTCCTGTTCTTTTGCCGCGATGGGCGCGGTCCCACCTTGCACAAAGCCCGCGTCTGCCTTGCCGCTGCGCAGCAGCTCCAGATTGGCGGAGGAGCCATCGGTAGGGAGCAACACCACTTCAATGCCGCTGGCCTGCAAAGCCTTCGCGTACCGTTGGCCGAACTCGGCGTAAGCGCTTTGTGCCGGACCAGTGGCGAGTGTGATGGTCTTGGGTGGCATCGGGTCCAGCCACCAGTAGGCGAGCCACAACAAGCCTGCGGCGGCGATCACAAAGGGGCTGGCAGAGGTCAGCAAGTCGCGCAGCGACAGCAGCACATAACGCACGGACTTGGGCAGTGGCGGCAGCGTCATGGCAATGGGTTAGAGCGGGTGTTCGGTGTAAAAACGGCCGCCATGAAAGAGCAGCGGCGCTGCGCCGATGCGGTGTGCACAGCGTTCCACCTCACCCACAAAAATGACGTGATCACCCTCTTCGTAGCGGCTGCGGTTAAAGCACTCGAAGGTGGCGGCAGCGCCCTCCAGCAGGGGCGCGCCACTGGCACCCAGCGCGAAGGCCACACCCTGGTAGCGGTCGACATCCTTGGCGGCAAACTGCCGGGCCAGATCCTGTTGGTCGGCACTGAGGATGTTGATGGCGTAGTGCGAACCAGCACTGAATGCCGCCATGGAACCCGCACTGCGGGCCAGACTCCACAGCACCAAAGGTGGTGCCAGTGACACAGAGTTGAAAGAGTTGGCGGTCAAGCCAACCAACTCTCCTGCGGGTGTGCGTGCCGTCACGATGGTCACGCCGGTGGCGAACATGCCCAGGGCCTGGCGGAACTGCGGCGTAGAGAAATCTGGTGCGCGTGCTTGCGGTGAGGTAGTAGGGGAGCGCATGCCTGCAATTTAACTGGTTTTGGACTGCAAGCTGCCCACGCGCCGGCCAAATGTGTCGCGTGGCTGGCAACCTACAATGCGGGCATGCGATTTCAAACCTGTTTTTCCCTGGTATTTGCTATATTTTCTGTAGCTGCCTACGCAAGTACAACAAAGGCTTGTGTCGATTATGCTTCTAAAATACCAAGTGTGACACCGGCGCTGTGTGAGGCAGCAGGCATGCGCGATATGCAGGGTCGATCCGTCCGGGGACGCACCCTGTGGGGCACGGATATTCAGCCCGCAGATGCCAATTTCCGGGTTTTGGTGGTTGGCGGTATCCATGGCGATGAGATGTCCTCCAGCTCCCTGGTGTTCCACTGGATCGGGCTGGCACACAACCCTCCAGCGGACATGTCCTTGTCCATCCACTGGCGATTCATTCCGTCTTTGAATCCGGATGGCTTGTTTGCCAAGCCGTCCCGTCGCACCAATGCCAATGGGGTAGACCTGAACCGCAATTTCCCAACGCCCAACTGGGCACGCGACGCGCGCGTCTACTGGGAGTCACGGACCAAACGCGATCCGCGGCGCTGGCCCGGCAACAAGCCCTTGTCGGAGCCAGAGTCGCGCTTTATGCTGGAACAAATGGACAGTTTCAAGCCCAACCTGATCGTGAGTGTGCATGCGCCCTATGGCGTGCTGGATTTTGACGGGCCGTCGGTTCCACCCAGCAAACTCGGGCGTTTGTACCTGGACCAGGTGGGAATCTTTCCTGGCTCTTTGGGCAACTATGGCGGTATCCACAAACGGGTTCCCGTCGTCACCATTGAGCTACCCAGCGCATCGCGCATGACCCAAGATGCCGAGACGCGGCAGATGTGGATGGACTTGTTGCGCTGGACGTCCGAGCGCCTGGGGCCCGCCCAGGTGGCCAAAACGCCCTGAACGTTGCCATGCTGGACGTCCTGATCATCGGTGCAGGTTTGGGCGGTCTGGCAGCAGCGATTCGCCTGCGGGCCAGTGGGGTGCAGTCTTTGCAGATCCTGGAGCGTGCGCAGGAGGTGGGCGGAACCTGGCGTGACAATGTGTACCCAGGTTGTGCCTGTGATGTGCCTTCGCACATGTATTCGTTTTCCTTTGAGCCCAACACCGCGTGGACACGCCCCTACCCGCAGCAGGCCGAGATTCAGGATTACATCCTGCGCGTCACAGACAAGTACCAGCTGCGTCCATGGATTCGGTTTGGTACCGAGGTGCTGGCCCTGCGGTGGCAGGCCGACTCGGCCTGCTGGCAGGTCGAGGTGGCTGGCGGCGAGTTATTGCAGGCCCGCCATGTGGTGCTGGCCACCGGCCCTTTGAACAAACCATTGGTGCCCGACCTACCGGGCGTCCAGGACTTTGCTGGCATAGCGTTCCACTCCAACCAGTGGCGCAACGATCTGGACCTGCGGGGCCGGCGTGTGGCCGTAGTGGGCACGGGGGCCAGCGCGGTGCAGTTTGTGCCGGAGATTGCCAAAGTGGCAGCGCAGGTGCACGTGTTTCAGCGCACGGCTGCGTGGGTACTGCCGCGTTGGGACAGGCCCTATGGCCTGTTCCGGCGTTGGGCCTACCGCTGGGTACCAGGCTTGCAGCGGCTCAGCCGGTGGCGGGTCTACTGGTTCAATGAGGTCGTGGGCATGGGCTTCATG
>JACCDT011000187.1_pt1 | contig 24774 bp, 29 predicted proteins | sample 7446291 | NCBI WGS metagenome assembly JACCDT01 (sample SAMN15323446, study PRJNA562643) | freshwater metagenome | isolation source: river surface water | place: USA:Blue River Watershed | collected 2017-08-17 | reverse complement strand
TATAAAAAAACTCCATAGATTGAGTTCTAAGGAGTTTTAGAGTAAGATATATATAAACACCCTAATGGGTAGGAGATCAATCAATGGTCGTAATGCTAGATGGGTTAGCTTTAACCCTAACATCTACCCAAACTATTTCGATTTTATTTTCCTTGCCCTCTATATGGTTTTGAAGCAGCCTCTTTTGGGCCTTTGCTTTTCTTACCGCCAATATGAGATTTTTTCTTTCCGAATGATGTCTTAATGTTGCCACCTATTCCACTTTTTTTTGCCATTATAACTTATGGATTTTATAGATTTCGTGCACATATCCGTGAGCGGCAGGAAAATCTAAAACTTTACTTAATTGTAACCCATTATCTTTACACCAATTCTCCCAATCAGATTCTCTAACATAGGATTCGTGGTAGTATCTTTCCCAAATTTGTGGTTGATGCCAATGTAATCTTCTTTCTTCTGCTGTAAAACAACTGAATACTATTGAAGCATTTCGATTAACATCAAATACCTTTTTTAATCTATCTAATATCCAATACGAATCATTTACTTCTAAATGTGTGAATACTGAAATCAATATCACTGCATCGAAAGGATTCTCTAATACCTTTTCTAAATCTTCATCTATTGTTCCAAACTTAACTCTACTATCGTTTCCAAAAGCATTTAATGCAGTTTGTATTCTATCTCTTCCCTGACCTGATGATGGTTCTAATCCAACATAAGTGAAATCTTCTAATCTCTCTGATATAAAGTTTCCTAATGCTCCTGCACCACAACCATAATCTAAAACTCTAAACCCATCTTTGAAATCCTCTTTAACTGCTTCTAAGAATGATGCCATTCCCATTGAAGTTATTAGGTCTTCTCTTTGTCCATCGTAAACTCCCTTTTGATTGGGATTTGAAACTATGGGATTGTATTTTTTTTCTTTCCAATACTCTTCCCAAATACTCATAACTAATTCTGATGTCATAACCCTTTTCCTTGTTTATCTTGTAAATAATTAATTTGTGTTCTTAGTATTGCTACTTCTTCTACCAATTTTAAAATTTGAGCCCTTAACTCATCTTTCTCTTTTGATGATTGTTCTAACAATAATTCTAATTTAGTTATCCTATCCTTACAATCATGTTTAATGAAATCATCATCCTTATCTTTCTTTTCCGCTCTCTTTTCATAAAAACGAAAAGCAGCAGAACCTCCTAAGACAGTGATTGCGGTTATAAGAACTGAATATATATTTTCCATATTATTGTATAGGCCCACCAACTACCCACGCATCGCAAGTTCTTTTGGCAGCACATTTAAAATCAAATGCTTCACAATAACCTATCTGTCCAGCTTCTATTGTATCCCATGCCTCTTCACCACCGATACCTTCTGCAATACAATCTAATACTCTTCTAGTTATATCAAAAAATGCACAATTACCACATAAAGCAGTTTTTGCACTTTCAACATCATCTCCAAACTCATCAGCTTTTGCAATCCAATAATCCTCATTTGGTTCATTTGGATTTAATGGGCCATAGTTTGCAGTATCAATTGCGTATTTACGATTTTCTAAATTTAGTTTTACATCTAAAGTTGCTGGAGGGCAACCTTCAGTTTGAAACTTTAATTTTTTTATAAACTTAGTATTCATTATGCTTTTGATTTTATATATCCACACACTTTAGCTGCAGTTTCTTCAGAACCATATCTTGCAGTTTGATCAGCGATACACTCATCCCACGGATAAGATTCACCTTCTTGAAATTTATAATTCTTTTCCATTTGTACCTTTTCTGCTTCTGCTGATAATGGTACACAATTTGGAACTTCTCTGCCATCTAATATTTTTGTTCCTATTTGAACATAATTTTCATAGCAGGGATCATTAGGGCCTTTCTCTAATGGAGCAAGATTTATACCTTTATATTGTATCTCTCTGAATTTAGATGCAATCTTTTGTTGTGATGTCATCTTAGTTTCTGAACGATAAGTGTTGTAGCAAATCGCTGCACTTTGTTCTTGACCATATTCATCAATGATTTCACCGATACAACGACTTACAAATTCTTGTTCTGTCTCTGCTGATGTTGGTTTAGGTATTGGCATAATTTTTTATTTTATTATATATGTTCTTCCGAACTTTGTTATTTTATATACGTTATCGAACACAATTGTTCTTACTCCTTCTCTATCTAAATCATAAAGTACCATATATCCTTTTGCCTGATAATCATATAAGGCATTTCCTGAAGGCCCGGCAAATGAATACATTTCTCTAACCATTCGAGTACCATCTAACTTACGAGTATATATTTTGAATGGTTCGTTCCATGTCAAAACAATTCTCTCCATCTCATCTCTGGTGATTTCAGTTGCTTTCGCAAACTCCTCTAAATGTTTAAAGAAATTATTTTTCATATTATGGATTTGCTAAACTTCCTGTGTAAGAACCATAGTTTGCCTGATAGAATGTATATTGACCTCCAAGTGTAGCCCAACTATCATATGATTGTTGCCATGCTTCTTGAGTATAATAGTTCCATGCATCCATTGCAATAAATCTTAATACACAATTCGCAGATGTATAAAGTGTTACTTCAGGTGTAAAGTAAGGATATTGATCATCTGCAATATAATTACCATTTACAAATAATCGGTTACCTGTCAATCCTCCAGAAGTTAATTTTGTTCTCTGCCAACTTATAATACCATTTCTAGTTTGCAATCCTGTTCTATATGCAGTTGATGTTTTTAATGAACCATAAACTTCAGAACCAGTTGCTGGTAAACTATAAGAGTTACCACAATTCACACTTATTTGTTGATTTGTAGGGCCACCTCCATCGGTAAATGTCATACTAACACTACCTTCAATAACACATATCTGAAAATTAACACCTGGATTAAATTCATCAGTTGAAGCAATTGGGAATGTAAATGTTGTACCATTTGTTTTTAATGCATCACTTCCTAAATTACCATACTTCACAACAGATGGATATCCATTACTTCCTGTTATAACTCCTGCGGTATAACCAAATGCAGTAGGTACATCAAAAAATGAATTTGCAGGAAAGTGTGTAGCTCTATTGATGTTTAAGTTTACAGGTGCAGTTGGAGGATAGTTAGCATACCATTGATTGGTTACATCATTATATCCAGCTGCTTCGAATAATTTGTATGTTCTATACATACAATTCTCATTAGGATTGAATGGAGAACCTGATACAATTGCAACATTTTTTGCTAAAGTTGTTGAAACATTTGCACTAAGTGAACCCGATAAGAATGGGCCTTTTTTAAGGCTTCTAAAGTAGTAAGTTTTATTTGGAATAGAAGTAGAACTTGATACAAACTTATTTACATTAGGAATAGTTGTATCAAATACTGATACTTCATAACCTAAGTAGTTTTCTAAAACACCACCACTTTGATTGTTATTTGCAAAACTTCCATACCATAATAAAGAACCGGATAGTGATGATGAATTACAATTTTGCGCAGATGAAGTTACAGCTGTTGCAAATGTAGGATCAGGAGACCATTCGATTACAGAACTAGAACAATAAGATGATGTAGGAGGAATATTTGAATAAGGCACTCCTGCAAAATTATTTACTGCATAAACAATATAAGGAGAACCCGATACATACATTTGCATCGAACAACTTATATCATTTACCTCACCAGTATTTCTAAGTGCTTTATTGGCAAGTATGTTAAGATTTACACTCATTTAATTTTTATTTTAATGCGATGATGTTTCCTGCAGTAGTACTTCCTGATACTGCTACGAATAATCCTGGTTGGTATCCAAATGCGTTAGTGAATGTTAATACTGAACCATCAACAGTCTTTGCTACCAATGTTCCTAAAGTTCCAACATACAAACCACCTGCAATAAATCCAAACGCAGGATTACTAAATGAAGCACTAACAAAAGTAGAACCATTTACAGGCGTTACTGCTGCACCACCTGAAAACTGACCGTTTTCTACATAATTCGCTAAATTAATAATCTTGCTCATAATTTTTTTATTTTAATTTATTTTTCTTTTTAATTTCTTCAGCAGCTTCACCAGGATAAGTTGATGTTACTGATGGATTTTCGTTCTCAACTAACTCACCTAATTCTCTCAACTTATTTCTACTATAACTTAATGCTGCTTTACCACCCCATAATAGATAAGAGATATATCCACAATCTGAAGTAGAATCTGCATTATCATAATATACTTCAGCTCTACTTAGATAACTATACATTCTTTTGATAGTCTCTACACTTAATGGTTCACCTTTAGCAATTTGTTGAGCTCTTACTTTGCCAGTTTGAGTTGCACATTTGTTACCATTTTTTTCGTTTAACTCAATACCTCTTTTAGCATTGTTTCTTATTCCCTCACCATAATCTGAATAAGATTCCATCTCTATTCTTTTACCAGCCTTATATCTATTATCTTTTTTGATAACAGCCATAATCTTAGATAGGAGTATTTCTGATTCTTCTTCACTTAAATCTTCTACTTCTTTGAACATCAAACCTTCAATAGCAGTTGCTTTTACTAATTGGTGTCCGAATAAACCCTCAATAGATATTGCTTTTACTATTCCTGTCTTAACATAATCATTCCAAAGTTCATCATCGTTTACTTTCATTGTAACGAACCATGTTCCTGCAGGGAATGCTCTATTAAAGTAATTAGCTGATTTATCTTTAGTTGCAGATTTGGATACCCAACTCTCTACAACAGTCACATCACCATCTATGTTTTCTGAATGTTCCATAGTGGCTTTGTTTTGATATCCTTTCTTAAGATATTGTTGAGCAACCTTCTCGATTGTTTCAGCAGATAAGAATACTTCATACTCTTTACCACTTTTCTCATCAACTCTATAAATTCTTTTATCAGGTATCAGTACGGGTGCTACAATAGTTCTTTTTTCGTTATCTACTGTCGCAAACTTTACTTCACCTCTTTGGTTATTGAAGAATACCCAATCCGCTTCAATAGCCGGGTTTTCCACTAACGAAAGTGCTGCTACTCCGTCTAAATCCTCATCTTCAATAATCAATTCAAATAATTCCATACTATTTAACAATTATAAATTAATAAATTACATTAAAAGGAAGCCGCATTATTCGTGCGACGGTCAAATGCCTGTTGTGAACTCATATCAGATGCCACAACATATGTTTTGATTGGTTTACGGCTAGCTTCTCCAATTGTTTGAGCAATTTGTGCAGTTGGGTTCTGTCCACCACCTGTTTGTATTTGTGGTGCAGTTGCAGCTTCTACTCTCGGTGTAGCAACTGATGCAGTTGAACCCCTTTGTGAAATAGTACCACCCGCTGATGCAGGAGTTCCACTATCTGCACTATTGATTTGTTGTATTGCTTTAACTCCAGCAGCAACTGCACTCGCAGCTGCTAATACTCCACTAATTGTGTTTATGGTAACCCACGGTTGTCCAAATGTTAAAGGTGAAGCTGCAATTGCTTTTGCGTTTGCTATACCCGTATTTACGGCAATCTTACCAATTGCAGCCGCCTGTTCTACAACTACTGCAGCAATTTGTAATTTCTTATTCTTTCCTGCAATCTCTTTCAATAATCCAGCACCTTGCTGAACTAAATCCAATTCAGCAGTTTGTATTGCAGCTTTTGCTTCTTTTTCTGCTAATGCAATATTAACTCTTTCATCTGAAGCCTGTTGTTGTATCGCAGTTCTTTGTGCTTCAGTTAATGTAGTATCCTGCAACAATAAAGCCTCTTTCTCATTGATTAACTGTCTCTTTCTATCAAACGATGTTGATACATTATTAAATTCAGTTTCTAATGATAATAATTGGTCTTCAGTTTCAATCATTCTAACATTAGCTCTATCTTGCTGAGCAGCCAATTGAATTTGAGTTCTTTGAGCCTCATTCAATTCAGTATTAGAAAGTAATTCTTTCTCTTTAGCATTGATATTTTCAATCTGTTCAGCATATCTTTGATTTTGTAAAGATAATCTTTCAGCAGATGCCTGTTCTCTGATTTGTTTTCTTTGTTCTTCAGTTGTTCCTTCAACCGATAGTAACATCTTTTCCCTATCGTTTACTAATGCAATAAGGCGAGAATACTTTTGTTCATCTAATTGAACTTCATTCTCTATCTCTAATAATCTTTGTTCTCTTCTCTTAGTTGCTTCTTCTTTTCTAGTAGCACTAATTTCTTTTTCTATTCCTGCAACCTTAGTAGCATATTCCTGAGCAGTTATAATTCCTTTATCGAATAACTCCTTAGTTTTAGCCAACTCACCTTCGAATGCTTTAATTCTTTCCTCAAACTTTTTGCTGGTATCCTTAGCAATTGCATCCAATGCAGTGATATTCTTTTCAATATCTTCTTTATCGTACTTCTTATTAATTTCAGCGATTTTGATTCTATTCGCTTCTATCAATTTAGCAGTATCTAATTTATATTTTTGTGCCTTTGCTAATAAATCATTAAATTGAGTTTCGTTATCATCTAACTCTTTCTGTCTTCCACTCTTTCTTAAATCAGCAGCAGTTTTCTGAAATGCTTCTAATTCTTTTAATGCAGCTTCCTGTTCCTTCTTAAACTCTTCAGCTCTCTTTTTAGCGGCCTCTCTTTCTTCCGCAGTTAATCTCTTAGCACCTTCTTTAAACGCCGTAGCACCCGTCTCAAATCCTTGCGTTACACCATTTACAACTGCATCTTTGATTCCTTTACCGGTCTCTTTTGCATTATCTACAAATCTATTAAAACCACCTTTAAGTGCATTTCCAGCATCTGATACACCTTTCTTAATAAGGTCTAAATCAAATGTGAATACACCTTTTATTACATTACCAGCGGCAGCTGTAACATCTATTAAGGTTTTAAATGAATTGATGAAATTTCCTACTACAAATCCTACTAATGATTTTAGAATACCAAATAGTGCAGTAAATGTTCCTGTTAGAACACCTGCAACAGTTGATAAGGTATTCATTACCTTTTCAGATTCTAATAATTCTATAATAAGGTCTGCAAATAGATTAGCAATTGGTTCTAAGATAGCGAATATACCATTCATTATCTTTTCAAATGCCGCACTAATTTTATTTAATTTAGCTTGTCCCTCTTCAGTTCTACTTAATGATTCTCTAAATGCAGCAATTGCACCAATGATAAGTGTTACTGCACCTAATGCTAGTTTGAAACCTAAACTAAATTTATTTAATCCTTCGTTAAATCCTTGAATAGCACCACCGACCTGTCCAATTGGGCCAGGTAAAGCTGCTAACTGATCATCAAATTGACCGGCTTGGAAAGCAACCTTTTCTTGTGCATCGTTTAAATCATCTAATTTCTTTCTTAGTCTTTCAAACTCTGCAGTACCATCTTTTCCTTCATCGGATAATTTTTGCAAAGCAACAGTAGTTTCTCTGATTTGAGCACGAAGTGATTGGAATTTACCAGATGTTTGTTCACCTTTCTTTCCTAAATCTTCTACCTGATCAGCTCCCTGAACTTGCGTATCAATGATGGTAGTATATGTAGTGGTATTTTCCATTACCTTTTACTTTTAAAAATTCTTTTTAATTGCTTCCAAGCATCTCCGAAACTATAAGGATACGAATGTATTCCTTTTGCTATATCGATTCTTTTAGAACCTCCATAGTAATCTGATATTTGAAGTAAGTTTATTATATCTTTTATCATACTAATAATAACATTTTAAACCAATTTAGTATGGAACACTATGAATCTAATGTACCTTCTAATAATGGCCCTAATAACTGAATTTTACATTCTCCTGTCTTAAGGTTATAATCATTTATTGCTCTTAGGTGATATAAATCCCCTCTCCAATTCACTACATCATTTAATTCCATATCAAAGTAATCTGCTAATGGAATAATTGCACTCGCATTGATTAAACGAGTTTTAGGTGAATAAAGAAGATTTACATATTGAGACCAATATTCAGTATATAAGTTATTTGTTGGTTGCCCTCCATAAACAGGTTGCTCATTTAAGAATAGAAGTGAACGAGAACCAGTTGTTGGGAAACTTCCACTTACTACATTGTAATGGTCGAAATAAGGAAATTGTGTAACTTCCTTTGTAACACCACTATTTGTTAATGAACCGCTTTCTATATAATATGGTTCACATTCTACCACACCATTATAAAAATAAAGACGTGGTAAAACTCTATTAGGATTATAATTTTGATCACTAATAAAGGTTGGAATATATATTGGAATTACTTGAGCCATATAATAAATTAAGGTTGATTACTACAATATTGATAAGATAATACACTACCATCATAACTAATTAATACAGCATATGCAGTATAAGTGTTATCGATAATTCTATACCATTCATATCCTCCATTAAATGGATTATTTCTAGCGAAATCAGTATAAATCTTAGTCATAGATGGTACATCTTGCTCAGCAGTATAATAAGTAAAGAAATTATATAAATCATTACATGCATCATTTGCATTTCCATAACTCTGTCTACTTACCTGATTAAAGTAAGAAGTTGTTGTTTCTGGAGTTGCACCAGCTACTGAACCCGATAATCCTGTTCCTGCAATTTGTAAAAGAGGAGTTGAAGCAAATGTTGTTTTAACTTCTAATTTACCTTGTGAGAAATAATTTTGTGTATCAGTATAAAAACTTTGAGCAAATGGTCTATTAGCCGCTTTGCTAAATTGTTGTGAGATATAATCCTGATCAAGTGTATCACCAAATTGTAATTGGTTTACAGCTAAGTTATTAGCAGGTACTACCTCTATTGCATTATTAAGATTTATATATTTGTTGAAATCTTTAATTTCTCCTCTCTTATACCAATTAACAAATGAATCTACAATCAATTGATTTGGTTTTGTTTTATCAGGATAGATTATAAGATTAAATTTCTTTTGTAATCCTTTTATAAAATCAATTAACTTAATACCATTTGTACCATAAGGCATATTTGCAGAAATATCCATAATTCTACCATCAGCTGCCTGATTTACTTGCTTTATTTCCAAATATGATTTTGTAGTACTATTAGGGTCTACTGTTACAAGCGGTAATGCAGTTGGTGATGGGAAGTTAGGTGATTGACGTAATTGGAAAAAGTAGCTACCAGTTGGAATATCATACAACTTAAATTGTGTTTGTAATTCATATGTTGTATTGATTGCACCCGTTCTACTATTTTGTAATTGGTCAAAGAATATAATGTAAGATTGTAATGGCATTAATCCATAAGGTGTTGAACTACCAGTCTCTATCATTCTCATTTGCCAAGTTCCATTTGCAGTAAATGTACCTGGCATATTATTTACTGAACAACTTACATTTAGATTTAGGTTTAAAACACCTTCTAAATTACTTGCTTTTGTAAGAGTATATGCACCATTATTATAAACACCTTGTGGGTCTGATAATTCATTATACCACGGTAAGGTTACCCAACTGCCAGATGGAAGAACTAAATCAGTCATTCCACTACCACTAATTGCACCTACTTTTATTTTACCAAATGTTTCTAAATCTACACCATCGTATTCAGGATACTTTAGTGCAGTATTACAAAACATATAAACATCATCTAACCATTCTTGTCCCCAAAATGAACCCGTATATGTGTATCCAAATTGTTCGAAACACGCATCCCATACTTTTTTTACTCTGATTGCTGGTTTAAAGTTTTGTACACTCAATGCACCATCAACATCATTTATACCAAATGTTTGAAATCCACCTTGCGCAAATCGATATCCACTACCATAATCTGCCAATGGATAAACAATATCACCATTGAAAAGAGAACCACTCCACGAAGCAGTTATATTATTATAAGATGAAGTATGATTATACCTATCTAATGTAGTTAAATCACTTAAGTAATATTTTCCCATATCTCTCGCAAAAGAAGAGACAGTTCCGAATAGGGATACCTCATAAGATAATACACCTAAATCACCTTTAAGGTTTACTTTATTTAATTGAATATATCCACTAACTAAGTAGATACCATCAAAATCTAAGTAAGCCGGTACTTTTGTATTTGTAGAAAAAAGATATGGAGTATCTACACTAATATCATACACATGCTCAAAGAATGAATTATTCTTTTTTGTCGCAGGTAATACGATGGTTCGTGAGAAATCAACAGGAAGTGTACCAATATCAAATAGACCTGTGATGTTATCTGATACTAATATATCTTCATCATCAAATAGGTCTAAGATACTTCCACTCGCTACTAATTTGTACGCAATGGTATTTGTATTTGTAACCGCCATTATATAATCAATTTATAATTTTGTGCCCAATCGAATGTAAATGAGTATTGTATTGTTTTATCTACTACACCTGTCTTAAATGTAATAGAATCCTGATTAATTGATATAGGTCTTACATCATTTGTATCCTCATCATAAATCCAATATATCTCATCAGATACTAACAATTGTTTGAATGTATCGTTGTAAGATTGTGGTACAAATTGTGAGTTTACTAAAAGTGTTTGTTTAGCATTTACTACATATGGTTTATTTTGAGAATCATAATTTTGATATGATACTGTACTAGCATCCCAACTACCAATTTGAGGTTGGTAAAGTTGTCTATCTATTTTCATACCATTTTGTGATACACCATAGAAGTTAAGATAATCAAATTGTCCGAATCTGTTTTTCCATTTGATTCTTACATTTGGATATTTTTGTGGACAATCTAATTGGAAATATATTGGATTACCAATATTAACCGCCAATTGTTTTGGTTGAATTGTATAATTTTGTAATCCTATTGTAGATAAAGGAAATCCTGAAGATGATGGGAATACTGGAAATTGTTGAACCTGTCCAGATGTTGCACTACTTGCAGAACTAAATGTAATTGATGCAGTTGCACCATTACTTCCACTATAAAATAAAGCATCTGCAGTAACTCCACTATCTGTATTTACCCATACTCCGAATGTACCCACATTTTCACTAAATACTGATTGTGATTGAGGCCCATCAGTCATAATAGGCCAGAATAGTGATTTAGATACAATTTGTTGATTAATTGGTTCTTGAAATATCGCATATCCATCTAATGCTTTGTAAACATCAGAATTTGTTTTAGTAGAACCCGTTACAATAAGGCTACCACTTAACCATTGTGTTCCAAAACGACATTTGTAATATTTTACATTCGATGTATTAGCAATTGCTAAATCAGTAAGAGTAGAGTTTATAATTCTACTTACATCAAATGTACCAACACCACTATTGTTTGGATATTTTACTAATGTATATTTTGAGCTACCACTATCTGCTACCGCTCCACTCCAATACCATAATTCAGCGGTATATTGAAATGATGATTGTGTCAAATCGGTAGATGATGATAGCGAAAATATCATCGGCGATTGAGCCAGTGATGAAGTAGCTGGAAATTGTATAATTGACAGAGCCATCTATTATCTTTTTATTATTTAACCTTTTAGGTTTAAAATATATTTGAACCCTTATGGATATGAATATCTCTTTGTAGAACTATTTGGAGATATCTTAGAAGGCATACCAAATCTTCCTAATTTACCTTTAATGATTTCCAATTGTTGTAAAGCAACATCTTGCTGCTTCGCTTTATTGTAATCATTAATCATTTGTTGTAATGGTTTGGAGTTTGCAGCTTCGGTTGCAAAAGGTCTGATAATAAACTTACCACTTCTCCAATGTGTAAATCCAAAGTTAAGGAATACACCATATCTTAGTGAAGTTAAATCGAATACAACCTTTTTAGTATCTTCAAATGTTTTTAAAACCTTAATAGAGTTTCTTAATGCACCTGTCTTAAATGCACGAGTATTACCGACTGTAATCAAATATTTTGCTACATTCTCATACTTTACTCTAATATCTTCTGAAGTTGCAATTGCCATTTATTAACAATTATTATCATCCAACAATAAGTTGAATAAACAAGCATTACCTTCATTAAGAACTTTAACATCAAACGTTGCAGCCCATCCTGCTAATCCATTATCAAAATTATCTCTGAATGGAACACAATTAACTTCAGTATCAATAGTAAATGCTACTGCATCTTCTGATTTTCTTGTAAATGAAATTAAATCGTTTAAGATTGCTAATGAGTTTGAGTGAATATCTACTACATCATCACTACCATCAAATGGAACAATTTGAAAGTTAGTTCTACCAACTGATTCATTGTTCTTTAATTTCACCTTATCTGCAACAATTAATTGAACATTGTAATTTGTTACTTTATCCTGAAATCTAACATTTGTGATGTTGATGTTTCCTAATGGATAACGTGGGAATTCATCCGTATCAATATCAAAGTTATCACCTTGCGTTACTCTCGCAATCGAAGGATGATTTGTCATTATGATACGAAAATACTCTAATATATTGTAATATAGAGTAAAGTTCTTACTATTATTTGCTACAAAATCTGCCATATATTATAAATTGATACCACCGAAATAAGCATTAGCCATATCAGGGTAGATTTGTGTTAAGTTACCAACTGATTCTAAGTATTGAGGTATTTCGTTTGAATATGCAATCAAATAGTTTTGTAATCTGGTCGCATACCAATCAGCATTTTGACGAGCCTGTTCTTTAAGGTAATCAATCTCTCTTTGAGATGGTGCTACTGATTGATCAGATAAATGCTTTACCGCACCCTCGCTTTTAAAAGATATTTGGCTAAATGGAACGTATTCAACGACAGAGTACCATATTAGGGTTGGTTTGATATGGTCGTTAATCAAATCCTGATAATATGAGTTTAAATTACCTATTGTTCCTGCAACAATTTGTGCCTGAAGATATTCATATAAAACTGTACCTAAGAGATTATACATTTGTTTCTCTTGCGCAGTTCTTACGAATGGTAATAATTTATCTGCATCAATACTACCATTTAGTGGAGTATTTTTGATGATATCGTTTCTTGTTATAAATAATGCGTACGCCATATTCTTATTTTAAAATTGATTGATAAGCCAAACTATAACCATACTCCGGTCTCTCCATTTCTTCTTCTAATTCTAATCCATCTTCGATTTGATCAGGATTCTCTGCTGCTTCATTAATATCGGTTTGTACTTCATCAACAGTTTGTCCAGTCTCTTCAGCAGTTTGTGCAAGAATTACTAATGGAGTTAATTGTTCGAAGTATAATTCAGTATCTTCGTATCCACCTTCAACTAAAGCCTCTCCTAATACGTTTGTAATAAGGTTTTGGAAAGGAGTAATTGTCATTGTAGATAAGATAGAGTAAGCAGTCTTCATCTCCTCTGATTGAGAACTAAATCCATTGTTTGCAGTTCTTATTCCAAACAATAACGGAGAAGTAATACGATGGGCCACAAGAATTCTATCCTGTGCATATTCTGCAACGTATTTATATTTTTCATGTAGGTTATCAATATTAATTGTATCAACCGTTGGTTTATTCGCTGGGTCATCATTAAATGAAATCATAAATCTACCAGCATTAGAAGTACCTGTGAATTTTCTTTCTATTAGGTCTTCTATTGTATCTCTTTCTTCAGGAGCAGGTACACCATTGTTCATATTAATCATTACAGCCGGTAAGAAACCATTTGTAATGTTGTTGATATGTAGGTTACTTAACTCTGCTTCTGCTTCAGTAAATTGTAATGCAGACATCCAATCAGGTAGAGAATAATAGTACTTACCTGGTGTGTAGTTTTTGATATATAAGATTTCCATCTTTTCGTTGGATGTTCCGAAGGCAGGAATCTTCTTTTTATTTCTTTGTGCCTTTTGGTCTAACCAATCAATACAATAATAGTAATTCTGAATCTTTGGTTCATCATATAGTTTCTCTGCTCTTAGTGTTTGAACAGGAATATGATACATCTTTTTGATTTTAGTATGTTCATCATTCCAAAATACCTGATAAGCAGCGTTACCATATAGTTTTAAATCAAATACTACTTTCTTTGTTTCTTCTTGCGGAATCAACTTAGTTAATCTTTGTTGGAACTCTTCATTTTTAGAATATAATCCTTTTCCAAAGATTAAATCACCAATACCCTCAATACATGCAGCATGAGTGGTAGATGTTGAAAATGTTTGAGTTATAGCAAAATAAAAATCATCTTGCATATAAATTCCAAACGGCACCCAACTATGTCTCGTCTTTGTATCTTCTGTTACAATCGGAACATTTTGTTGCCCTAAAGAAACTACTGAAAAGTTTTGGTTCTTCTTATCCATATTAATCCATTATAATGTATTCATTACCAGTCACATTTGAAATGTACTGATCATTTTGGTTTTCGTAATTTGATTTTGATTCTGAAACTTGTGCCTTCATTACACTAATTGAACCATTCCATACGGAACAGCTTCCACTTTTTATTGTTGCTCGGTATTCACTACCAACACTTGCCGAAGGAATTGTTAGAGGAAATGTAAGCATTGATTCATAAGAATCCCACCTACTCGCACTTAGCGATTGAGAAGTATTTGTAAGAAGGTACATATCCTGCAAATGAATAGATAAACTACTCGTATTAGCTAATTGTTCCGTTCTTAATGTGTAATTATTTGAGCCTGATAGGTAATATACTTGCATTTAGAATGTCTTTATCTATACTTTATAGTAATTTAACAATTTCGATGAGTGATATAGTAAAAACAAAAGGGATACCAAATGGTATCCCTTTCTCTCTTAAATAAGTTTAAGTTTTATGCTTTATACTGAATATTAGCTATTTGAGCCAGATACTACAGTTGGTGCACCACTTCCAGACATTGCTGCGAATGGATTACTAAATGTAGAACCAGTAATAAACGATGCGTTATATTGTTCTTGTCCAGTAAATGTGATTGAATATCCGTACAAATCACCGATAGCAGCACCCGTTTGGATAGTACCTGCGGTTAAATCACAACCCTCTCTTTCACCTGCTAATAAAGCATCTCCAGCCATAGTGTGAACTACGATTTGAGGTCTGCCCCATGCCATAAGTTTCAATTGAGTTGTCATCTCATTTGTTAATTTCTTCAAATTCAATACCAATTCTTGTGAGAAGAAAGTAGTACCGTTATCTCTAGAACTATTAACTGTTTCAGTATATGCACTTGTTCCCTTCAATTGATAGTAATATGCAATTGTGTTTGCCGGGAAAGCAGTGATTGGCGAACCAGGGTCACTTGGAATTGCGTGAGTAAAAGAACCTGTTGGGTTGTAGTTGATAAAGTAAACTCCTTGAAGTCCACCTACCGAGTCTTTACAAACCTCATTTCTTCCTGCTGATAAGTTACAAGCCATATTTTTATTTTTTTAAATTAGTTAAATTAATCTTATATTAAGGAGGATAGTTTTACCTACCCTCCATTATATGATTAGTAGTTTTTGTGAATAACGATATCTTCACCGATACCAAATTGAGTAGCAGCGGTATATCTCATAATGATTCTGAAGTTTTGAGAACCATCTAAGTCTGCCATGTCTAATACCTTAACTTCGTTATAATCTGACAGCAATCCTGTACCGAAGAATAAGTTAGATTTTTGAGCCGCAACGATAGCGTTGTTAGCTAAACCTGGACACCATGCTAATTCAATACCTTGGAAGTCCATTGGTTTTTGACCAACAGTTACTTTGTTATCAAATCCATTAGCATAGTTAGTAGAAATTGCACTTTGGTAAGCCTTTGCAACGTTAGTTGGAACGTAGATAGTTAAATCTTCTTTTCCAAATACTTCAGCAGGAATAGCATCATAAACACCATTCAATGCAGCGATTACGTTTGCAGAAGTGATTGAACCAGAGATAGATGAAGTTACAGGAGCAGTTGCACCACCAACACCTACTGAAGCAGATAATGCAGGGTATAAACCACCGAATTGTCCGTTAGTAGATGAGTTACCTCTCCAAATTGAAATTTCAGTAGCTTCAGCAACTTGAGCACCTACATAAGATACTAAGTAATCAGTGAAGTTAGCAGGAATCTCATCAAATGCAGAGTATCCTAATTGTAATGCTTCCCAAGAATCTACGAATTCTTGCTTACACAAGCTCAAGTTAACTTGTAATTCTTTTGGTTCTAAGATTCTCTCTGTAAGAGCTACTGAACCAGTTGCTGTAAAGTCACAAGATGCGTTAGAGATAATGTTTTCTACCGCAATTTTTTGGATAACTGATTTGTACTTCACGTTTGGCATGATAGTAATCAATTTGTTATCCAATGTTCTTGAACTAAACAACGCAGCCGCGATATATTTACCCGCGAACTCACCCGCGTAGGTTGAAGTTACGCTAGGGTTTCCAGTTGAAAAATTTTGTTGTTTTCTCATTGTTTTAGTTTTTAAATATTTTTTATTTATATAATTTTGATAAGAATGAATTTTGTGGATTCTCAGCAAAATTTTTATTTTTTGATTTGTATTGTGCACTTAACTTAGTTTCTTCTACCGGTGCACCGTCTAATTTAGGTAATTCTTCTTCCTCTTCATCTTCTTTCACTTCGATTTCTACCTCTGCCATTTTAGCAACTTTCTTTTCTAACTCTTCGATACGATATGCCATATCTTGCATTTTCTTATCGTAAGCAGCCATATCAAATGGAGAACCTTCTTCACCAGGTAATGGTTCTACTTCTTCTTCAACACCATCGCCTGAAGGTAATACTTCAGCTTCACCCATTTTTTCTTCTTTCTTACCTTCTTTACCAATTACAGCTGATTCGCCAGGTAAAGGTTTTACTTCAACGTCTTCTGCTTTCATTTCTTCATTTTCAGCATCTTCAACGTTTTCTCTTTCAACGATAATACCATCTTCAGTTTTAATTTTGATGATGTTTTCGTTTCCTGATTCATCTCTTAACACTAATTCGTGCTCTCCGTTAGGAGCTGGAGATTTACCATCTTCAGATACTACATCAACTTTTTCACCCACATCAAAAGTAGGAGATTCAACAATAGTACCATCTTTCAATTTTGCATAAGTTAAAGCAACTTCCTCTTTCTTATCTGATGAAAGAAGGCTGATTATCTTATCTAATACTTGTTTTGAGTTCATAGTTTTACTTTTATTTTAATTTAACAATTTCGTTTTTGTTTATATGAATTTTTATTATCTAATGTGTGGTAAAAATGTAATTGTATCATTTTCACCAATTTCTACATCATAACCACCGTTTCTCAATTCTACTCCTTCTACCCAATCGATAGAAACTAAAAATAGAGTTTCAGTTATCTGACTAACTATTTCAGCTAATTGTATTTGTGGATTTAAATTAATCCATTGTTGTATTTTTTCTAAATTTGTCATAATGATACATCCCATTTATTAGAAAGATAATCCCATACTTGCTGTCTTTCAGTATCAGTTAAAACCCTATTGTAGTGTATTAATTCACAATACCTAGTTCCAATAGGAGTTTGTTCTGTTGAACCTACTCCAGTACCATATCTTCCTAAGTGATAAAATTGTCTTGTAGTTCTATTTTGTGTATCGTTACCTCCACTATTTGTAGCGGTTTGTGTAGAACCTCTCCATATCGTTCTTACTGCTCCATCATTCTCTCTTGTCAGAATTACATTTTGATTGTTGTTATCATCAAAGTATTGAACATTCGGCGAAGATACACCAAAATCATATACACCCGTAGTTTGATATGGAGTCTTTGGAGGGAATCCACCACCTGTTTGATTTTCAGTAAAGAATGCACCTCTATCAGAAGTTCCATTCCATCTACAAAATAAATAACCTAATTGATCAACTGCTTCTTTATTAAGAACCATAAAGGTCATACCATCAGGATATGATGTAGTATTACTCTTAGGCCCTTGCACAATATAATCATTACTAGGTAAATTGTATGTATTTGAAGTATATTGAGTAGGGTATGCAGTAACTACACCACAATTTAAAGATGGATTAGAAAAAGAAGAAGTTAATTTATAATAATTATAATTTGAATTTGTTCTTGTCAACCCTTGATTAATATCAATTGCTTGAGATGCAGGTAAAGATGATGTAATAGAAGTAATTAAACTTCCACTTATTGTCATTGAACCAGTATTACTAAAATCCAACCAAAAAGTACAATCACTAATCTGTGTTGGAGATGTAATTGCTCCTGGTGTTGCAACTTGTGTATTTCTAAACGCAAATGGTGTAAAAAACATATTATACTAAATTTTTAACTGCTACTAAATAAGCTGAACCGGTATCAAATGTTACGAATGTTAATACATCGGTTGTTTGAGTTGTAGATGGTACATAAGTACTTCCACTAACTTGTCTTATATTAGAACCAAATGTTAATGCACCTACTCCATTTGCCAAATTCATTCTTACATTCACTGTCTGACCAGCTTTTAAGTTTGTTAATTCTAATTGTGTAGATGGTTGAGTTAATGCATCAGGTAAAGTTAAATTAAAGAAGTTTCCATTATTCAAATTAAACGATGCAGTATTAGAACTATATGATTGTGATACCACATTTCCAACTATTGAACCTGTCAATATTGTTGAACCCGATACAGTTAAGTTTCCTAATGTAGTCGAACCCGTTACCGATGCATTTCCGAAAACTTGCAATGAAGAGTTTCCTGAGAATACTCCACTTACAATAAGGTCAGATACTAATGCAGTTCCGTTGATTCTTGCTGCAGAAGATGTTAGTGGTAAGTTAGTATAGAAATATCCAGTTCCTTGCGGAGAGGTTACTTCAACACTACCACTTCTTACTGCTAATGCAATTGCACCTGCATTTTGAAGTGTAACTTGCGAACCAGTCACATCAACTGAACCCGTAAATGCGGCATTACCAATAGTTCTAAATGAACCTGATATTACTGCATTTGAACCCGAATCAATCCACATACCAGTTCTTCTAGCAGATGTAGATGTACCTGTACCAACTGCAAATACAATATCTTGAGCCAATGCCAAACTTCCACTATCGTTGAAACGACCTAAGAATGTAGAACCTCCATTTGTACCAGTGCTATGTGATGCAGAAACTGTCAATCCATTACCTACAACTAATGAAGATATTAAATTTGCATTAGATGAACTTACAAATGATGAAGAAACAATAATATTTCTACCACCAATTAAACTATCAGAAAATAATCTAGCAATGTTTGAACTTTGTGATCCTGATACCCATACTCCTAATCCTGTTCCACTACTACCTCCAAATACAACGTTATTGGTAAAGTTAAAGTTGTTAGTTGAAAGTCCAGATGAACTTAAATGGTTATTAATCGTTACACCTGAATTAAATATATTTCCTTGATAGTTGATTGAACTACTAATATGATTTAATGTAACAGTCTGAGCAGTACCAATGTTAGTACTAATTGAAGGTCTTGTATTCGTTACAAAGTTTTGTGTTGAAGTAACAAAAGCACCATTAAGTATGTTTGAAGCAGCACTTACAGATCCACTATTATGATTAATTGTTAATCCTGAGTTATTTATTATACCATTACTTATAGTAGGATGTCCGCCACTCAATGATGAAGTTGTAAAGTTCATCGATATATAAGAGTTTTGGGATAACTGATTATTTTGCGTTTTAGGGAATAACTGAGATCCAGTATTTAAGTAAATACCTGCAAAGTTACCCGCTATTATGTTATCTGAACCTGAAATGTATCCTTGTGAATCAGCACCAGCACCAACCGCAGTTGCTCTTATTTGTGGAAGAGAAATAGTATTATTACTTCCTGTGATTCTTAATGAACCCGTATAGTTTGCTTGTGATGCACCTGGCCCAGCTGATGCAGGGTTTTCACTCCATCCTTTAATTATATTAACTTGTCCAGCTAATGATTCAGTTAAGTATAAATCCGGTTCTACAGTTGTATTATTTGAGATATTGAATATATCACCATTTCTTACATAAACTGATGCACTTACATATTGAATACCTTTAAATGAGTTAGAAGATGTAGTAGCAAATTCAGTACTATCTTTACCATCTAATAATCCTGCATTTACCGCAAAAGATGCACTTTCTACAAATGATGCAGTTGTTGCAGTACCAGCAGTTGATGCAAATGATGCAAATGATGCACTAGTCGCAGAAAATGCGTTTGTTGCAAATGATGCAGTTTCTACATAAGATGCAGTTGTTGCTGAAGTAGCATTTCCAATAAATCCATTAGTTGCAGTTACACTACCAGTTACTATTGTATTAGTTGTAATTCTTACATTTGTTCCATCATCAGAAACATTTGAATCATATAAATGATCAGAACCTCCACCCTTTACTAAACGATTAAGTGTTGGATAGATTATTGAATTTAATGATGAACCAGTTGGGCCTGATAAGAATCCTGCAGCTCCATAACCTGAACCGCTAGGAGTTTCATAAACCCAATGATTATTTACACCATCCCATAAGAATGATGCAGTTGAATTTAAACTACCACTATCATATATCTTTAATCCAGCATATGGTGCAGTAGGTGTATCGTTATTTAAAATTATATATTCTTCTCCGATTATTACGGCACTACCTGTTGTAGTGCTGGTATATGCGAAACTCGCAGTACCATTAACTGTCAGATTATTAAATGTTTGTGTTCCACCAAATGTGTTATTAGAACCAGTCAATGCTAATCCTAAATTACTTAATGAACGGGTTACAGGTTGATTTGTTGAATCACCTACCCATACAAAATCAGTTTTTAAATTTGGTAATAAAACAGGTCCTGGATTCAATACATTTAATTGACCTCCATTACCTGGCTTTGTTACAATACCAATTGGTTGAACAATATCGTTAGAGCCAGTAGGTCTTATATTTGTTAAAACACCTAAACCATCAACATATAATGCATCTCCTGCACTATATCCACTCATATTGATACCCGTAATCAAACCTAATGTTACACCTCTACCACTTTGTCCAGCAGCAATAGTTTCAAATGCTACAAATGTTACAGGCATTTTAGCTGGGTTTGTTGCATCTGCTCTATAAACAATAGGTTGGTCACCTTGTGAGCCACTTACATAAAGTGGAGTACCAACAGTTATTGATGTTGCTTCTCCATTTCTTATTGTTTCAAATATTGCATTAACATTACCAAAAGATAAAGTTCCTGCTGCATTTGTTTGTAAAACTTGTCCAGTGAATGTACCATCTGCAGTTGGATATGCTAAATTAGCAATTCTTGCAGATGATGCAGTAACAGCACCTACAATGTTTTGATTACCATTGAATGTATTACTTCCTGTTGTTGCATAAGAACCTGTCTTATTGATTAACGAATTTACTTTACTATCATTAGATGCAGTATAAGAGTTAATTGATGAACTATATGCACCGAATTCAGCTTCTGATACAAATCCACTATCTAATGAAGAACTAAATTGTTGTAATTGAGCGATACTTGCTGATTGTGCTAAATCTGTTACCGCAATTGATGAACTCAATGCTGAAACACTTGCACTTAATTGAGCATCGGTAGCAAAGGTTGCATCCAATGAAGAACTGAATTGTTGTAATGCAGCTATCGAAGAACTTTGTGCTAAATCAGTTACAGCAATACTCGCACTTAGTGATGATACACTTGCACTTAATTGTGCATCAGTTGCGAATGTAGCATCTAATGATGAACTAAATTGTTGTAATTGTGCAATACTTCCACTAAATGATGCACTATCTATATTGTATGAAACTTCATCTACCAATGAATCAATCACATCGGTATTATACTCTCTTAATATTTGAGGGGTAATCAACCCCGCATTATTATTAGGGAAATCCGATTGATTTTGTGCTTCTAATTGGGCTTTAGTTAATTGAGCCATATTATATTAAGTTTTTTCTTTTATTATACTAATCTGTTAAATCCATCAGAGAATCCATTTGAAAAACCTCCAAATTCTCTAGCAACTGATACTTCAGTTTGTCCAATTCCCTGATTTATTAGGAATCCATCGCAACACTTTCTACTATATCTTCTACCATCCAAACAAAGACAAGCTCTCCTGCTATTCTTAGGAGAACTCTTTCCAACAGTTGGCCCTAACCAAATGCCTGAATTCTTTCGTTGGTTTTGTGATTGTGAAGGAGTACCACTCATTTTTCTCTAATTAGATTTATACTTTAACAATCTGAAACCTTAATATATTACTTAACCTTCTTCATCATTTCCTTATGTAAGAGTTCTTCTACAACTGCTTTATCCGTTTTCCACGCTAAATACAATAAACACTTCTCTAATGGTTCTAATAATACTACATCAAACTTAGTAATATCACCATTTGCCAAATCAACTATTGAAGAGTACGATTTCCATTTCTTCGCAAAATTGATTTGATGTGTGGAGATATCCCCTCCTGCTCCATCAAAGATTTCTGGGTAAAACTTACTAAGTCGCTCAATAAACCGGAGAAAAAAAAAAGTGTGCCGAAGTGGATGTGCATACCAACACTCATCCATTTATCTTCATTGATATTACCATCATAAGAACGGATTTCATATAGGGCACCTGTCTTATTTGTAACAGGTCGGTAAAGAATATCCATTACCTTTCCCCAATTCTTATCAATTGTAATTGTATCGTATTTTGCAATATCTAAATATGCACCATAACTCATCTTAGATAGATTAGGTTCGAAGCCGTATTCTACACCATCTATTGTTATAAATCTTTGTAGAGGATAATCAGTATTGTTCATAAAAGAACTTAAATCTCTACGAATGTTACTGAATGTTTCTGAATCTATTTTACTAACATATTCCGCAGGCACTCCACAAATGTAATGTAATAGGATTGTTTCTAACGCCTCTTCATCATCTTTGTAGTTTTGTAACTCTTCCTGAAATTCCAAATACTGCTTTAATGTAATCGCTGAATAATCGCGAGGAACTGTTATAGTTAATTTCTGCTTCATATTATTTAATTTTATTTTTACCTCTACCTTTTCTTTTTAATATATGATAACAGTGTTTCATATTATCACTTGAGGTATTCCATTCTAAATTATTAATTGTATTATCATTTTTATCACCAGATATATGATTTACTTGTGGTAAATTATTTGGATTCGGTATAAATGCTTCAGCAACCAATCTATGTATATTAGGATAATATTTCTTTTTATCTTTGATTAATGTTACTCCTTTATATCTTTTGCCACTTGGTTTTAGTATCCTTTCACCAACTGAATACATCATATCGTTAAATCTATTATTAGATGCAATTTCTCTATTTAAACTTTTAACATTACCTAGATTGCTTATTTGATAATATCCCTCAAAGCCTTTTATATCTTTGTATATCTCTATCATATTATATTTCTATTGTTGATTTAATCATATCCATCCCGTCTTCCGTTTTATATACTTCTTTAACAACTATACCATTTTGATTTAGTATAGCCTTCAATCTCTTTACTTTTGATTCCTCAATCTTTAACTTTGCATCAAATCCTATAACCATAGCATTTAACTCTTCGTTAATTTTTAGAAGCTCTCTAACTAAGGCTTCCATTTGTTCGATTTCTTCGTCGCTAAATTTGCTCATATTATACATCTTTTACCATGCTTATAATTTGAATTTTTATTACCTTTTCTATCGTATGGTTTTATTAATCCTGTTTTAAAAGCATGTTTTCTATTTTCTGATATTGTGTTCCATTCTAAATTACTAATATTATTATTAGTTTTATCCCCATCTATATGATTAACTTCAGGTTTATCATCTACATTAGGTATAAATGATTCTGCAACTAATCTATGAATGTATTGTTTTTTGTATTTCCCATTATCACATAAAGTTATATATTGATAATGCTCACCACCTCTATTCTTAAGAATTCGTTCTTCTTTATTGTGCCAAATACGACCATTCCAAACTTTTCTACTTAATGCCTTAACTCTTCCATAAGAGCTAACTTCGTATTCAAATCCATCTATTTTTTTCCATATTTCCATATACTCAATATACGATTAATATCTATAATTTCCAACAGTGATTGAATACTTCCCTTTGTTCTCCTGCTTCTTAGTTAATTTGCTCATTGCGCAGTATCTTACCGCGTCACAGAGGTGGTCGAGCCCCGATTCTGGTTTATCTAAAATGTGTCCACCTCTATCTACCGCCCATTGGTATCCATACATTTCATTGATAAGGTTTTGTGAATACTTCTCTATCTTAAGATGATAATTTAATACCGTCTGAATACCAAAGTTAATACTATCAGGCCCTTTCTTTACGGGCTTAATATTAAATCCACTACGATATATTTCATCAATCAATCTAGGCTCTGACGAATCACCCCAGATTTCCTCTCTGTTGGGTGCATATCTTCTAAGCCTATTGATTATATCGCCGGTCGTTAAACCTCTCTCATAAATGAATTCTTTGAGGTATAGAGTATCTCCCCACTTCCATATACCAGCCAATGCAGTTGGGTCTGATGAATATCCCCAGTCCATTCCATATCCAACAAAATCTGCTTCATCGGGTATATAATCTACTACTTCGAATTGGTATATCTGTCTTTCGTTTCCTGCAAACTCACCTAATCCATAAATCTGCCAATACTTTGGATTCTTTTCTTTTAGGTCTTCAATTGCCTGAATTTGTTCCCTTCCAATAAATGGGTTATCCTTATATGTTGTTCTGAATACATCTACATCTTTATCACCATATTGTTGTCTTAACCAATGATAAGGTGAGATGGTAGGATTGTATGAATAAATTATTTTCTTTGTTGTTCTGATTCCTATTTGAAATG
>JACCDT011475115.1_pt1 | contig 24783 bp, 32 predicted proteins | sample 7446291 | NCBI WGS metagenome assembly JACCDT01 (sample SAMN15323446, study PRJNA562643) | freshwater metagenome | isolation source: river surface water | place: USA:Blue River Watershed | collected 2017-08-17 | reverse complement strand
TTTGATTGTAGTATTCTTCTGCCGATGTTTCTCCATAATTTTGAGCTTCTTCATAACCATCAATATTTGCCCTCATTATCTGCTCTTTCTCCATTGCTTTGGCTGCATTAACCATTAAATGAATACCACCAATTTCGTGTGGGAAGTATTCTCCAAGTTCTTCAATCAACCATTCTACTGCCGTTTGTTGTTTACTCATTGTCATCATTGTTTAATTGTTCAAAATATCCTTGCTCACTTAGCTTAAAATGCAAGTCCTCTTCATCGCTTTTACTAACCTCAATGCTTTCTAGCTTAACCCTAAGCCTTTCCAAATAAAGAGTCGCATCCATAAGCTCCTCGAGCAAATGATTAAGCCAATCAATCGTACTAAGATCATCTCTCATCATTGTTACTCCGTACTTAATCATACCTTCTGCTGACCTTTTCTGATACTTAGCTATTACGCTTTCTACTATTGGATCACGAGGAATATCATCATGGCACTCAATACATAGATCATGTATGGTAGCCATTACATCTTTTTTACATTTATTGCAGATCATTTTTTTTGTATTTAAGTTGGTAAGAAATATTTCTAGGTGTTACGCCATCATTCATTGCAAGCCATAATTTTTGTGTGCTTTTAAAAAGCTCCCAATCCTTTTTAAGCTCTGTCATAGTACGTTGTACAAGTTGCCATCCTTGTCCTTGTATGGCACCACCTTTGCCAGTAGTGCGGGTCTTAGCATTTAGCCATAATATACCTACGGCGTCTACGTTTAGCTTTTTGTGATGTTCTTTTAAGAGTTGATGATAAGCGGCAAGTTGTAGCCAGTAAGAAGGATATATGCTATTACTTGTCTTGATGTCAAGCAGCATGGTAAGCGAGCCTATTCTAATTACTCTATCTAAAGTCCCCGCAAAGCCTAGCTTGTCGCTCATCAAGTGAACCTCCATCATGTCAATTTTAGGATGAAAATTTGTCGAAAATTCGACATAACGCTCAAACATACTCCACTCAAGCATCTTATATTGAGGCGTTCCGTAATCATTAACAAGATTGATCTCCTCATTGCAATCATACCTTTCGGTAAGCTCATGCACTACCGATCCTCGGCGTCCCGCCTCGTCTCTAATATGGTCGGCATCTGAGCCAACATCTTTAAGCCATTTGTAATAAGATGCGTCTTTTGGGTAAGCCTCTAAAATTGTGGTAACGCTTGGTAGGTATTTTTCTTTTGGAGAAAGATAAAAGCGGTTGTCGATAAATTGAATGCGTTGTCGGTCTAGGTCTAGTTTGTAATTTTTCATAATAGTTGTAGTTTGTTTTTGGTCGCTATATCGGATTCGAACCGATCGCTTGCGCACCTATGCGATAGCGACTAACCTATGAACCAACCTAAAAAGGTGTATCGTTCTCGTTATAATCTGAGAGAACTGGCTTAATCATTGGCAAAATATTACTTTTTACATATTCCTCCAAATATTCCATCCTTTCCGTATCATCCCAAGTTGCAACTCCCTTAACTTTTATTTGCTTTAGTTGGGGTAGTTCGCCAGGATTTGCTTTATTCCAAAAGTGCTTTAGTCCTACGCCATTTTGGTTAATAAATACTACCGAGCTTTTCTTATCGCCATCAATAGTGAGCTTAGGAGTAAGAGTTACCACTTCGCTAAAACTCACGTTAGGCAAGGCTTTTAGAAAGCTAACGGCATAACCGCTAGAGTATTTCATTTCCAAAAAGTAAGTGTATTTGTCATCTTTTACGCTGACTACCCAAAACTTTCCGTAGTCGCTTTCCTTTGTTTTGATGTCGGAGATAAAGCCAGTGAGTGAGTCGTAAAACTCTTCGTGTACTTCTTTGCCGACCTTGTTTACTCTTGATACCGATTTGTCAGTAGGCTGCTTGAATTGTCTTACAAGTTTGCCGTTGGTGATGGATAAGAAAACTCCGTTTCCAGATCCCGAATTAGACTGAAGTCCCATTTGCTAAGTGTTTATTGTTAAGTAATAATTGAACCCGATATTGATAAGATGATAGTAAATTTGCTACCTTTTCGTTATATACTTTATATTCAACTAATTGCTCGTACTTGTACATAAATTGGTTGATGTGATGCTGCACATTCTCGTAATCACTCGCACTCATGCGGTGGATTTTTAGAGTAAGCCAATTGTACTCTTCCCAAAATACTGCGGGAACCTTGTAATGATCGTTGCGATTAACTCTGTTCTTTTTCTTTGGTCTTTTTAACGGAACGATGAAAAAAGCAATGGTAATGCTACAAGCTAGGAGAATTAGTAGTAGTTGCATTTTTTAAAGTATTAGTTATTTTCAAATAGTTGGATAGTGTAATCTTGCCCGTTTTCTCTGCTCTGTAAATGGTCTGTGAAGTTAAGCCGCAAAGCTGCGCCAACTTTTCTTGTGATAAACCCTTTGCTAGTCGTAGTGTTCTAATTTCTTCTTGTGTACTCATATCATTTAATTTTAGACAAAGCTAAGTAAACAAAATTTAGTAAACAAACTTAATTACGAAAACGTTTTCGTGAGCCGTTTATCGCTCATATTCGGCTCATTTATCGCTCAATAAAAAGCCCCTCGTGGAAACGAAGGGCGGACAAACCAACTGTTATGAAAAAATGTGCTACTTGCTACCGTGTTGAAGCGGTATATCTTCGTGAGGATCAATCCTCCTATAATTTTCTTTCCAGAGTATCTTGGTCAAAGTTATGGCTTTTTTCTCAATCTCCTCCTCACTCGCTTCTGGCCATAGTAAATGCAGTGTTTCGTGAACTATAATTTCAAGATGCTTTTTACCTTTTAGCCTCTCATCTATCTCAATGAGGCCATCGGAATGTGCTACCCCATAGGCATTTTCCTTACCAAGTTTGCGATATTTAATTCTTATTTTCAAATCCTTTGGGTGTGTTATCCTAAAATATCCTTTCATAGAACTTTGCCGTTATGGATGCGCAAGTTTCTAAGATGAAAGTAATCGCCATCAACCTCTACAAATGCAAAGCCATGATTCCACTGGTTATGCGGCATATAAGCTGGTTGCAACTCACATAAGCATCCACTGGCAAATGTAGTGTACATTTTGCCATCCACGTTTTTGTAGCTATATTCTTGCGTTCTATGGTTATGTCCTTGTAAAGAACTGGTCCCCGTTTTGCTCCAAAGCCCCTTTGCAATATGCTCTCCTCCACTTCCAAAAAACTCATGGCCATGGAAAACATTTAGGTTGCCGCACTTTACTATCCGTTTGTCCTTAATAACATTTATGCCATTTGCCCTGGCCTTGATGATATTCTCAAAGTCAAACTCCTCAACCCCTACCAGCTCATGAGCTTTCATAAATAAGAAATGCTCGTAACGCTCACAATGGTTGCCTAGCTTATAATGTATTTGACACTCAAAAACCTTACTTAGCACCTCAAAGAAATGCTTGAACGTATCTATCTCGGCTGCAAAGTCCCTCATTTTGGGATTCTTAACATACCTAGATAGGCTATGAAAGTCAAGCAAGTCGCCGTTAAGTAGGATTGCGTCTGGCTTCTCTTTTTTAGCCCAATTAAAGGCCACCGTAATTGCATCGATGTCATGGTAAGGCAAATGAATATCACTTAAAATAAGCACTCTTTTAGCCTTTAAAAGGTAAGGCTCAAGTATAGTAGCATCACTCTTGGGTAGGTTATATGGGTTTTTAGGCCTTGTATCAACCTCTTTTATTACTTTATAGCCCATTGCTTTGCTTTTACCCTCAATGCCACGAAGAACTGTCCTTACATCCTCCACATCTTTAAATTGGAAGTTTTCCTTGGCATAAATAATTCGGGCTAGCTTTAGAGTCGGCATTTCCCATCCGTACTCTTCTCTGTAATTTTTACAAACCTCTGCTTTTGTCATAGATATTTTTTATAGGCGTATGCTCCCACTCCTATAATCCCTATCCATAGCCATGTATAAAATAATGCCTTTTTATTGCGAGTATATTTATCGTCTAGTATAGCATACTCTTTGTCTTTAGCCTCGTAAAGCACTTTATATTTATCATCCCATTTAGTTTCTGTAATGACAATTGTGTCCTTTAGCTCTTTAATAACTGTTCTAATTTTTGTCTTTATCTCTGGCTCTGTGTAATGCTCCTCAACCAGCCAAGTATAGATGCTATCTACTTTTTGCTCGATAATGATACTATCTTTTACTATAAAAGTAGTATCTACGACACTACTTTGTGGGAACTGCTCTAAGCATAATTTTGCCGCTTGAACGGGATGCTCATTGAGATATTTACGAACTTTATTTGTCGTTACACACGATGTGAACAAAAAAATAATGATTAGATACTTTAGCATAATTAATAGTGTTTATATTTTACTTCATAACCTTTAACTGTTTTTTGCACTCCAGATAATACATGTCTTACATTACTTTCTGAAGATGATATATATTTTGCAACTTCTTTTGTTGTTTTAAATTCTCCTATAAATTTATCATTTTTATATAATAATCTCATCCCCTTATAATTTGACCTTGATTCAATGGGTCTTAATTTAGCATGTTCTGATAATTTTTTTCTTGTTTCAATAGTATGTTTTTTACCATAAAATGGATTTTTAATACCAGACCACATTCCTTTCATTATTTCAGAATGTTTTTTTCTTTGTTCTTGAGTAAAAATTCTTTTTTTATTTTTACCATACTGATTGCCAATATTTGTTAACCTATATGCTAATCTTGCCTCTTCATAACCATATGAACTTTTAATTCTAATTTGATTTTTATTGCTAGAAAGCATTTTATGAAAAGCTAAAGCAGATTGTCTATCTCTATGTATTAACCATAGTAACCAATGTGCAATAAAATGTTCTCTAGCAGTTAAATAAACAATATTATTATTATTTAATCCATTTGAACTTACACCTGTCCCACCCTTATATTTTGGTATAATATGATGTCCTTCAAAATAATGACCAGATTTTTTTAATTTATGTCTATACTTTTTTAACTCTAAACGAGTTTGCATTAAATTATTATAATGATTTAAATAATTCATGCCATTAAAATAGATGTGAAAAGTTTTGTTTTAGATATTCTGTCTTGCAATCCGTTGTATGCCCCATTAATTCTTCTTGTAAGATGTTTAATTGTCTCATCGCTTGCATCTCTAGCCGCTAGATTCCATAGCACTTTCACTTCAAAAAACCATGCGGCACTCGTTAATGGGTATTTTGTAGCCACTACGTCTGGCGATGTCAGCAAATCTTGGTTAATATACTGCCCAAATTCTTTGTAATTATATTTTCCAGTAAGCTGAATGTAGCCTCTGCCTCTGTATTTAAAGCCGTCTCCGCTTTGCTTATCTCCATTGCCCATGCGGTTAGAGTACACAATATTTGCAATCAACTCTGGCTTTCTTGCCGCTATTTCTGCGGTGTCCTTACTAAAATATCTTGGGAATGTTTTTAAGAGGCCTTGTGCGCTATAATTAAGATTCTCACGCACGTATTTAAAGTTACCGCTCTCATGGGCTACTTGGCCTAGAAAGTGTGCTAAAACGAGCGGCTTATCTATTTTAAAGGTATCGATAACACTCGGAAGCTCATCAAGAACCTGCTTCGGTAGAGTTGTTATCAGCTTTTTGGTCAACATCGGCGAACATATTAGAGATGAATTTGCCAACCCAACCGCTAATAAATACGGCTATGGCTATCTCTTTATGTCCCTCTAGTATTGTCATAGTAGATACAAAAACACTAGCAGCAGCAAGAGAATCTCCAAAAAGCCTAATCTTTTTAGGTGTCGGATGAAAATAATATTTAAGTCCAAACTTCATTGTTAAATTCATTTGTTACGACCCAATTCGTCCCGTTACTCACTATCTCCACGTAATTATATTGATCGTTGAGAACGTAAGTAGTTCCGCCGTCAATGGTCTCTGTAGAGTAGCCATCAATGGTTACTTTGTTGGTACTTGAGTCGGTCTTTTTTATAATAAAGCTAGCCGCATTTGATACGGCCGTAGGAAGAGTAACTGTAACGGCACCACTTGTAGCGTTTATTAGCTTAACATTGATGCCGTCTGTTTCGGTTAAAGTAGTGTTTGTAGTAGCACTACTAGATGAGAAAGCCAAATTACTTGCGTCAAGAATCTGGTCAAAGTTTGTTATATATGATCTATTTATTCTCAAAGCTCTTCTTCGTCTTGTTTAGGGGCTTCCTCAAGCTCAACGCCGTTCACCCAATCTTTAAGAAAGAAATAAGGCTCAAGCCCTCCTGGGTTTGCTACCTCAATCTTCTTAAACTCAAAATCACTCTCTTCAATCTTTTTGATGTCGGCTTTGAGCTTTTTCAGTCCTTCTTTATTAAAATTATATTCTCCTTTCTCATTTAAGATCAAGTTGCCTTTGTCATCTACGGCCGCATTATCAAGCCTTGCGTCATCTATCTTACTTTGAAACTCATCGATAGATGGCTTGAGCTTTTCGTAGATTTTAAATAGCTTTTTTTGTCCTTTTGTCTCTTGATTGCCAATGTTTAGTTTAATGTTCTCGATTAATACAAATAAATCTCTGTAAGTCATAGTTTAAATTTTTGTGTAAGTTAATAAAATTATAAAGGAACTGCAAATGCTAAATAATAAAGTGTGCCATCTATCTCAACTTCGAGATAATTTGTTGTACTTGTTGATACCGTACCACTCAATCTTGATCCCAATTTCCAAGGCTTTGCCGTACCTCCACTTGGTGCCGCAGTTGTAATTGATCCATTTGTTAATGTATTTCCATCAACTTGTAACCTATAAGATCCTTGATCAGTTGTATAGCCTATAAGTAATTCATTACTTGTATTTAGTGTCATTGCTTGAGTAAAAGTAATTACATTTCCCCCTGTGCCTGATGCTGCTCTCCACCAAGTATGCTGCCCTGCATTCATTCTATACATAGTTGCCGTATCAGTAGAAATATATCTAAAATCAGCGGATGTACCACCATAAAATACATTTGAACCAATTATTGTATTGTCGGCAGTATTAAAGTTAGATATTGAAGCGGCTTGTACTTGTAATGCAATATAAGAACTCCATGCACTCGGTGTTACTCCAATCCCCACGTTGCCGCCACTCGTTATGCGCATTCTTTCGGTAACATCATATTGGTTTGTAGTTGAATCTGGATGAGTGTAAAATCTTATATCTGTACCCCATGTATTTGTATCAACTCTTGTAGATGCTATTGCAGAAAATAAACCACTATTATCAAACCATATAGCATTACCACTTTGACTTGTTCCAGCACTATTTGATAATAATAATCCTTTTGTAAGACTAAAATTTATACTATATGTAGAACTTGTAAATGAACTACCTGATGTAAATATTTCAGTACTTATTCTCGGGCTGCTCGTCCCAATACCTAATCGACCACTTGAATCAAGTGTCATTGCTTGTGTCCATGTTATTGCTCCAGCAGCACTACCACTTCCTGCTTGATACCAAATATGTTCACTTGTTGTTCCACTTTGTAGATATAATGCTGCTTTATCACTTGCTATATATTTCCAACCTCCATCATAATAAGTATTAGCTCCTACATAAGCATTGTTTAAATATCCTATAAACGAAGCATTTTTAATTTGTAATGGAACTAAACCAGATAAATTCCACGCACTCGGTGTTACTCCTAATCCTAAATTGCCTGAAGCGTCTAATTTTAATACTTCAGTACCATCTCCTTTTTGCCATGCAAAATCAGTTGCTCTATAAGAAGCACTTACATTTGCAGATAAAGCATCATTCAAATAATTAATTCTTAATGCTGTTCCGCTTGTTTGAAAATAAGCATTATATCCACTTGTAGGTCTTATTGTAACATTGCTCGTAAACGTAGCACTTGTACCAGATAATGCGCCAGTTAATGTACCGCCACCTAAAGGCAAATAGCTTGTTGTATCTACTGTTAATGTACCATCGCTTCCACTTGTTTTTAAGAAGCCGTTAGATGTATATTTATAAAGCCTTACATTATTACCTCCACCTCCTTTTAATATTAATACTGGCTCTACACCACTTTCATTGAATTGAAGATTATTTCCATTCGGGCTAAAATCCCATTTTTTATTTGATGATGATGTGTTTTTAATTGCAATACCAAATTGAGAGTCTGTTGTAGTTACAAGCACACCACCAGCAGTTTGTCCATCTACTTGCAATTTACCTTGATCAGCCGTTCCTCCAATTAATATATCACTACCACTTTGAGTAATCACACTATCATTCAATGCACTTGAACTGCTCCATTTAGGAATAGTGCCAGTCGTACCCGTTCCCGTAACCGTACCAACACTCCATGACCTATCAGCTGACAAATCATAAGCCGTACCGTTGATAGTAAGTGTCCTTGTTGTAGGCACACCCCCAAGCCCTGCTAATGTATATTCTGGAATATTTAACGTGGCAAAAGATTTTGTCGCAGCTCCACTATTTCCAGTTGTGGTAAGAGTTAACCCTCCGTTTATAACACCAGCAGCATATACACTCACTGTTGTACCACTTCCTATGACCGCACCAGTACCTCCAGTTACGGTTAAGTATGATGTATCACCACTTGATAAGTTGCCTTTTGTAAGAGCTGGTTCAAATGTAGGAGTCCAATTCTCCCAAAGGCTACTGGTACCATTAAATCTTAAAAGTTGTGCATTTGTTGGACTCGCTGCACTTACATCACTAATGTTGTCTAAAGCCAAATTTACCGCACCCGTAAAGCCGTTCACACTACTTACCGCATCCGTATTATCAACTTTATCCCAGGTAGTGCCATTAAATATTGCCCAATCTCCTATTTTCCAATCAGTAATGCCATCAAGATTAGTGCTACCCGCAACACTTACCACATAATAATATCCTTTAGTTCCCGTACCACTTGCAAGTGTAGGTGTGTTTGTAGATGCGTTCCAAACACCTTGATAAGTTGCGCCTCCAACAAGAGCCGAGATTTGATTCTGTACTTTACCAAATGCTTGTAGCACACTATCCGTTGCCGCAATTGTACCCCCACCAGTTAAATTTAGACCAGTTAGAACAGTTGCAAGAACCCTAGGCTCTGTAAAATATACCGCACCACTTTCTGGAACCGCAGCCGTATTTAAAGTTTGGAAAGTCTTATCCCCTCTATAATATTGGGTGCTAGTACCCGCCGTAATTGCTGGCTCTTTGCTATTAAATGTAGTCCAATCCGTACTTGACAAATACCCATCCACACTACCCGTAGCGGCTGGTATGCTAATTGTACCACTTGTATTTACAAGAGGAGAGCTAAATGTCAAAGCCGTTTGATAGCTTGTACTATCAAGCGACCCATCCCCTTTTAAAAATTGAGAGCTTGTACCACTAGCAATGTACTTTTGAAAGCGTTGATTACCTCCGCTACCTTTACCAATATAAAGATCATAAGTGTCAGTAGTGAATAGAGGCTCGGCAAGTTGTCCTTGTGGAATCCCTGCCGCTAACCCTCTTTTTATCTTTAATGTATTTGCCATTTATATATTTTTACCAAGTTCCGTAATCTCCTATGCTCCATTCTCTATTTGCACTTAAATCATACGCCACATCATTTATTGTCAGTGTTCTTGCATTTGTAACGGGTGTAAAGCCAAGTGCAGTAGCAATGCTCTTTTTCTCCCAAAGTGAGGTAGTAGTATTATAAAAAATACCGTCATTATTGGAAGGGTTTTGAGCCGCAACATTATGAAGCTCATCAAGCTCGTAACCGTTTTGTATCTTAACCTCAATCACACCCATCGTAGGATGCGATCTAACTACTACCCCAATATAGACAATATGATCGGGTGCGTAAGGCTTTGTAGAAGTGTAAGCACCCGCAGTAGTAGGACTCAAGTAAAGAGCAGTACCCGCAGGATATGCTTGCGTATCTAAGTTATTTAACCCACCAGCCACAACAACGTAGCCATTGCTTTGATTACTTATATCACTTTGTACTACACCAAATGTCTGCGCACTTGTTGTGTCTCCAACGGCAAGTGCCTTTGTAATCGTAGGTAAGTTACCTTGGCCTCCGTTTATATATACAATTGTACCTTTTGTAAGTGTTGCTCCAGTGCTATTATACACTTCACGAATGAGTGTAAGAGCCTGGTTAATTGTGGTTGGGAAAGTAGCTAACGTGCCATCTCCTTTTATATATTGTGCGCCCGTACCGTTTGCAACTACTCCAATCGTGCCATTGCTTGTCAAAGGCGAATTACTGACCGTAAAAGCCTCTGGCATTGTCAGTCCTACACTTGTAAGCCCCGTATCATAATCGCTCCACGAGGTTTGTAAGGTAGAGCCGTCTTGCTTAGTAAGAGTAAGTGTCTTGGTTGTCGTACCGCTTACATTTGCCGCAGTTAGGCTCCTATCGTATGCAGTGTCCCACTCAGCTTGCTCCGCATCACTAGGTAAGCTATATCCACTTGCATACGTAACCGCCAATGTGCCACTTTGTACAAGTGGGCTATTTGCAACACTAAAACCCGTAGGCATTGTAAGCCCTACGGATGTAAGATTGGTAGCAGCCCCACTCGCACTATAATCCAAATTCACGTAAACGGGACTCGACTGACCCCCACTAACCGTAATATTGGTTACATCGTAAGTAACCTTGATTGTCGGTTGTGTTGAGCTATATGTAACTTTAATTAATATCATTATGAGGTAACTTGGTTTTGAACTTCAACGTAGCCTTGCATCCAAGTATATTTATTAGTAGAGATGGTTACTTCAAGCTCGTAAGTATATTCTCCCGCCGTATAAGTAGCCGTAGTAACTGGGCTTAATGTAACCTTTCTTGTATGATTGTCAATTTGCACAAATAAAGCGTTCAACCACTCAATCATAACCGTTCCGCTTGAGTTCTTGGCTTGTAGCTTAAAGCTATAAGTAGATACATCAAGTGGAGTTTCCTCGCACTCATCTTCATAGAATGAATAGGTGATAACGTAAGTATCTCCTTTCTTTATTGGCTTCATGTTAAGTTCACCTATCATTGTCTATCTTGTTTATCTTTTAATTCTAATTTAATGTCATTCAATGCAGCCATAATCTCTTTGAACTGCTCTACGGTATCATCTTCTTTTTTCTCTAAAGTTCTAAGCCTTAAATCATGCTCACGAAATTTTACCTTCATGTCGGTATATATCTTAACACCAATCCCAGCAAGACCTATCGTTTGAAACCCTATAATTACCCAGAAATTCGACTCCATTTGCTATTAAAATTACATAATTTTTTACAATGCGATATATACCGCTTTTACTACTTTTCCGTTAAATGAGCTGCCAATACTAATGACAAAATTTGGAGATGTCCCAGTTACAGTATAATTGTAATACCAAGTGCCATCTATGCCAACTGCCACAAGTTTAAAGGTTGCTGGGTTGCGACCAGTGATTGTACCGCTTGCTACGGTGTAGCTATCTACGGTTGTAATCTCAGTCAGAGGACCAGTCCCTTGGAGAGTAAAATTATAGCTAGAGTTTTGCCCGATGCTAGAGCTAAGTGATAAGTCTTGTATAATGCAGTCAAATTCGTACACTTTGTAGTTCCCACTTGCATCAATCATATCTAAATACCCTACAAAAGCCGCATCACTGCCTTCAATAAAATTATCGAAAAAAGTTATAGGCTGCAAATTTGATTGTACCATCTTTACTAGACCACTTCCGCTAATTGAGAAGCTAGACCTATTTGGTAGGTATTCCCTAAATACTCCGTTTGTTCTCGGAGCTAGCTCTAAAAAATCCCTAGTAATACTTATTGTAGCATCTTTAGTACACGCAAAAGGATAGACATTACCACTTGCGTTCGTAAATGCTAAAACTAAACCTTGCGCCGTTACTACTTCTGCCATATTAATTTGTTAAATATCTATCTATATAAGTATCAAATGTTTGTGCATTTGACGCAGTATAACTAAATGTCATTTCTCCTCCGTTCAAGTCTAGTGAATAAATGTTGGTATCTATCCAAACAGTCAAAATATCATTGGTTGCAAGTGTTACACTATTTGTACTCAAATCAACGTTAAAAGGCTCTGGCAAGTTATTTATATTAACACTTTGTGTGTTAATAGCCGTACCATTCTTTCTAAGCTCAAAATTTACTGGAGTAGTACCATTTGATGTAACATAACCAGACACGTTGCAAGTAATATTTACAGTAAGGTTATTTAAACCATTATATGTAATATTTGATGTACCGCCTAACGTAAAGTCAGCAGCACTTACAATAGTCCATGGAACATAATTTGTTGATGAATAAGAGCCAGTTGTAACATCTGCTTCAAATGTCTTTGTAACATCTGCCCCAGGGTCTTTTACACTATCGTAAACTTCAATAAGTGTTGCACTCCAAGTAGCCGAAGAGAAATCAATCTCTTTCATGTTTAAAACATAATAAACTTTATTTGGGTCATCATCAACAAATATAAATGTGTTGATTAAACCAATTGGGTCTGCACCACTATTAAATTTAAGGCCGTAACAATTAACATCTATCTTATTTCTATTATATCTATTATGCTCCCAATAAGGTATCAATGCTTGCTGCAAAAATGGGTATCTTTCATCTGCATATCTATATCTAAACCATTCTGCGTTTGTAAATGTCAATTGATCTGACTCAAATAAGCTACCCTTAAAGTTATATGATACGTTGTCCTCTAAATACGTATAATTTTCTGATGTGTTTCTAAGAGTTCCACTCTTTTCATATTTAACCTCATGTCCAGTCAGATTTGATCTTCTTTCATCTACGTTAAATACTGGGATTGTCTCAAGAGAAAAGTTCTTAATCTCTAATTGATTGTCAATAAACCCATCTCGTAAAAATCCCCAAAATTGCACTTTAAATTTACCAGCATAAGGCATTGGCTCAGATGTTACTGAAATGGTCTGCCAATCTGTGGCATAAATATCTTTTGCTGGGTCAACTACCATTCTTATTTGTGCAGTTGGATATGTTTTAGTAACATCATTTAAAACCCACTTACCTTCCTTATCTAACCAATAATTACCAAATGCAGTTTCTAAATATAAAGATGCGATTAAAATATCTTTATCTTGTAAACTTATAACTCCTTGACTAACATAAGATGGTGTTGCATAAGTAGAAAGATCAAAGTCTTTATATTTAACTTCAAATGTTAATTTGATAGTATCAAGTGTTCTTATGTATGTATATTCAGATTGAATGAAAGAAAACTCGTTATCTCTTAATCTAAAATAAGCATATCTTTCGCTCAGTATTGTATCTACATAAACCTCAGATATATTCCTGGTACCAGTGTTAACTGTTTGAGATAACCAGGTTCCGTAATAAAAACTCCAGTTATCTAAAGCATATAATTTAAGAGAAGCATTAGAGCTTATAAGTGCGCCCCTTGTAAAAGAAGAATTTTGTACTACCTCTGGAAACATTTCATATTGTTTAATTACACTATCAAACTTTGTGCGTCTGTTAATGTATCTAAGCATCTCTGGAGCAATAGGCTGCATATTTTCGCCTACTCCAATATTTGCATCGTATCTTCTATTTACAGTTGCTCTGCCACCACCTACTTGATTTCTAAATCCTCTTAAATTTACATTCGTAGGTATATATAAATCTTCTAATCTAAGGAAATACCATTGGCCTTTGTATTGAAACATAGTCTGGCCAAATGATGTATTAATTTTATTTAATGCTTCAAGTTTGCTATCATATTGCTTAGGCTCTTGCATAAAAGTCCTAGCATCAAAATAACATTGATCTAAACACATATCTGTGTTTGTGCTATTCATTGAAGTATGATACAAAGAGTTATAAACCCTAGATTGTACTAAGCTCTGTGGAGATTCTTCTAGGCAATAACCAATAGCAGTCCAAGGTGTTAATTTCCCTACAACCTCGGAACCATTATTGCTAAATTGCTTTTCTGATAATTGACCAATTCCTTCCGTTGCTGTAAGCGTCAAAACATGCTCACCTGCTATCCATGTCTCTTGGAAATTATCTTGTAAAATAAATCCATACCAATAAGGAGTGAAACTACCAAATGAGAATATTACCTCAATGTCATTGTCATTATTTGTAACAAAGTTATCCATCGTTACAGATGAATCACTTGCTATTATATTTATTGTAGCTTGTTGCGGTCTATATGGCTTGAATAAATTTTCATCTGTATTATATTCTGATAATACAAATGGCCTTGCGGCTGGAGTTAGATATGTAACACCTCCAGTCCAACCTTCAAATAATAATTGAACGGTACAAGTATCACCTTCTCTACTTTTAAATTCAATCCTATATTTTTCGCTTCTAGCCAATTCTATTAATATTAGTGTTTGTTCTATTTATCGCACCCACCAAATCTGAGCCTCTTAAACTTAAACTTACTGCGCCAGTCATTGCGAGACCACCTGGACCAACTCCTCCGAAATTAGCACCACCACCTACACTTAAAAAATCTCCTAATGCACCAGTACTTATTCCTTTTAACCCAGCAGCTACACCAACACCAGCACCAGGAGCCAAAATATTAGCAATTAAACTAGCAATACCAGTTGCAATAAGTTGAGATGCGATTCTTTTTAAAACTGCTACAACTGCATTTCCAAAATCAGCCCATGCTACTTTACCAGTTGTAAGTAAAGTGTCAAACAAATCCTCAATTGGCTGCCTTAACGTTCTATTAAATATGCCAAATATTCTATCATTATATTTTTGAGTAATTGTCTCAAAAGATTTTAATGCTTCTTCATATAATCTAATATCCTCATCATCTGGCAAGAATGGACTTCTTAAATTGTTGGCCATTGGGCCGCCTACATTTGGTAATCTAATTTCTGGAGTTCCTCTCATTTTAAAGAAAGGAATCAATTGCTTGTATGTCTCTAAATATTCTTTAGCTTCTTTATTGTTGTCTTTTAACCTTTTTGATGAATTATCTAAATTGACATTTAATGTAGTAAAAGGATTATTTAATTTAGTAATCTCTTGGTTTATGGCATCTAATTGCTTTGCCCAAAATTCAGACTCTTTATTTAGATTACCTAAATTCTTAATTGCACCAGTTAATCCTTGTGTTAATGGGTTAAAATCACCAGCACCAATTCCTCTGATTCTATTTAAAAAACCACTTAAAAAATCTTCTTTACCAAAACTTCTTAGAGATTTTACATAATTCTCAGTGGACTTCCTTAAACTCTCAATTATTAAATCTCTTTCAGCTTCTAATTTTAATTGAGTTACAAGCAATTTAATTCTTGTACCAATTTCAGAATTTAATTCCCCAGTTAAAACCTTTTCTCTTTCTAAACCCTTTAATAAAGATGGAAACTCTTTATTTAGTTGGGTATAAGCATTTACTCTCTGAGTTTGTGTAGAATTACCGCTAGTAAGAATATTATATAAAGACTGAGCATTTGTATATTCTGCTATAATTCCAGAATTAGCTTTATCTACTTCTTTATTTAAAGATTCAAGTAAACTCTTTTGTGATTGTTGAATGCCTAATAATACTTTTGCAGCATTTCCTAAACTTCCATATTCTTGAGTAAGTAATGTAAGGCCAGTAGTTATTGCACTAAAAGCAAAAAATAAACCTGCTGGCCCAGTTATACTTCCTAATAATGACTTTATAGCATTGCTAGTCCCGCCTACCTCTTTGCTTAAATCTTGAAACGATTTAATAACAAATGGCAAGTTATTCTGTATACCAATAAAACCAAATGGTAAGTCTTGAACTACAAGGCTTAAATTAGTCAAAGCTATTCGAGATGTTTTTGCAAATTGGTCAATCTGTTGACCAGCTTTTGCTACATCTGCGGTTACTTGTATATTAAGACTCATTACTTAATCTTTTAAATATTTGCCTATACTCTTCCTCATCAATCTTTGGAGCTTCATCACCTGGTAAGTTCCATAACTCTTCTGGAGTTTTGGGAGATGTTTTAGGGTCTCCCATTAACCTTACCATTGTAAACATAAGCATTCTTGTCTGTTTAAAACCATCTAATTTTTTTCTTTCATATCCTTTTAGCATTAATGAAAAATGCCTTGGGGACATATTAAAAAAATCATTTGGCAATAATCCTAACTCACCGAATGCGTACTCCTCTATTTCTTCCCACGAGTAGTCTTTTTTTTTGCAGTATCAGTCTCCTTACATTTTATAAATTCAGATGCAGCCCATACTTCTAGGATTTTTTTAACCTCAATAAGTACTTCTTCATTTTGTATATTTTTTTCTATAAAGTCTACAAAATCCTCGAAAGTATACTTCGGGTCTTTTGTATCTTTTACAACACAATTATTAATATAACCGCTATACAAAATATGTGCAATCCCAATTTCAGTAAGTTGATTATTAGCGAAAGATAAACCTTCTACAAATCTTCCTTCAGACAAATATCTAAAAGAATACATTCCAAATTTTAGTCCAACTTTTTCGCCATTAATAGTAATAGTAGTATAATTCATAATTAAACAGTTACGTCAATTGTGCCAGTAGAAGCAATTGTTCCAGAAAAGTTTACAAATTCAGTTGTTGCTTGGTTAAGTGTCAAAGAAGTGATATATCCTTTGAATTGATGATAATATGCAGCACCTGCACTTGAACCAGTTACAACTGGATTTTGAACTCTTACAGAAACAAGTGTCTTATTAGCAAAAGCAGTAAGCAATGAGCTATAAGAAACTTGAGAAATTGTAGGTGCAGTTTCGCAAATTGCATCAAAATCCAAACTCATTTGTGGCTCACCTACCGCAGTAAGAACTCCACAATTTGTTTGATCGGTGGTTGAATCTACCGTAGAATTTACGCTAGATGTACGCAAACATACGAGGTTTAAATATGACGTTCCACCAGCTACGTCAATCTCGATGTTTTGTAAAGAACCTTGTACTTGTGCCATTGTTGTTTTATTTTTGGTTTACTAAATTGTTTATTATTAAAATTTTTCTTACTATATAATTTTGACCATTTGTCATAGTCATATATCTAGAAGAACCTCTTGACATTGCAAAAATCTGAAAATCAGTATCTCCAATATCTGGAATGCCAGTTGTAGGTATTAACAAAGTTAAGATTTGATTTGCAATATTATCAACTACTGCATTATCTCTAGTCAAATATTGCTCACTATAAATATCTATTGTAACATCTGCACTTGAAGTAAAACTTTGATTAGTATTCTGAGGCGCTTCAATAATATCACTAATTATCACATAATTTTTTGGAGGTGTTTTAAATGAATCATTACCATAAACTGGCACATTTTGGCCATTATATGTAATAAACCCATTCAATTTATTTAAATATGCAGTTCTTAAACTATTACTACAATCTTTCATTTTTGTTCAATATAGTTTTTATTCTATTTAAAAGACTTGCAGTCCATTGTTTTACGGCTGGATAAAAATATGGTTGAGAAGGTGTTGTGCCTTTACCATTAACATAATATTGTCTAGCTAAATCTTGCCATTCCTTTTCTTTGCTATTCAAATAAGATGCTGCATATATACCAGTTCCAAATTCAATATACGGAGCATAATCTTTGTTAGCAGATAAAAGATAATTATAGTTAGATAATTTTCTAGCAGATATTGATGCTCTTAAAGCACCATAATCTGCACTTAGATTTTGTTTAGCTGATGTAGCCATGTTTTCAACGGCAGCAGCCATTTCATTGTCTATTTGAAATTTTATATCATCTACTTGGTCATTTAATTTGGCAAAAGTAGAATCTAACCCATCAATTCGTATGGTCAATGGTTTTGCCACTATATTATTACCTTTTTATATTGATGATAATTTAAGCCATCCCAATTAGGATATGCTTGTAAAAGCCCGTCTCTGCCATCGCCTTGGAATTTCTTACCTCTATTCTCATATTGCCATGTAGTCAATGTAAGAATATCTGTTGCAATATCCTCTGGTACTGCACTATAACCGCTCTGGTATTGCACCTCATAGTTGCCTTGGGTATAAAGCCATAATTTGCCCGCAATTACCTCATAATCTTCATTCTTAGTAAGTGATTCCCAACTATTTATGCCAGTTTTTATTTTAACACTGTCAATGCAAATAACTGGTCCATAAGGCAAATCCACCATCCAAACACTTGGTTCATAGCCAGTTGTCTGAATATAGCTTTTAAGCAATTTGTTTACAAATGCTACTCCAGTTAGTTTCTCAATATGTATTCTCGAAGCATTGATCAATGATTGTATTAAAGAATCATCTGATGTATAATCAATTCGCATCCAATTCTTTGCGTCAGTTAAGCTCACTGGTTCAACGACCCCATCAGCTAAGATCGCCGTTCCGTTTATATATATCGCCATACTTACTTATATTTATTAACCATTTCTCTGAACCAGGCCTCAAACTCATCAAGCGCTTTTCGCGGGTCATGCTCTCTTGATCTCTCTTTTGCTTTTTTGGATGCCTCACTATATTTTTTGGCGTCATCCAGTTCAGTAATTGCCTTAACCCAGCTTTTAATATCATTCCGATCCTTTATAAATATGCCCGCTTTCCCACAATTCTCGACCAACCCTTCGGCCATTGTGCTTATAACTGGAATCCCAGAGCAATAAGCCTCGGTTGCCGTTCTGCCCCAACTTTCATAATCGCTAGGCATTAATAGTATCCTTGTTTGCTTGTAGTATTGCGCAATATCGGGCGTATTAGACACTAATTTTAGATTTTGAAGGCTAGATGTCATTTGCTGATCATAGCTCCCCAAAACGCCTAAAAACCGCTTATTTGGCAATGCACGAGCAATTTGTTCAAATATCTTGCCGCCTTTGTTCTCGTTGGTGTTAATCAGAGTAATGTATTCGTTCTTCGCTGGGTCAATCTTTAGGTCATAAATCCGATAGTCAACGGGAGGCGTTAGTATAAAGTTATCCCATTTGTAATTTAATTTCTCTTTTAGCCATAAAGAGTTATACACAACGTGTTGATTTCGTTCTGCGTTAATGATTTCGGGGTATGGATGGCTATTATGGATAAGATGAAAAACTGGTTTTTTGTAAAGTTTAGCGGCTCCTATTGTCCATCTTGTATAGTCTAAGTGAGTAAAAACGGCATCACTCCAACGCATTAAATTATCAATCACGTTCTCACTTGGAGGAAAAACATCAATGCCATCAAAAACATAATTATTTTTAATTCGATATTTATTTGCTTGATGCAAAAGCACTCTTATATTATGTCCTTTGCTTTGCAAATGTTTGTGAATATGATGTATCATCCATTCTGCACCGCAATTATGCTGAGGAGGATAAAGGTGTATCGAAGCTACAATATTCATAGTATTTTATTTGCGGAGCCATCAAAGATATTTGTATAATCTGCATGATGATTCCATAGTGGAGAGTAATGTGGTTTTTGCCAAGCTATCATCGGAGAGATGATAAAACTTTTCATTTGTGGTTGTATATATCGTAAAAGCCAATCATCAAATTGATGAGTCATGTCATTATAGCTTTCACATAATTTTTTCGGGTTGTTGTATAATACGGCATGGGTTGTCCAAGCTCCGTTTACTTTAAATAGATTATCACTATATCTAAAATATTCGCCAATAATATTTGCCCCTAAATAACAAAGCTCCCAATCGCTAGGGAGTTGTGAAATTGCTGCATGAAAGTGATCACAATTTCTTATCTCAACATCATCCTCAAACATCATAAGCACATCTGCTTCGCAGTTGCTCACAATGTCTTTCATTGACAAGTTAAAGCTAATTTTGGCATCCTCGTGCTTTATAGCATAATAGGCTTGTGCGTTGTATCCTAATTTGGAAACTTCTCTTTTGGCTTGTACAAGTCTATCGGATGCGTTAAGAGTTGTAAGTATTTTTATTTCCATAGTAAAAAAAAGGGAGACTTACGGGTCTCCCAATGTTTATGATTAACTAACCTTAGATTGCACCATAAATGCAAGCCGATGGTTGAAACTGCATCAAATCGCAACGAGCTTCGCAACGGAAAGTGATCAAGTTCTTTACGAAATCGTCTTGATCGAATTCAGTTGAACGAACTGCAAGTCCGCTTTGTTGAGCAATTGAGAACTTAGTTGTGTCAAGAACATAAGCCTTAGACGCTGTAACCAAGCTATGAGGAACAACAGGAATACCCATCATTCTGATGTTACCTTGAGCATCGATAGTGATACCACCAGGAACAGAGTAAGAACCACCAGAAGGAACGGTTTTCAAAACGTTAGCCCAACCAGCGTGTGTGGTCAAGATAAGGTTTGCGTTCCAGTTAGCAGAACCCAATTGAGCAACATAATCTACGAATTTCTCAGCAGTGTTAGCACCACTAGATACACCAGCAGTTGCACTAGAAGCGAGGTCGTTCAAGTAATATGTATCTTCTGCTCTTTGGAAATCTTCGATCAAAGATTGCTGCAAATATGCGTTCAAGAAAGGAAGATCGTCAACCATTTGGCGAGATACCTTTACATAACCAGCGATGAATTGCAACACTTTGTTTACAACTGTTACATCGTAGTCCAATTGTGCTTTAGCAGAACCTTCAGTTTGCTTACCGAAAGAACCTTCACCAACTGGGCTATTTCCACGAGGGAAAGAAACTGAACCAGTTGAAACTGGGATGATGTTGAATACGCTTCTGAGGTGTGGGTTTACAAAAGCGCGGAGAGCTGGAGAATTGATGTAAGAAACGTAAGGGTTACCAGTAAGGTTAGAACCTTCAGTCATTGTTCCTACAACTTTGAGGTCCAATTCAAAATTGAAACCTTTACCGTTTGATCTAACTGCTTCTTTGATTGAATCGTAACCTTTTACGATAGCTTCACCGATTGCAGATTTGATCTCAGCAATATGCTCGTTGTAAGATTGTGCAACTTTCTTAGTCTCAGCAGCACCAATTTTACCAAATGCAGCTTTAGCAGCGAGAACTTCTTCTCTTGCTTCAGCAATTGTCTTGTTGTTTTTTGCGAGTTGCTCGTTGATAGCCTCAACTTTGCTTTCGAAAGCCTTAGCAGCTTTCTCAGTAGCAGCAGCAACTTCAGCTTTCTGCTCAGCCATTTTGGCTTCTAGAGCAGCTTCAAATGTTTTAATGTCGCTCATTTTGTTAATTTAAAATTTGTTTATAATATTTATTAAAGACTCAACTGGAACCTCTTCTTCTTTTTGCTGCAAAGGTGTTTCATCAACTGCCTTTGTGCTACTCATACGTTCAATCAGTTCTGCGAGTTGTTTCACTTTTAACATACACAAATCGATTGTCTCATCCGTTACATCACTGTTGCGGATAAATTTCTCAAAAGATTTGATTTGATCTTGTATTTGTTCAATGTTATTCATATTCTTCATGCCTAGTAATGGAGTTGCTTCGTTAGCTCCCCATGCAGTAAGGCTTGATCCTTCAAAAAGCATTACTTCATGGATTTGGTTTGCTTCTCCACTTTTTTGCTCTCTCAGTGTTTTAAATCCGATTGAGTGTTCAGCAATAAGCCCACTCTCAATCATCTTAATATAATCTTGACCAAGATTGTGTTTACCAACCTTGCTCTCGTAATAAAGTCCGTACTCGTCCTCTTTCAACACTTGTATTTTTCCAAGTGGCTTAGATGGATCATGATTTAATAGATGCTTAATTCTACCTTTTCCTTCTGGTCCCCAATCTTGGATTGATCTTTTAAATGCGCCTGGCATCATTATATCGCCATCGCTATCTACATTGCCAAATGCGGAGAAATAACCAGTTACAACTCCTTGCTTAGTATCAACATCTTTAACCTCTAGGTTAAATGATTTGTAATTGTATATCATGCTTTTTCTATTGTCTATTTGCTCTAATTTACGAATTGCCCAATTAATGCCCGCATCACCTCCCCAAGCGTCCCACATTAACCCTCCGCAACCTTCAGAATAAGGCACATCTTTGTTTTGTTGATGTCTTTTAAATGATGCCATTCTAGCAATTGTATCACGAGATATTTTCTCACGATTTGCTAGTTGATTAGCTCTGGTCCAACCTACTGGCGTACCACAATCACTGCCATTCTCCTCTTTCCACTTTAATGCTCTTTTAGCATTGTTTGTAGCTGCTTCGGGGTAGTCGTTATATGTTTCCTCTTTAAGCTCCAAACTTTTCTCTTCCTCTTGCGCAAGATAAGCTGCATAGGCGCGCTCCGCACTATCACGTGAGGTGTACATACATTCTCCGTCTCCGATCCTATATTTGCCGTTTGAACAAGCGTATATTGGCATAATTATCTTTTCATTATTAATCTTCCGTTCTCATCCCTTTTCGGTACAAAACCAACTGTGCATCTACAATTAATCGTGAACCCTGCTGGGGCAGTTGGGTCTCCAGGTTGTGCAGCTAGCACCGTATCTCCTTTTTTACCAGTGGATGTGAACGGCTCATTAAAAGGAACTGTTGCACCATCCATGTTAAAATGATCGTAAGAGTTTCTTGGAATCCTACGAGTTCTTATATCACGACTAGCTATCCAAACCTTATCCACTTCAAAGTTATGCAATTTTGCGCCTTCCATTGCGGCATAGTTACTTGCACGCATCACCTCGGTCCTTGCGATCCTTCTAGCCCTCATCATTGCATATCCTAGCTCATCACTTTGTACAATCTGCCGACTGATCTCATCTATACCAAGTCCCTCTGCAACACCCTTGTTAATGATGGCTAGTAATTGCTTTTTTGTCGTCTGCGTAATGTCTGCAACCAACATAAAGCCATACTGCGCCAAAAATTGCATGATGGTAGTAATGAAGTCATCATTCAAGCCAAATGGATTGGCTGCCTTCTGACTCATGTTTCTCACTGCTCTAAATGATGCGTTTCCGAACATGACTGCTGCTTCTCTATAAAGCTGCATCATTATTTTCATCATCTCATCATTCCAAGCGTAAGCACCCATCAGTGTTTGTGCAGCACCCGTACCATAAAGCCTCACATCACTTGCTACTTTCTCTAGGTCTTTGCTAATTGCCTTCTTAAATAAAGAACTATATTTTGCATCGAGCTGCCTACGCATCCTTTCAAACTTCACCCAATATTCGCTTCTTTGCTTCGCGTTCATCGATGCACTTTTGTTTATATGCTATCCTCAATGACATCATCATCCTCTTCTCTACTGCGCATTGCTGCTCGCTCTTCTGCTTGGGATATTTCGTCATCACCATCCTCATTATCTCCTCGTCTGTTGTTTGCGATGTTATCGCTTCCATTGTCCATGCCATCTTCTTCGCTTGGTGGTACTGTAAGGTCCATAACTGCTTGCTCAATAGGAATTAAGCCGCTATTGATATAAGCATACTCAAATGCTCCTTCTCTTTCTTGGTAGTTCATTGCTACGCGCTTCTCGTCCATTGTAAGCCAGTTTGCATCACGAAGTGAACGAACCATTCTCTCCATGTCTTGCTGCATCTCTGGAAGTGCCGTAATATCAAAGTCGATAAAATAATCCTCTCCGTATCTAGGCACCAAAAATTTATTTAACTCATCACGCAATTGGCAACACATTGGAATAATTGTGTTGGTGATCAAATCACGCATTGCGTTTTGATAATTATTATAGCTTGATGTATCAACATCGAAAAGCACTGCTGGAAGCCCGAAAACCCTACACCACTGGTGCATACTCATTCTAAGTGTGTTTACCAGCTCCATGTCCACGCTAGATAGTCCAAAGTTTAAATAGTCCCAAGGAGTTTGCAGCACTGCTACTCTTCCCTTGTTATCTATTCCGTTAAGATTCTCATTAACGGCTCTTTTAATGTCATTTGCTTGCTCAATTGTAAATGATGGCACTATGCTACCAAGTGGCTTTGGAGTAATTGCTCCTTTCGCTCCACCATTGCCAGTCATTGTTGCACTTGCATCAGCAGCATTGTTACTCATGCGAAGCGTTTTGTACGCTGCACGAAGTGGAGAGAGTCCACGAAGATGCGTTCTGCGTGTTGCATCAAAGTCTGGATTCCAACTACGCCACATCATTACTTGCTCTTTTGGTAGGTCAACACCAGCACCAATTTGCAGTTTATATCCTGCAATTGCATATACATCTTTCGGATCGGGATAAATCTCTAGGAACTGAGTAGGTAAAATATTAAGCTCACTGAATGTGCCACCTATTCTACCATCGTTTCCGTAAATGTTTCCTTCACCACTTAAATATCTATATCCAAATAAATTCTCGAAGAACTGATCTTGAGATTGATAAGAGTTAGGTTGTTCAAGAAGTCTTGCAAGTGGCGTACCAAGGACAATGTTCTCACTATATGCGTTTTTACGTGCAATGATAGCTTGCTCAAATGCACCACGATTGGAAACTCCTTTTACGAGTTGCTTATAGCGCATGAGTTGTGTTCTTGCTTTTTCTCCTGGGTTTAGTTTATAAACATACCAAGGAATAGACGCACTCTTACGCGCAAGAAAACTTACAATGGAATAAACATCCGCGTTGCCAAGATACCCTTGGTTAACGTACTCTATTCCAGTATAATCTTGTATTACCGAACTATTGATGCCGACCATTTGCACTGCGCTAGTCGGATAAGGATTGATGCCCTTCTTTTTGAATAAATCAAATAATCCCATGTTGTTATATTGCTCCCCAAGTTACACTTGGGATTGTTAATTTAGAATATATTGCATATCTCATCGCATCACTAATGTGGTCATTAAACTTAACTGGTTGATCAAGTTTATTACCATTCCTATCCGTTTTCCAACGGTAATTTTTTACCT
>JACCDT010947604.1_pt1 | contig 24798 bp, 24 predicted proteins | sample 7446291 | NCBI WGS metagenome assembly JACCDT01 (sample SAMN15323446, study PRJNA562643) | freshwater metagenome | isolation source: river surface water | place: USA:Blue River Watershed | collected 2017-08-17 | reverse complement strand
GAGCCACTAGTCAAAGCCCAGCAAGCGCTTAGCCTGGTGCAACTGGACCACCTGGCAACCCGCAAGCCTCAGCAGCTATCAGGTGGTCAACAGCAGCGCGTCGCCCTGGCCCGCGCCCTGGTGAACCGGCCATCATTGTTGCTCCTTGATGAACCGCTTGGCGCACTTGACCTAAAACTTCGTCGAGAAATGCAGATTGAGCTCAAGGCAATTCAAGTTGAAGTGGGCCTAACCTTCTTGCACGTGACCCACGACCAAGAAGAAGCCATGGACATGGCCGACACCGTCGCGGTAATGAATAAGGGTCGAATCGAGCAGATGGGCGCCCCTGAGGCGCTGTATGACCGACCAAAGACCGTATTTGTTTCAAAGTTCTTGGGGCAGTCCAATCTTTTTGTTGGCCAGGTTGCCGAAGAGAACGCAAACGCGGTCAACATTAACGTTGCCGGAAACAAGATTTCTGTACCAAAGGCACGAGCTGAAAAACACACTGGCACCATTGCAATTGGTGTGAGACCAGAGAAGGCATTTTTCCACGAAGAACAACCAAACCTTGACGCAGCCCACAACCTTATAGGCCCGGGCGAAATCATCGACATTAGGTTCACCGGTGTGAGCAACCAGTACCTCATTGACATTCCGAACATCGGCGAGGTTACTGTTTTTGCTCAGAACATTGGCAAGAGCCCAGTTACCGAGGTTGGTGCCAAGGTCTGGGTCAGTTGGAAGGTTGAGCACAGCTTTGGTCTAAACGACCTACCTACTTCAACCACTGGGGTATAGCGGTGGCATTTGGAGCATTCGCGCACTCAAGTAGTGACGTAAAGCACGCAGATACGGAGCGCAAGGCATCGAAAATTGCCTGGATCCTGTTGGCTCCAGGCTTGGCATACTTGGCGTTATTCTTTCTCGCTCCGCTGTTCTCTCTGATTGCCGTTGCACTGGGCAGCATCGAGGCGGTTAGCCTCGCTGACAAAGGTTTCAAATACGGTTTCAACGTGCAAAACTTTGCGCCGTTGGTCACCGATTACCTGCCACACGTGTTGCGTTCCTTCTCATACGCTCTGATTGCCACGCTGGCCGCATTATTGATCAGTTACCCGCTGGCATACTTCATCGGTGTGAAATTGCGCAGCCGGCCGCTATTGCAGCGCATGCTGGTGACACTGGTAATTGCCCCTTTCTTCATTAGCTTCTTGCTGCGCACCCTTGCTTGGTCACAAATTTTCTCTAATGAGTCGTGGATCGTGAAGACCCTGCAAGACCTGAGCTGGTTGGCGCCGGATCAGTACATTATTGGCACGCCGTTTGCAGTGGTTTTTGGTTTGACCTACAACTTCATTCCGTTCATGACCCTGCCGTTGTACACCACCCTCGAAAAGCTTGACGTTCGGCTGCTTGAGGCTGGGGGAGACCTTTACGCTAGCCCACGCAAAGTTTTCACAAAGGTCACTCTTCCGCTTTCGATGGCAGGAATCATTTCGGGTACACTCCTGACCTTTATCCCGATGGCGCGTGACTACGTCAACGCCAGCAAGAACTTCCTTGGATCTGCTCAGACGCAGATGCTTGGAAACGTTATTGAATCTAAGTACATCAGTGAGCAGAACATGCCAATTGCATCGGCGCTTTCGGTGGCACTGATGGCGGTTATTTTGGTGATTGTTGGCGTGTATGTAAAGCGCACCGGAAGTGAGGACCTACTGTGAAACGGTTCAAGCTTCGAGGTTTGGTTTTACCGATCTATGCGGTCATCGGCTTTGGATTTCTGCTCATTCCGATCGTCTACACAATCGCGTTTTCATTCAATGACTCAACCAAGTCAAACGCCCAGTGGCAGGGCTTCACATTCGATAACTGGACTAAGGTTTGCGAGCGCCAGGGCGTTTGCGAGGCTGTCGGAAGCTCGGTTCTAATTGGCGGTATCTCAACCGTAGCCGCCACCATTCTGGGCACCATGATTGCGATTGCTTTGGTTCGCTACAAGTTCAAAGGCCGCAAGTTTATTAGCCTGGGCCTATTTCTACCAATGGCAACACCAGAGGTGGTTATGGGTTCGGGCCTGGCTGCAGAGTTCTTCAACATTGGCCTAGGCCAGGGGTACCTGACTATCATTCTGGCCCACGTAATGTTTTGCCTCTCGTTTGTAGTGGTAACCGTAAAAGCGCGTGTTCAGACACTAGACCCAGCCCTCGAAGAGGCTGGCCGAGACCTGTACGGTAGCCCAAGCGCTGTCTTCCGTAAAATCACATTGCCTTTGCTCATGCCGGGCATTGCCGCAGCGGCGCTGCTGTCATTTGCGTTGAGTTTCGATGACTTCATCATCACCTACTTCAACGGTGGTCAAGCAGTAACCACGTTCCCAATCTTCATCTACGCAGCAGCCACCCGCGGTGTGCCTGCCGAGGCAAATGTGGTGGGCTCTGCAGTATTCCTTTTGGCTATCGCTATCGTGCTAGTGGTGCAGATCCGGGCGTCGGTCAAAGCCAAGCGCCTCAAGAAAGTTCAGTAAGCCTTGTTAAACACTTGGGGCCCCGATTATCGCAATCGGGGCCCCAAGTATTTTGTCTTTTTATAGAGCGGCTAGGCCGGCCTCCAAAACATCCATGGCGTCGTTTAGCAGCGCATCGCTGATTGCCAGAGGTGGCAAGAAACGAATCACGTTGTAGTAGGTGCCCGCGTTCAAAATGAGAACACCGTTGCTGTGGCAGTGCTTGACTAGGGAATCAACCGCAGCCTTGTTTGGGTTTAGTGTGCCTGGCTCGATAAGCTCAATCGCCATCATGGCGCCGTGGCCGCGAATATCACCAATAACCTGGTACTTTGCCTTGAGAGCCTCTAGGCGCTCGCGCAGCACAGTTTCGATGGCTGCCGCGCGCTCAATAACGCCTCCAGCCTCAATCTGCTTCAGAACAGCAACTGCTGCAGCAGCGGCAACCGGGTTGCCTCCAAAAGTGCCGCCAAGGCCACCAGGGTGTGAAGCGTCCATGATTTCTGCGCGGCCGGTCACCGCCGAAATTGGCATACCGCCGGCAATACCCTTGGCAATCGTAAATAGGTCAGGCTCAAAGCCTTCTTCCCACTCGCTAGCAAACCACTTTCCGGTTCTGGCAACGCCTGACTGAACTTCATCGGCAACCACGACCACGCCGTTGGCGCGAGCCCACTGGCTTAAAGTTCTCAAGAACCCTGGGGCAGGAACGATAAATCCGCCCTCAACTTGAATAGGGTCAATCACGATGGCCGCAAGGTCTTCGACGCCTACGCGTTTTTCGATGTAGTTGATGGCGCGCTGCGCTGCCTCTTCACCGGTCATTCCCTGAGGATCGCGGTAAGGGTAAGACATAGGTACGTGCTGAATGCTGGACGCAGTTGGGCCAAAACCGTTGCCGTACGGGGCTGCCTTAAAGTTCATTGAGAAGGTTAGGTTGGTGCGGCCGTGGTAGGCGTGGTCAAATACCACGATGCCGTTTTTGCGGGTCGCCTTGCGCGCAATCTTCACGGCATTCTCAACGGCTTCTGCGCCTGAGTTGAATAGAACCGACTTCTTTTTGAAGTTACCCGGGGTGTACTTGTTTAGAAACTCACATACCTCTACGTAGTTCTCGTAAGGGGTCAAAGTGAAAAGCGTGTGGGTTAGCTTGGCAACCTGCTCTTGAACCGCCGCAACGACCGCCGGGTTGGTGTGGCCGATTGTGGTAACACCAATTCCGGAACCGAGGTCGATTAGTTGGTTACCATCAGCATCAACCACGATTGCACCGTGGGCTGCCTCGATGTAGACCGGAAGTGCTGCTCCGGCTCCGGCTGAGACCGCATCCATGCGGCGGGCATGGAGTTCTTGCGACTTAGGGCCAGGGATTGCAGTGACAACTTTGCGCTCTTGCGCGATTGGGAACTCGCTCATATCTAAAAGTCTAAGGCTCTGATCATTGGTTCTTGGCTCCAACTTCAAACTCGTAGGTAATGGCAAGATTGAAGCATGCGTCGCGTAATTATTTTGGGTTCCACCGGGTCGATTGGTACCCAGGCTTTAGAGGTCATTGCTGCTAATCCAGACCGGTTTGAAGTGGTCGGCTTGGCCGCTGGTTCAAACTCGGATTTACTGGCAAAGCAGGCCAAAGAGTTTGGGGTTTCGCGCGCGGTGCTGGGTGCTCAAGCCGCGACTGATTTGGTTCTAGAAACCGATGCCGACGTTGTGGTCAATGGCATCACTGGCTCGATTGGTTTGGCGCCAACGTTGGCAACGCTCAAGAGCGGCAAAACTCTGGCCTTAGCCAACAAAGAATCCTTGATAGTCGGTGGGCGCTTGGTCACTGATGCCGCAGCACCGGGGCAAATCGTCCCAGTCGATAGCGAGCATTCTGCTCTAGCTCAGTGCCTTCTGAGTGGGCAAAAATCTGAGGTTCGAAAGTTGATTTTGACTGCTTCTGGTGGCCCATTTCGTGGTTGGAGCCGTGAAGCGCTAGACGAGGTTACGCCCGAGCAAGCCCTGGCGCACCCAACCTGGGTTATGGGAAAGGTGGTCACCACCAACTCAGCTACCCTGGTCAACAAAGGTCTTGAGTTGATTGAAGCCCACCTGCTTTTCGATGTTCCTTTTGATCGCATCGACGTAACCGTGCACCCGCAGTCTGTTGTGCACTCAATGGTTGAGTTTGTTGATGGTTCCGTGATTGCCCAGTGCTCGCCGCCAAACATGAAATTACCTATCGCGCTTGGCATCTCTTGGCCAGAGCGGGTTCCAAATGTTGCACCTGCGTGCGATTGGCGACAGGCGTCGACCTGGAACTTCGAGCCACTTAACGAGTCAGTTTTTGAGGCGGTTAAGCTTGCCCGGCAGGTTGGCAAAGCTGGACTTACCTACCCGGCGGTTTATAACGCGGCCAACGAAGAAGCGGTCGAGGCGTTCCACGAACGGCGCATTGGGTTCAATCAGATTGTTGACCTCATCAAGCGCGTAGTTGAAGCCCATGAGCCTGAAAAGACCTTAACTCTGGATGGGGTTTTGGCAGCTGAAAAGTGGGCCCGCGACCGCGCTCAAGCCTCGATGGTTACCGCTTGCTAGCCTCAGTCAATTGTCAGGGTCTGGCGATAGGTTTCTAACGTGACTGAAACACTCTGGTATCTGGGCGGAATCCTTTTTATTGCCCTTGGCATTGGTTTTTCGATTGGCCTGCACGAGCTTGGGCATCTGCTGCCAGCTAAGAAATTTGGCGTGAAAGTGCCCACCTATGCCATTGGGTTTGGCCCAACGCTGTTCAAATTCAAGCGCGGAGAAACTCAGTACGCAGTCAAGCTGATTCCGCTCGGCGGTTTTATCAGCATGATTGGCATGTATCCGCCTGCTAAAAAAGTCGCAGGTGCAGGCAAAACTTCTGCCGATGCCACCAAAAAAGTGGGTTTCTTTGCCGACATGATTGCACAGGCTCGCACCGCTCACTCAGAGCATGAAACCCCCGCAGACGCCAATCGCAAGTTCTACCAATTGCCGGTCTATAAGCGCATGGTCATCATGTTTGGTGGGCCATTTATGAACCTTGTTTTGGGAGCTTTGCTGTTGATCTTGGTTTTGGGTGGCATAGGAATTCAGCAGCGCAACAATGTGATTGCCCAAGTCTCACCTTGTATTGCCACAACCGTGATTGATGTAACTGACTGCGACCCGGCCCAATCGCCAAGCCCTGCCTTGGCCGCTGGGCTGCAGGTTGCCGACGAAATAATTGCCATCAATGGGCAAACCGGGGCCGACATGGCTCTGCTCATCAAGGAGTTACCAGCCGAACAAGTGGCGCTCATTGAGGTTTTACGGAGTGGTCAAACAGTTGAATTGCAAATCTCTCCAACCACCGCAATGCGGCCAATAATCGACTCAAACGGACAGGTACTGGTTGACTCTGAGGGCAATCCGCAGCTTGAAGCTAGAACGGTATTGGGCATTGTTTTTGGCAATGAGAGGGTGCGTCAAGACGCTGGCTACATCTACGATCAAGCAGTATTCAGTCTTGGTCAGGTTGGCAGCCTCATTCTGAATCTCCCGCAGCAAATGGTGCAGGTAGCCGAGGCTACATTTGGTGGTGCCGAGCGCAACCCAAACGGTGCTGTATCGGTGGTTGGAATTGGCCAGATCGCTGGAGAAGTAGCTGCCACTCAAGAGGCAGATTTTGTCGACAAACTATCGACGGGTCTACTAATTTTGGCATCGCTGAATTTTGCGCTGTTTGCCTTCAACATGTTGCCGCTTCTTCCACTTGATGGTGGGCACCTAGCCGGTGGGGTCTACGAAATCCTCAAACGCGGGTTGTTTAGGGCGATGGGAAAACCAAACCCTGGGCCTGCTGACACCGCGTTGCTCATGCCTGCCACCTGGGTTGTGGTCATACTGCTTATGGCAATGAGTGCACTTTTGATTCTTGCCGACCTAATCAATCCAATCACCTTCTAAACGCTGTTTATGATTAGAGCAATCTGAAAGAGAGTTTTCTGTGGCTGCCGTAAATCTTGGTCTTCCTAAAACCCCACCTGCAACAATTTCGCCTCGTCGAAAGAGTCGCCAAATCATGGTCGGCAAGGTTGCCGTTGGCGGTGACGCACCGGTGTCGGTTCAATCCATGTGCACCACTCCCACCACAGACGTCAACGCAACGCTGCAGCAGATTGCTGAGTTGACCGCTTCTGGCTGTGACATTGTTCGTGTGGCGGTTCCTAGCCAAGACGATGCAGACCGTCTGGCGCTAATTGCCCGCAAGTCACAGATTCCTGTGATCGCCGATATCCACTTTCAGCCAAAATACGTTTTTCAGGCAATTGATGCCGGCTGTGGCGCGGTTCGAGTTAACCCGGGCAACATTCGCCAGTTTGACGACAAGGTTGGCGAGATCGCCAAAGCTGCCAAAGACGCTGGTGTCTCAATTCGTATTGGTGTAAACGCGGGTTCGCTCGATCCGAGACTTCTTGAGAAGTACGGCAAGGCCACCCCTGAGGCTTTGGTTGAATCTGCAGTCTGGGAGGCTAGCCTCTTTGAGGAACACGATTTCCACGATTTCAAAATTTCGGTCAAGCACAATGACCCGGTAATCATGGTTAAGGCTTACGAAATGTTGGCCGAACGCGGCGACTGGCCGCTTCACTTGGGCGTCACCGAGGCAGGCCCAGCCTTCCAAGGCACTATCAAGTCTTCTGTGGCCTTTGGCGCCTTGCTATCGCGCGGCATCGGTGACACAATTCGAGTCTCGCTGTCAGCACCACCGGTAGAAGAAATTAAGGTGGGTTCGCAGATCCTGGAATCGCTTAACCTACGACCTCGCAAACTTGAGATTGTTAGCTGCCCAAGCTGTGGCCGCGCCCAGGTAGATGTCTACACGCTGGCCAATGAGGTAACCGCGGGTCTTGAGAAACTCACCGTGCCACTGCGAGTTGCCGTCATGGGTTGCGTTGTTAACGGCCCTGGTGAGGCACGCGAGGCTGACCTAGGTGTTGCTTCTGGCAACGGTAAGGGGCAGATCTTCGTTAAGGGTGAGGTTATTAAGACCGTTCCTGAGGCCGAGATCGTCGCGACTCTCATCGAAGAGGCAAACCGCCTCGCAGCAACTATGGACCCAGCGCTCGTTGGTAGCCCACAGGTGCTGGTCGCTCAAAAAGACTAGTTAAACCTCAGTCAGAACAGAGGCAAGCAATGGCGCTAGCTCAAACCCCACCGATGGGTTGGAATTCTTGGAACGTTGGACTCAATTCCAACGACTATCCAGATTTTTCCAACCTCACTGAAAAATCCATTCTTAACCAAGCGCGAGCGATGGTTGATTCGGGTCTGCTTGCGGCAGGCTACGAGTACTTTGTGCTTGATGACGGGTACCAGAACGCGCGTCGTGACTACCGCGGCCGTTTGCAGGGTCATGCGCTCCGGTTTCGTGCGGGCATTCCCGCGCTGATCGAAGAAGTCAAATCCTTAGGTCTAAAATTTGGCATTTATTCGGTGCCAGGTTCGCTCACCTGTGCCCAGCAGTACAACGATTACGTGGCCGATGGCCTTGGATCTCTAAATAAAGAGCAAGTCGATGCCGAGGCGTTCGCCGAGTGGGGTGTGGATTTTCTAAAGTACGACTGGTGTCGTGCTCACCTGAACGACGGTCTCTTTGCAAAAGAAACTTTTGCAAAGATGGCCAATGAGCTTGGTAAAACCGGCAAAGAAATCGTCTATTCAATCTCTGAATATGGGCTCTTTAAACCGCACGAATGGGCGCCAGAATTCACTCAAATGTGGCGAACCACCGATGACCTCTTTGCTAACTGGGATTCAATTTTGCGCACCATCGACCTGCAGGTCGACCTCTACCCGTACTCCAAGCCGGGCTCTTGGAACGACCCAGACATGCTGCAGATCGGTAATCACGGGCTGACAGCGGCCGAGAATCGATCTCACTTCTATGTTTGGGCCATTTTGAATGCGCCGTTGATGGTCGGCACAGACCTCATCAAGATGACCGACGAGGTTCGAGACCTACTCACCAACCGAAACGTCATTGAGATTGACCAAGATTGGGGTGGGCAACAGGGGCGCCGGGTCTGGCAGGGTGCGGAGGCTGAAATTTGGGCCAAGCCAATGTCAGATGGTTCATTAGCTGCCGTTCTGCTAAACCGTGGCGATCGAACATTCATCTTCTCGGTCAATGCAGACACTCTCGGGCGTGAATTTGCTTCAGCAATTGACGTGCCGACCGGCTCGGATTTGGCAATCTCTGGCTCGGCTGCTCTCGAGGTGGCCGCTCACGATTCCATGCTGATTCGCGTCCGCTAGGCGGTATGGCTTGGGCTCGGGATAACATTGTCTCCATGCCTATTCGTCTTTCCTCGCTTTTCCTGCGCACTCTGCGCGAAGACCCTTCTGAAGCCGATGTAACTGGCCACAAGCTCTTGCTTCGTGCCGGCTACATTCGCCGTGCTGGCGCTGGTCTTTACACTTGGCTGCCACTGGGTTTGGCGGTAAAGGCCAAGATTGAGCAGGTTGTGCGTGAAGAAATGGCAAATGCTGGCGCCCAAGAGGTGTTCTTTCCGGCGCTATTGCCACGCGAGCCATTCGAGGCCACCGGTCGCTGGACTGAGTACGGCGATAACCTGTTCCGCCTGCAGGACCGCAAGAAGACCGACTACCTGCTAGCGCCAACGCACGAGGAAATGTTCACCTTGCTCGTCAAGGACCTCTACTCGAGCTACAAAGACCTACCAACTTGCCTCTACCAGATTCAGAACAAGTACCGCGATGAGGCCCGCCCTCGCGCAGGTCTACTGCGTGGCCGCGAATTCGTAATGAAAGACGCCTACAGCTTTGACATCGATGACGAAGGTTTGAAGAAGTCCTATCAAGCTCAGCGCGATGCCTACGAGCGCATCTTCACGCGCTTAGGCGTTGACTATGTCGTGGTTAAGGCCGATGCCGGAGCGATGGGTGGTTCTGCATCTGAAGAGTTCCTGTCACCATCACCGATTGGCGAGGACACCTTTGTGCGTTCTCCAGGTGGCTACGCTGCCAACGTAGAAGCCGTAGTAACCGTTGCTCCACCGGCAATTGCCATCGAGGGTCAACCGGCTGCCGCCAAGATTGAGACCCCTGGCGCTACCAACATCAAGCGCGTCGTGGAGTTTGCCAACCACAACGTGGCCAGACCTGACGGCGGTGCCTGGACAGCAGCCCACACCCTAAAGAACAACGTCATGGCCCTGGTTTCGCCAGAGGGCAAGCGTTCTTTGGTGGTTGTTGGTTTGCCTGGAGACCGCGAGGTTGACGCCAAACGCGCAGAGGCAGCTTTCTCGCCGAACGAGGTTGAGCAGGCCAATGAAGATGACTTCGCCATGCACCCTGAGTTGATCAAGGGCTTTATTGGGCCGGTCAAAGATGGTCAGGCCTTGCTTGGTCTAAACGGTTCTTCTGCCATTCGCTACCTGGTTGACCCACGCGTAGTCGAGGGCAGCGCCTGGATCTCTGGCGCCAACGAGAAAGACCAGCACATTTTTGACTTGGTCATGGGGCGCGATTTCGAAGCCGATGGTGTTGTCGATATTGCTGAGGTGCGCGCGGGTGATCCTGCTCCTGATGGTTCTGGTCCGCTTGAGCTTGCTCGCGGCATCGAGATTGGTCACGTATTCCAGCTCGGCCGCAAGTACGCCGAGGCGCTGGGTCTGCAGGTGCTTGATGAGAACGGCAAACTCGTAACAGTCACTATGGGTTCTTACGGCATTGGCATTACCCGTTTGGTGGCCGTTTTGGCTGAAGCAAATAACGATGACAAGGGTCTTATCTGGCCTGAGGCCGTCTCTCCAGCCGACATCTACGTGGTGGCTGCAGGTAAAGACGAGGCCATTTACGAAGCCGCCGAAAAGTTGGCAAAAGAACTTGAGTCAAATGGCAAGACTGTGATCCTGGATGATCGCCAAAAGGTTAGCCCGGGCGTGAAATTCAGTGATGCTGAGCTAATTGGTGTGCCAAACATTGTGATCGTTGGCCGCGGTCTCGAAAACGGTGAGGTTGACCTGTGGGATCGCCGCTCAGGCGAGCGCCGACCAGTCAAGGTAGACTTAGCGGTAGCGGAGCTGATTTAGCCAAAGTTGGCAGGCTCTACCATCTAAAACTAACTAGCGGCCCGGGAGGCATCTCATGGATATCGATTTGAGAGTATTGAAAGTTCTCGAGCGCGAAGCGGAAATTCCTTTCGCAGAGTTAGTGGCCATCATTGAGGCTGCAATCTTGGCGGCCTACCACAAGCACGTTGGTAACACCGATGAAGCTCGTGCCGAGCTAAACAAAACCACCGGCCACGTAAACATTTACGCGCCAGTTGTCGATGAAGACGGTGTGAAGACTGGCGAAGAAGAAGTTACTCCAGAGAACTTTGGTCGTGTAGCTGCCTACGCTGCAAAGCAGGTAATCACCAACCGACTACGCAACATCAGCGACGAAAACCTTATGGGTGAGTTCAAGGGCAAAGAGGGTGACATTGTCGCCGGAGTGATTCAACAGGGGCAAAAGCCATACATGGTATACGTGGACCTGGGCAGCATCGAGGCAATCATGCCGCCAGAAGAGCAGGTGCCAGGTGAGGACTACTCACACGGAAAGCGCATTCGCGTTTATGTGACTGCAGTAAACAAGGGCACCCGCGGTGGGCCGATGGTCACTGTTTCCCGCACCCACCCAACGCTGGTTCGCAAACTTTTTGCTATGGAAGTTCCAGAAATCGCTAGCGGTGTAGTTGAGATTGTTTCGTTGGCTCGCGAGGCAGGCCACCGCACCAAGATTGCTGTTCGCGCACACGAGGCGGGCGTAAACGCCAAGGGCTCTTGCATCGGTGAGTTGGGTCAGCGAGTTCGTGCGGTTCAGAATGAACTCAACGACGAGAAGATTGACATTGTTGATTACAGCGATGACCTTCCGGCGTTTGTTGCCCAGGCGCTTTCGCCAGCCAAGGTTTCTAGTTCATTCATGCTTGATGCAGCCACCAAATCGGTGCGTGTTTTGGTGCCAGACTTCCAACTTTCTCTGGCGATTGGTAAAGAGGGGCAAAACGCCCGTCTAGCCGCAAAACTAACCGGCGCCAAGATCGACATTCAGCCAGACAGCATTCTCGAGGGCGAGTAGCTCTAGGCGGATTGCCATGCCAGGGGTTAGAATGGAAAGAACCTGCGTTGGTTGCCGCCAACGTTCCCAGCGGTCCGAACTCGTTCGAGTAGTTGAGAAGTCAGCAGTTTTGATTTTTGACAACAAGAAAAGTTTGCCTGGTAGGGGAGCGTGGCTTCACCCAGTTTCGGAATGTTTAGAGTTGGCAATTTCTCGGAAATCCTTTATCCGAGCATTGAAACTCAAAAAACAGGTCGAGACATCAGGTCTGATTTTCACTAAAGAACAGGCAGAAACGATGTTGGCAAAAAATGAGTAGCTCGAAATGAGTACCCAACAGCTTTAACGGCCTGCCCTGTCCTGGGGAAGGCCCCAGACAGGAGAAACAAAAGTGGCGCTACCACGCGTGTACGACATTGCTAAAGAACTTGGAATCGATTCCAAGGTTGCTTTGGCCAAGCTCGCTGAACTCGGAGAGTTCGTAAAGAGCGGATCATCAACCATTGCCCCGCCAGTTGCTAAGAAGCTTCGCGAGGCCTTCCCAGACGCAAAGCCAAAGGCTGAGGCGGCACCTAAAGCCGCTCCCAAGGCAGCTGCGCCAGCAGCTCCGAGCCCTGCAGCAATGGCCGCTCCGGCAGCTCCAGCGCCGGCAGCGCCAGCAGCCGAGGCTCCAAAAGCCCCTGCATCTCCAGCTGCGCCAACCCCAGCAGTCGCTGCTCCGTCAGCGCCAAAGCCAACCGGTGCCGCCCCGGCAGCGCCAACTCCGGCAACCCCAGGAATTCCAAGACCAGGCAACAACCCGTTCGCGGCTAGCCAGGGTATGGGAATTCCTCGCCCGGTTGCACGCCCAGGTAACAACCCATTCTCTCCATCGCAAGGCATGGGGCGCCCTGGTGGCCCACGCCCGGCCGGTGGTGGCCAGCGTCCTGGTGGCGCAGGTGGTCCACGCCCTGCAGGTGGCGCTCCTCGTCCGGCTGGTGCCGGCGGTGCTCCGCGTCCAGGCGGTTTCGCGCCACGCCCTAATGGCGCTGGTTTTGCTCGCCCAGGTGGTGCCCCAGGCGGCGCTCCTGGTGCTGGCGGTTTCAGCCGCCCAGGCGGTGGCCCGGGTGCGGGTCGCGGTCGCGGCGTTGGTGGCGGTACTGCCGGTGCATTCGGTAAGGGCGGCGCTCGCGGTCAGAGCAAGGCTCGCAAGTCAAAGCGTGCAAAGCGCGAAGAGTTCGAACAGCGTAACAACGCTCCGTCTCTTGGTGGCGCAATCGTGCCACGCGGTGACGGCACCACCGTATTGCGCTTGCGTCGCGGGTCTTCAATCCAGGATTTTGCCGACAAGATTGACACCACTGCCGGTCAGCTGATCACCGTGCTTTTCGCGCTTGGTCAGATGGCAACTGCAACCGCATCTCTAGACGAAGAGACATTCCAGATTCTTGGTGAAGAGCTTGGCTACAAGATCGAGATTGTTTCTCCAGAAGATGAAGAGCGCGAGCTGTTCGAAGGCTTTGGTCTTGACGTCTCAACCGATTACGACGACGAAGATGCTGAGCTAATTGCTCGCCCACCAGTAGTCACCGTTATGGGTCACGTTGACCACGGTAAGACTCGTTTGCTCGACAGCATCCGCAACTCAAATGTGATTGCTGGCGAGGCCGGCGGTATTACTCAGCACATTGGTGCATACCAGGTGCACGTTGAGCACGAGGGCGTAGACCGCGCAATTACCTTTATTGACACCCCAGGTCACGAGGCGTTTACCGCCATGCGTGCACGTGGTGCTCAGGTCACTGACGTGGCAATCCTTGTGGTTGCAGCAGATGACGGCGTTATGCCTCAGACCATTGAAGCGTTGAACCACGCTCCGTCTCCTCGTGTACCAATCGTGGTCGCCGCTAACAAGACCCATAAAGAGGGTGCTAACCCGGCCAAGATTCGTCAGCAGCTAACCGAGTTCAACCTCGTTGCTGAAGAATACGGTGGTGACGTCATGTTTGTTGACGTTTCAGCACTAACCGGCAAGGGTATTAAGGATCTTCTTGACGCAGTTCTTTTGACTGCTGATGCTGCTCTTGACATGCGTGCCAACCCAAACAAGGATGCCCGCGGTGTTGCTATCGAAGCCAACCTAGACAAGGGTCGTGGTTCGGTAGCTACCGTTCTTATCCAGTCTGGAACCCTGCACGTTGGTGACTCAATCGTTGCCGGTGCGGCCCACGGTCGTGTGCGTGCCATGTTCGATGAAAACGGTGTTGCCGTTGAAGCCGCTGAACCGAGCCGCCCAGTTCAGGTTCTTGGTCTACAGTCAGTTCCTCGCGCTGGTGACACCTTTGTGGTTACCTCTGACGAGCGTCAGGCACGCCAAATTGCCGAGAAGCGCGAAGCCGCCGACCGCAACGCCTTGCTTGCCAAGACTCGCAAGCGTGTGAGCCTTGAAGACTTCACCAAGGCACTTGAAGATGGCAAGGTTGAGGCTCTTAACCTCATCATCAAGGGTGACGTTTCTGGTGCTGTTGAAGCTCTCGAAGATTCATTGCTCAAGATTGAAGTTGACGATTCAGTTCAGCTACGCATCATTCACCGCGGTGTTGGTGCCATTACTGAGTCTGACGTTAACCTGGCCACCGTTGACAGCGCCATCATCATTGGTTTCAACGTCAAGCCAGACAACAAGGCCAAGGAGCGCGCCGACCGCGAGGGCGTCGACATTCGTCAGTACTCAGTTATCTACGCTGCGCTTGACGACATCGAGAAGGCACTCAAGGGCATGCTCAAGCCTGAGTACGAAGAAGTTCAGCTTGGTACCGCCGAGGTACGCGAACTGTTCAAGTCTTCGAAGGTCGGAACCATCGCCGGTTCGATCGTTCGCTCAGGTTCGATTCGTCGCAACAGCTCTGCCCGCGTATTGCGCGCTGGCAAGGTTATCGTTGACAACCTCAAGATTGAATCGCTAAAGCGCTTTAAGGACGACGCCACCGAGGTCAAGACTGACTTCGAGTGTGGTATCGGTCTGAGCGGCTTCAACGACCTTCAGCTTGAAGACATCATCGAGACCTTCGAGATGCGCGAAAAGCCACGAGTTTAGGTTTAGAACATGGCAGATGTCGCACGCGCTAGAAAACTAGCGGAACGCATCAAGGTATTGGTGGCAGAGGCGCTTGAGCGCGCCGTCAAGGATCCAGATTTGGGCTTTGTCACCATTACCGATGTCAAGGTCACTCCAGACCTTCAGCACTCAACCATCTTCTTTACCGTTTTTGGATCTGCGACCGACAAAGTTCGTAGCGCCGAAATCATCGAGAAGAACCGTGGCGTTATTCGTCGCGAGGTAGGGCGTCAGTTATCTATTCGTTTGGTGCCAACTCTTGAGTTCGTAGCCGATGAAATTCCTGAAACCGCCGCTCATATGAACGATCTCTTGGCTGAGGCCAAGGCTCGTGACGCCGAGGTTGCCAAGCTGGCAGCCGAAGCCCATTGGGCTGGAGAAGAAAACCCTTATAAAGAACCTCGACAGATTGAAGAGGACGAAGACTAAATGTCTTCAGGTCTTGTTCTGATTGACAAGCCTTCGGGCTGGACCAGTCACGACGTGGTCGCTCGCCTTCGCAAGGTGGCGGGCACCCGTCGGGTTGGTCATGCCGGAACACTCGACCCTATGGCCACCGGTCTTTTGTTGATCGGCATTAACTCGGCCACCAAGTTGCTGACTTTCTTGGTCGGCGAAAACAAGACCTACTTTGCGACCATTCGACTAGGTGCTGCAACCATCACCGATGACAAAGAGTCCGAATTTTCGACCATCGCTGAGCCGAAAAAAATCGGTGCCGTAACCCCGCAAAAAATAGAAGCTGCCCTTGCTGCTCTTCGGGGTGAAATCATGCAGGTGCCAAGTTCGGTAAGTGCCATCAAAGTAGATGGCCAGCGCTCCTATGCGCAGGTTAGATCAGGCAACGACGTCAAGTTGGCCGCCCGCCCAATCACAATTCACAAGTTTGAAATTCTCGGCGAACCCAGGCTTGAGTCTGCAGGCGGGCATCAGTTCATTGACATCGATGTTGTCGTTGACTGCAGTTCAGGCACCTATATTCGTGCATTGGCACGCGATCTGGGCACCGCACTTGGGGCGGGTGGGCATCTAACTGCCCTGCGTCGAACCAAGATCGGCAGCTACACAATTGCGCAGGCTCAGAAACTTGATGACCTCGTTGCCGAAAATCTGGAGGTGCTGGATATCTCTGAATCGGCTAGTCAGCAATTTGCTGTTCGAAACCTGGACCCGCAAGAAGTTATTGACCTCCGGCACGGCAAACGCCTTGTTGCGCAAGGTGAGGGCAAAGAGCCGATTGCAGGTCTTGATACCAGCGGAAAATTGGTTGCCATGCTCACCAGATCCGGCAAGGATCTCAAGTCACTAGTCGTATTCCCAGAGGGGTCAAATGATTGATTGGTTTTATTCGCTGAGTGTCGGTGTTAGTGTCGTGGCTGGTCTTTGGGCAACAGTGTTGGGCTTAGCCAAACGAAAGCCAAGTCTTTTCAGTCTGGTTCCTCTGGCCCTCGTGCAGGTGCTGCTGCTCATTCAATTGGCAATTTCGATTTCACTAGTCTTTCTGGGGGAGAGGGCAAAGCAAGACACCGTCGAATTTTTTGCCTACCTAGTGGTTGCTTTGATGGTTCCTTTGGCCGCCGGGTTTTGGTCACTCATTGAGCGAACCCGCTGGTCAACCGTGGTCCTTGGTGTTGGTGCCCTTACAGTGTCAGTAATGCTGGTTCGAATGCAGCAAATTTGGCTGGGCGTTTAGTTTAAGTCAGCCAATAAGGGCCTGACGATTACCCCAATTTAACCCTGTGTTAATCCAGTCAACAGGTTGAATTCATCCTGCCTGTCAATGATTGACGCATGGCTCAACAAACTGAACTCAAGGTTCCAGAGCGCCGCAAGCTCAACACTGCTCCTACGGTTTTCGGAGACAAAGTCTTCTTCCGAGTGGCTTCGGCCGCAGCAAACTTTTCCATTGTCTTAGTCGGTCTCATTTTGGCTTTCCTGGTTTGGCAGTCCTTGCCGGCCCTTCAGTCTCAGGGTATTGACTTCATTTTTGGTTCCAACTGGGATTCCGCAGCTGAAAAGCCTGTGTTCCAAATTGGTCCAATGCTGTGGGGATCATTCCTGATTTCCCTGCTTGGCGTTTCACTTGCTGTTCCCATGGCAATCGCCATTGCCTACTTCATTGAGTTCATGGCAAATAAGTTTGTCGGCCGTGTAGTAACAACCTTGATTGACCTCTTAGCTGCACTGCCATCGGTCGTTTTGGGCCTCTGGGGTTTTGCCGTATTTACACCCATCGCTTCAGGCTGGGCAGAATCCCTTCACCAGACCTTCGGCTGGTTCCCGCTGTTCGCCTCAGATGGTCAAGGGTTCCTTGCTTCACCGTTTATTGCAGGCTGGATTGTTGCCATCATGATTGTTCCAATCATCGCCTCAATCTCTCGTGAAATCTTTAGTCAAATTGACAGAGACCTAATCAATGCGGCCAAGGGTTTGGGTGGAGGGGAGTTCTCGATTTTCCGTCGCGTCATCCTGCCTACAGCTTCTGGCGGTGTCGTTGGTGGAGTTCTTCTGGGCCTAGGCCGTGCTTTGGGTGAGACAGTTGCTATTTTCTACGTGCTGAACCTAGTCTTCGAGATCAACTGGTACGAGATTCTGCAGCAAAAGGGTGGATCTATCGCCTCCAACATTCTGAGCCGCTTTGGTGAGGCCGGGCCTGCTGAGATCAGCGCACTGATGGCATCTGGCCTGGTGCTGTTTGTTCTTACCCTGTTCATCAACTCAATTGCTGCAGTGATTGTTGCCAAAGCTCAACCATGGAGAAAAAACTAATGAGCGTATACGTTCCAGAGACTCTCGAGCGCCCGACGAATGCTGCACCTTGGGCCAAGCGTGACCCAAAAAACACCGCATACATCGTTTTGGCGTCAGCGCTTCCGGCAGCCCTTGCAATTATTCTCAGCTTGGTTTTTCAGTTGAAGCCTGAGTACGGCCTGTTGGGTGTCTTTTTACCCCTGCAAATCATCGCTGGTCTTCTAGTCGGAACCAAGGTTGCAGGTAAGCGCGGCCGCGGCGATGCACTCCTTACTGTCTTCACCATCTTCTTTTCGAGCATGGTTTTGATTTTGTTGCTATCTGTTTTGTGGTCTGTGGTTTCCAATGGAGCCAAGGCCATGAGTTGGCAGTTTTTCACGCAAAACAATGTTTACGTTTCGTCCAATACCTCGCTTGAGTACGGGGGTGTCGGTCACTCGATTATCGGAACCGTGCTGATTGTTGGGCTTGCGACCATTGTCACGGTGCCTCTGGGCATCCTGATTGCGGTCTACCTAACTGAAACCCGCGGTAAAACTCGTGGACTAATCCGCACTCTGATCCAGGCCATGTCAGGCTTGCCTTCGGTTGTAGCCGGCCTGTTTGTTTACGCAGCCTTCATCGTTACCGGCATCACTCAATACGCGGGCTGGGCGGGCTCGCTAGCGCTCTTGCCTCTGATGTTGCCAACGGTTAGCCGAATCGCCGAAGAGTCATTGCGACTAGTGCCAGCAGACCTTAGAAGCGCGGCCATTGGGCTTGGTGCCCCAAACTATCGCGCATTTTTGCAGGTTGTTATGCCAGCTGCCAAAAGCGGTTTGGTTACGGCAGTGCTGCTGGGAATTGCTCGAATCATCGGTGAAACCGCTCCGCTGATTCTGACCACCTTTGCAGCTTCGACAACCTCCTTCAACATCTTCAACGGCCCTATGTCTACCTTGCCAACGTATCTTTACGGCTTTATCTCTGACCCGTCTGTGCAAAGTGCCCAGCGTGCCTGGGGTGCGGCTCTTGTGATGCTGATTTTGGTAGGCGTCCTCTTTACTTCGGCACGTGTCATGACCAGATCTCGCGTCGGCAAAAAATCAAACAAGAATGGAAAATAGCAAATGACTTCACTTTCTTTGACTGACACAGTTTTGTACTCAAGGGATGTCAACGTGTGGTTTGGTGACCGTCACGTGCTTAGCGATGTAAATCTTGAGTTTCCAACCAACCAGGTGACCGCGCTAATTGGCCCATCCGGCTGCGGAAAATCAACCTTCTTGCGCACCCTAAACCGCATGCACGAACTGATTCCCTCGGCGGGTTTTGCCGGTGAAATTTTCTTGGACGGTGAGGACATCTATGCCGACAAGGTTGACCCGGTTAATGTGCGTTTGAAGGTTGGCATGGTCTTCCAGAAGCCAAACCCATTCCCAACCATGTCGATCAAGGACAACATCCTTTCCGGTTTGCGTTTGTCTGGTCGCAAGATTTCAGATGGTGATGATTTAGTAGAAACTTCGCTGCGACGCGCATCAATCTGGAACGAAGTAAAAGATCGCCTCAACGACCCTGCTGTTTCGCTGTCTGGTGGGCAGCAGCAGCGTCTCTGCATTGCTCGCTCTCTGGCTATGAACCCAGAGGTGCTATTGATGGATGAGCCTTGTTCAGCTCTTGATCCAGGCTCAACCCGCCGAATTGAAGAGACCATTCAAGAGCTTTCTGAGTCAATGACCATCGTCATCGTGACGCACAACATGCAGCAGGCTCAGCGCGTATCTGACCAGACCGCTTTCTTCTTGTCAGAAGATGGGCGCCCAGGTCACGTTGTTGAATTCGGAAAAACCGAGGCAGTTTTCAACCAGCCGATTGACCCTCGGACTAACGACTATGTCAACGGACACTTCGGGTAGCAGGTTAAGTCACTGTTTACTTTGCCTTCGTGCAACGGTCACAAAGTGAACAAATTTAGTTAATCTCCAGCAAACAAACTGAAGTCAGTCGGAAAACCGATGCTCAAAATCAAAAGGAGAAACTAATGTTTCGCAAGGCAACTGGTGCTCTAGCCGCCATCGCTCTAGTGGCAACTCTAGCCACCGCTTCAGCTCCGGCCACCGCAGCCGGAGTGTCAATCACCGGTGAAGGTTCATCTTTCGCAGGTACCGCTCTTATCGCAGCCCAGAGCAAGTTCAACGCTAAGGGTGGCGCCCAGGTTAACTACACCAAGTCATCATCAAGCAAGGGCCGCGCAAACGTTGCAGCGGGAACCGTTGACTTTGGTGCTTCAGACATCACTTACGTTGCTGCTGGCGCAACAGCTCCTGCAAACACCGTTCTGACCCCGCTACTGGGTGGCCCAATTGCCATCGTTTACAACCTGCCTTCAGTTGGTAAGGGCCTTCGCCTTGACCCAGCAACCTTGGGTGCAATCTTCAACGGCAAGATCACCTCATGGAACCACGCAAACATCAAGCGTTTGAACCCAACCAAGACCCTGCCTGCAAAGCCAATCTCAGTTCGCTTCCGTGCAGCAGGTTCAGGCACCACCGCAAACCTTACCCAGTACCTAGCTGGTAACAAGGTTGCAGGCTGGACTGCAAACAACGGTGACTTCACCAAGGCATCGGGCGCAGCATCAGTTGTCGGTGTTTCAGTTCCGTCATCATCAGACATGGTGACTGCTGTGGACAACACCTCATACACCATTGGTTATGTTGACCTAGCGGATGCAGCTGGCAAGGGCCTTGTTTACGCTTCAATCAAGAACCCGGCTGGTCAGTACGTGCTCCCTACCGCTACTGCTTCAAAGGCATTCCTTGCTGCACAGACAGTTCCGACTGATGGTTCAGTAAAGATCAACTTCTTGAAGAAGATCAGCGGCGGCTACAACCTAAGCGCATTTGCTTACGGTATTGCATCTTCAAACTACGCAGATTCAGCCAAGGGTGCTGCCGTGAAGTCTTTCTTCACCTACGTAGTTAGCTCAGCTGTGCCAACCGGTTACGTAGCTCTTTCGGGTGCTGCCAAGACTGCGGCTCTAAAGCAGATTGCAAAGATCAAGTAGTAACTAAGAATCAAAAATGAGTGTGGGGAGCGCGGCCTTGGCCGTTGCTCCCCACAATCACTTATCAGCAAAAGAGGAAAACTAATGTTCGCAAAGCTGGCTGCTGCGGTTATCACCGGCGTCCTGGCGGTTTCACTGTCTGGTTGCACTCCACCCATGCCACCTGAAATCCTGTCGGCGCTAGCCGAGCAGGAATTTACCTGTGTCGAGGGTGACTCGGTAATTTCAGTGCCAGCAGGCACCACTGACATGGCACCAGGTTGGCAGTTTGCGGCATCAGACGCTTGCCCAGGAATGAACCTTGAAGTTCAATTCGATGATCCAGCCGGCGCAGATTTGGTGTTCACCAGTGCCGACTTGGATAACGGTTTGTGTAAGGCTAGCGTCGAGGTGCCGTTTGCAATCGATGCGGGAGTCTTGGTCTACCAGCACTCCGACGGCAACATGTTCAACTTCTCGCCAGCGCTCATCACCAAGATTTTCTCGGGTGAGATAACCGATTGGTCAGACCCGCAGATTGCAGAGGAAAACCTGGGAGCTGTTTACCAGGCCGGCCCTATCACCATCCTCGACAGTGCATACGGCCCAGCACTTGACTCCTTCAATGCCTGGATGAAACGTCTTGACTCCAATTTCGAAAACCAACTCGTCAAGGCCGGCCCTGCCGTGAGTGCTGCCGATTTGGTTCTCGAGGAGGGTCAGATTGCCATCGTTCCTAATTCGGTGGCTATGGAAATCGGCTTGATGCCAGCCGGAGTAATCAACGGCCCTGACGCCTCAGTCGACGTTATCTACCCAGACACTGGTTCTGTTGGCTCAGCCGCAACTCAGTTTGATGTTCAAAGTTCTTCTGATGCCACCATGGTGACTTACAACGCTGCCAACCCCGCGCAACCGGCGCCAGGTGCTGAAACGGCCCAACCGCCATACGAGGCTGTCTACGCCGCCAAATTATTCATTTGTGGTGAAGCTACTTTGCCAAAGCGGGCCATGGCCAGGTTCATTCTTCGTCAAGACCAGCAGGGTGCAATGGCGGCAACCTACTACGTGCCAATTACCGAATCCATGCGAATTGAGGCATTGGCGGTAGTTTCTGAAGGGCTAACCTTGCCATCATTTGATCCAGAGGACTACACCGGCTAATCCCGCCCCGGTTGCTTGTTAGGCTTTTACTCATGCCCAATAGGCCCCAATCACTAGGTATCGGACGCTTGCTAATTGCCGTCTACGGAGTCTTCGCCGTGTCATCTTCGGCGAGGGCCCTGTACCAGTTATTTCGCGAGTTTGAACAGGCTCCACTTGCCTATTCGCTGTCGGCACTGGCAGCAGTGGTCTATGTGGTGGCTACCATCGCACTGGCTCGTCCGTCGCTACGAACTCTGGCGATCATCGCAGTGGCATTTGAATTAGTTGGCGTTTTGACCGTGGGCATTTTGAGCTTCATTCACCCTGAGTTATTTGCTCACCCTTCGGTTTGGTCATTCTTTGGGCAGGGTTATGGTTACGTGCCTTTGGTTTTGCCATTCTTGGGCTTGCTCTGGCTTAGAAAGCAGTCCACAAAATAATGTTGGCGGTTCAGAGCATTCAAGAGCTGCCCGAAGGTTTTGCCCAAACGGCTGTCACTATCGGCAAATTTGACGGCATTCACCTGGGGCATCAAAAGCTCCTTGGTCAGTTGGTTGAAGCCTCCGAAGAGCACCTGCTAGCCAGTGTCGTGGTTACTTTCGACCGCCACCCCGATGCGCTGTTTAGGCCGGAACAGGCTAGGTTGCCACTTATCGGTCCGGGGCAAAAACTGGAGCTACTAGAACACGCAGGTGTGGATGCAGTCATTACCCTGCCTTTCGATCAAGCCTTAGCCAGTCTTTCGCCACGTGAATTCGTGCAAGAAATCTTGGTCGATGGGCTTAAAGCAAAGTTGGTTTTGGTAGGAGAAGACTTTCGATTTGGCCAAGGCGGCCTCGGCACACCTGAAGTCCTGCGCGAGCTCGGGGCAGAATTTGGGTTCAGTGCTCGAGTAATTTCTAGCGCGAATCTGGGTGGTGCAAAGGTTTCGACGACAAGAATAATTGAGTCACTAGATCGCGGCGATGTTTCTGAAGCAGCGGCAATGCTTGGGCGAAACCATCAAACCGTTGGTGTCATTGAGCATGGGTTAAAGATCGGTCGCACTATTGGGTTTCCGACTGCCAACATGAGCCGCGAGGCCGAAGGTTACCTTCCTCTCGATGGTGTCTATGCTGGCTGGCTGTATGCCGACGGCAAAAAGTACCCAGCGGCCCATTCGGTCGGAATAAACGAAACCTTTCAGGCTGTTCCGCGCTTGGTAGAGTCACATGTCATCGATCGCAATGACCTTGACCTGTATGACAAAACTGTGGTGCTTGAGTTTGTTGAATTCATTCGGCCAGCCGCCAAATTTGACGGTGTTGACTCACTGGTAGCCGAGATAAATCGCGATCTAGAAAAATGCCGAGCAATCTTGGGCAAGGCTGATTAGCTCTCAGGCAACTATCAAGTTATTGCCAGAGAAACTCCAGCACTTTTTCGGACTTCACTCATTTTTGGTTGAAAGTCTCTTTTTATAAGCGGTTGAAATCACCTAGCCGTTCATTCAAAGCAGACCGAAAGGAACTAGAAATGGCCAAGTCAGAGAATAACGAACCAGCATCAGTTGAACCAGAGATCCCGGCTGATTCCGCAGCAAACCTAGACGCAAGCAGCCCGTATGAAACAGAGGAAGCCCTGCCAAAGAAAAACCGAACCGCATGGTTGAAATCTCGCGGCATCAAAATTGCCGCAATCGCGACGGGTGGGTCGTTGGCGCTCGGCGCAGCGTTCGTTGGCGGTGTCGTTACTGCAAAAACTTTTGGGCCTTCATTCGGTGTTGGTTTTGCCCAGTCGTTTGATGGTGAAGAGCGCCAATTTCCGCAGGCAGAAGGCTTGCAACACGATCGTTATGGTGAAGGCAACCGACCTCCTCGCGGTTTCGGCGATAGAGATGGTGATGGCGTACGAGAGTTCAAGGTGGATACAGACGGCCAAACCCCAGCTACTCCTGATTCGACTCTCGAGGCACCAGCTCCGACGGCTACCGTCACTCCTTAGTTTTTTAGCTAGTAGGCGCCATGACCCCGATCAGTTTCCCCAGCTGGTCGGGGTCATGTGCTTAAATGAGAGCAACGAAGGAGAATCATGACTTTTGCAGGAGCCATCAAAGTTTGTTTGAGCAAGTTCGCTGACTTTAGAGGCGTGGCCGACCGCCGCGAATACTGGTTCTTCGTTTTGTTTACGGTCCTGGTCAGCATCGTTTTGAGCACTATCGATGGGCTGCTATTCCCACCGAGCACTGTTGCGATGGATGCTTTTCTGGAGGCACTAGAGGCAAATCCAGACGTTTTTGACCAAGCGTTGTTCAGTGCAGCGCTGGCCGAGAGCCTGAACTCAACCCCAATTAGCAACCTGGTTGGTTTTATCCTGGGTATTCCACTGTTGGCAGCCTTGGTTCGCCGCATGCGCGACGCGGGTTTCAGTGCTTGGTGGATGCTGCTTTCGTGGTTGCCGCTCTTAACATTCATTTTTTCTCTGCTACCTACCAAGACCGCAGAGCAGGGCAATAAATACATCAGGACTAGCAACTAGCCCAGTTTTCAGCTAGGCTTGTCAGGTTGCCGTGCATCGGCCGCGGATAAAGAGCGCCAAAACATTGGGTTTTGAGCACCGCGCAGTTAGTAGAAGAGGACCATTCAAATGGCACTAGACGCAGCAGTTAAAACTGCAATCATCAACGAGTACGCGACCCACCCAGGCGACACTGGTTCTCCTGAGGTTCAGGTTGCTGTGCTTACCAAGCGCATCAAAGACCTAACCGAGCACCTAAAAGAGCACAAGCACGACCACCACTCACGTCGTGGTCTATTGATCCTTGTTGGTCAGCGTCGCCGTCTACTCGGCTACCTGCAGGGTGTAGACATCAACCGCTACCGTGCGCTAATCGAGCGTCTAGGTCTGCGCCGCTAATTCGCCTTCGGCAAATGGTCGATAATTTGCCTTGAGGTAAACAATAGGTTTTAGATAACCGCCTTCCTGTTCAGGAGGGCGGTTTTCTGTTAGCCTAAACCTGAGCATCGCAGCAGGTTTGCTGGTCTCCGGTTGTGGATCTTGAGTTTTGGCTTCAAGGTTTTCTACTGCAGACCAGGGCATCCCTCCAATGTGGGCAAGTTAACTTGCCGCGAACGCTCACGCGCATAATCAAAATTGGCTATTTTGGCCACGATTTTTAGCGCAAAG